>JACLAD010007636.1_pt1 | contig 36895 bp, 30 predicted proteins | sample 8027901 | NCBI WGS metagenome assembly JACLAD01 (sample SAMN15725071, study PRJNA655200) | protist metagenome | isolation source: fluorescence activated cell sorting (FACS) single amplified genomes of... | place: Spain: Blaines Bay Microbial Observatory, Mediterranean Sea | collected 2016-07-05 | reverse complement strand
TCCGGCCTGGGCGCGGTGCTGCTCTTCGTTGCCGACATCGCGTCGTACAGTCTCGTCAATGTGGAATTCCGGATCGTCGCGGGCCTGCTTCTGATCCTCGGGTCGGGTGCCGCACGCGCGGGCCTGTTGCTCTATCGCGATCTGTATCGCGCGCAGCGCATCGACCAGGAAAGCGGCTTGCCGAACCGCCGTGCATTGCGCGAGGCCGACGGTTCACGTGAACACGCGCAGACCATCGTTGCCATGGTTGCGAATTTCGATGCGATCAAATCGGTAATCGGCGCAGAAGCCATCGGGTCACTGATGCAGAGCCTCGCCGCGCGAATGGGTGACCAGGACCTGATATACCGCGTCGATGATCGCTGTCTGGCGTGGATTTCCGAAGAAGGTCACGAGACGCGGTTGGAAAAGCTCACCGAACTGCGGCGCGAATTGCGCCGTCCGCTCGAGGTCGCAGGCAAGCGTGTCGATCCTGCCATCGTTTTCGGCATCGCCGCGGCCGGTGCCACTGCCGAAGCTTCGCTGGCTGCCAGCACCGCGCTGGCGAATGACAAGGTGTGGCACATGCACGAGGCTGCCGAGCAGGACCTCCTCGAGCAACAGGTTTCGCTGATGGGCGAACTGGCGAACGCGATCGAGAACCATCAGCTCGAGGTGCAATACCAGCCCAAGCTCGACCTGAAGACAGACCGGATCGCCAGTGTCGAGGCGCTCGTCCGGTGGCACCATCCAACGCGTGGCTATCTCAGTCCCGACAGTTTTATTCCATTGGCCGAGAAGAGCGATCACATTGCGGATATGACGCTGTTCGTCCTGCAACGTACCTTACGCGATCTCTCGCAGTGGCACGCAGCCGGCATGGAGGTGAAGGCGGCGGTGAACATATCGGCGCGCCTGCTTACCTCGCAGGTCTTCTTCGAGGCGGTCCGTGCGGCGCTTGCGGAAAGCGAGACCTCGGCCTCCCATCTTATTTTCGAGGTTACCGAATCGGCAACCATGGCCGATCCGTCGGCCGCCCTGCGCGCACTGGAAGGATATCGGCAGATGGGGATCATGATCTCGCTGGACGATTATGGCACTGGCCAGTCAACCCTGACCTATCTCAAGACCCTGCCGATCGGCGAGCTCAAGATCGATCGAAGCTTCGTCGAGAATGCGCATGAAGACAGCAGCGATGCGCTGTTGGTACGGTCTACCGTCCACTTGGCGCACGCGCTTGGTCTGGAGGTCGTTGCAGAGGGAATCGAGACGAAGGAGTGTCTCGACTTCCTGCGCGAGGTCGGATGCGATCTCGCACAGGGTTATCACGTTTCTCGTCCGCTGCCGGCGCCCGACCTCCTTGCGCTTTGCCAGCGTTACACGGGCGTTGCGAGCCTGCCCGAGCGATCCGCGGCATAGGAATGATGACGATACTAATCTACGGGTATTCCCTTAGATCGGTCTCCTGCCTATAGGCCGGCTCGAGGCGATGAGCTGATTCTCTCCGCGACCCCCGCGTCTCCTGGACGCCCGGAGTGCTCATCGCCTTACCATCTTCCGGAACTGCGCGTAATATCGTTCGCAAACGCGAAACGGGCGGCCGCGAGGCCGCCCGTATGTGAGGCTCGAAACCTGCGTGCGCTGGTTCAGCTGGCCGACTTGGTCCAGGCGAACTTGGCGAAAGGTTCGTCTACCGGCGTTTCGGCGAGATGATTGGTGTAATTGCTCATTACCTTCTGCGCGAGTCCAAGAACGATCTCGAGCAACTGGCGCTGGGTGTAGCCGGCGTCGAAGAACGCCTGCACCTCGTCGTCGCTCACATTGCCGCGATCGCGCACCATTGCGAGCGTGAATTCACGGAGCGCCTCGAGTCGCGGTTCGGCCAGCGGGGTTTCGTTGCGCAGGGCCTCGGTGATGGCGGCGTCGACCTTCATCGAGTGCGCGATCCCGGTATGTGCCGGAACGCAGTAATGGCAAGCATGCTCGACGTTGATCGTTTGCCAGACAACCGTCTTTTCCTCGTCATCGAAGCTGGAAGCGAGAAACAGCTCGTGCAGCTTTTGATAGCCTTCGAGCAGGCCTGGGGCTTCGGCCATCACCGCGTGCAGATTGGGGATCATGCCGAAGGCCTTTTGCGATGCGCCGAGCAGCGGCTGGCTTTCTTCAGGAGCTGTTTGCGGAGTGTGGAGCGTCAGTTCGGTCATTGAAAATCCTTGTTTGTTATCCCGTCGGCAGCCCATCTGGGAATGCTTGAGTGATTGCTCAAGATGCAATTTGAATGAACGCTCAAGAATGCCTATGTGGGTTGCATGGTAAAGTTGACGACCCATGACCGCGCCGCAGCCCTTGCGGCCGGGCTCGACGCTTTCTGGCAGTGGGGTTTCCACGGCACCTCGATGAAAGACCTGGAACGCGCTACGGGAATGCATCCGGGCAGCATCTACGCAGCCTTCGGCAGCAAGCGGGGTTTCTATGTCGCCGCGCTGGATCGCTATACCGAGGACGTGCTGGCGGATTTGCGCAGGCATGCCTCGGAAGCAGCCTCACCGATCGAGGGACTTGCGGGGTTCGTCGAAGCGATCGCGCTGGATCAAGACCGCTCGGCGCGTTCCTGCATGCTCGTCAAAACGCTGCTCGAGCATGGGGAGGGCGACGAAACGCTGCGTCGTAGCGCCGAAAGCGGCATTGCCGCGATCGAGACCGAGATCGGCAACAATCTGCGCCGCGCGCAGCAGAGGGGTGAGGCTTCAGCATCGCTTGAAGTAGAGCATGCGGCCAGACGCATACAGCTCAACATCATGGGCTTGCGCAGTTTCGCTTGCCGACCCGGCGCGGACGAGTCCGTAGCCCTCATGGCGCACGATATCGCCAGCGAGATCCGCAAGTTCGGCGGGGCGAGCTGATATCCCGTTGTGTTCTGCAAGCGTCATGCTTGCAGTGCCCGCTGCCCCGTCTCGTGCCACGCACCATTCGGCGTCGTGATGACCAAGCGTAGTCGCTTGCTTGGAACATGGCGAGGCGGCCCCCGTTACATTGCTGAACTTGCAACCTGTCGCAGCGCCAAGCTTCCGCGCTCGCGGCTCCTCCCGAACGCGAGAAAGCTATCTATGTCCCAGATCACCACAACGAACCCCGCCACAGGCGAAACCCTCAATACATACGAGCTGATGAGCGAGGCGGAGGCCTTCGGGAAAATCGAGGCCGCGCACGAGGCCTTTCTCGATTGGCGGACCAAGTCGCATGAAGAGCGCGCGCCCTATCTGCGCAAGATCGCCGACGTACTTCGCTCCAATGCCGACCGTTTCGCCGAGTTCATGACCCGCGAAATGGGGAAGCTTCTGCGCGATGGGAAAACCGAGGTCGAAATCTGCGCCCGGATCTTCGAATACACAGCCGACAACGGACCGAGCGAACTGGCCGACGAGGAGCGTACCCACAGCGGCGGCAAGAAGCGCGGTATCGTGACCTATTCGCCTATCGGCGTGATCTACAGCGTTCAGCCGTGGAATTTCCCGGTCTACCAGCCGGTGCGCGTACTTGCGGCAAATCTCATGGCGGGCAACTCCGTCATCCTCAAACACGCCTCCATCTGCACCGGAAGCGGGCTGTTGCTGCGCGACCTGTGTCTCGAGGCAGGGCTTCCCGAAGGCCTGTTCGACGTCGTGCTCATCGATCACGATTTGTCCGACAAGATCATCGGGCATGATCTGGTGCGCGCCGTGACCATGACCGGCAGTGATGGTGCGGGCAGCCATATCGGCGAACTGGCTTCGAAGAACCTCAAGAAGACCGTGCTCGAGCTGGGCTCGAACGATGCGTATCTCGTACTCGAGGACGCGGACATCGAGACGGCAGTGAAAACCTGTGTGCAGGGGCGCCTCTATAACAATGGTGAGACCTGCGTCTCCGCCAAACGCTTCGTCGTGACCGACGCGGTTTACGACGAGTTCGTTTCGGCCTTCGTCGAGGCGATGAAAAACGTGACGATGGGTGATCCGACGAAGGACGAGACCCAACTCGGCCCGCTATCCAGCCGCGAACAGTTCGATACGATTGTCGAGCAGGTCAACAAGAGCCTTGAGGCCGGGGCCAAGTTGTTATGCGGCGGCGATCCCATAGATGGCGAGGGGTGCTATTACCCCGCAACGGTATTGGCCGAATGCAAGCCGGGCATGCCCGCTTACGACGATGAGCTTTTCGGGCCGGTGGCCTCGGTCATTCGCGCGAAGGATGATGACGATGCGATGCGTATCGCGAACGACAGCCGTTATGGCCTCGGCGGCGGCATTTTCACCAAGGATGAAGAGAAGGCGATCCGCCTTGCCCGCGACCATTTCGATACGGGCATGATCCGCATCAATTCGTTCGGCGCGGCCGATCCGAACATGCCTTTCGGCGGCGTGAAGGACTCGGGCTACGGTCGTGAACATGGCGGCTTCGGGATGAAGGAATTCGTCAACGCCAAGGCGATCTTCCTGCCTTCGTGACGCGCGCACAAGTGCCAAGCCAACAGAATTACGGAGAACGACAATGAAAGTACTCGTGCCGGTGCGACCGGAAACACGGGCCAGCGTCTGGTCCGCGAATTGAACGACCGCGGTCTCAATCCCGTGGCGATGGTTCGCGACAGTTCGGACACTTCAGGTCTTCCCGAAGGCGTCGAGCAGCGCAAAGCCGACCTCACGCAGCTCGACGATGATGTAGCCAACGGATGTGACGTGGTGGTATTTGCTGCCGGATCGGGCGGGAATACGTCGGATGAGATGACCGACAAGGTCGATCGCGACGGCGCGAAGCGACTGATCGATCTGTCGGTGGCCAGCAATGTGCGGCGGTTCGTCATGCTCAGCAGCATCGGCGCGGGTGACCCGGATCCCGATCATGAACTGGCAAATTACCTTCAGGCCAAGCACGAGGCAGACGAGCATCTCATGGAGACCCAGCTCGAGTACGCGATCCTGCGCCCGGTCGCGTTGACCGACGATGAGGGAACGGGCGAGGTCCGCCTCGGCGAGAATGTCGATCCCAAGGGAGAGGCCGCGCGTGGGGATGTCGCACGCTTGCTCGCCGATGCCGCTGAATCGCCCGAGTGGGTGGGCAAGGTGCTCCACATGGAAACCGTCGCAAGCTAGGCGCGAATTTTACCGGGCATCGATAAAGGAAAGGCCCCGTCGCGCGATCGCGCGACGGGGCCTTCGAAGATCTCACCGAAGACGGGGGAGGGTCAGATTTCGGTGATGACCTCCGCTTCTGGGAGCCGCGACTTGGGCAGCGCGGCGTTGAAATCGTCTGCCGCGCGGCAACCGAGGGAAACGACGACCAGCGCGCGGAAACCCTTTTCGCGCAGTCCGAACTCGGCATCGAGGGCATCCAGGTCGACCCCTTCCATCGGCGTCGCATCGATGCCCAGTGAAGCTACACCGAGCATGAACTGACCGATATTGAGATAGGTCTGTGCCTGGCTCCAGGCATCGAGATCGCCGGCTTCCTTGTGCATGTCGACAAACATCGACCGCGCCCCGTGCATCTGTTCGCGCAATGCCTGCGGATCAGCGACGAAGCGGCCGTCGGCTTCCTCGACATCGAGGATGTGCTGCAGGTATTCCTCTTCGATCGCAGTCCGCGCGGCAAACACCACGACATGGGAGGCGTCGACGATTTTGTTGCGGTTGAAGGAATAGGCCCCCGCGGTCGCCCCGGCCACGCGCTCCTTGCCCTCGGGCGTTCCGGCCAGAATGAAATGCCACGGCTGGGCGTTGGTGCTCGACGGGCTGAAGCGGAGCAGGTCACGAATGGCTTGCACGTCGCTTTCCGATATCCGCTTGTCGGCATCGTAGAACTTGGTGGTGTAGCGGGCCTTGGCAGTGTCGACGATCGCATCGCCGGTCCGCACGAGAGGGGTGAGGGCGGTCATGATATGGGCTCCTGAAAGCGTGTCGGAATTGCGCCCTTGCGGGCTTCCCGACACAACTAGCAATTGCCGTTACCGATTAAACCGACGCCTTTTGGCAAACAGTATTCCGAAATCGAATATAATTTCGGGTTTCCGGGGCGCATCAGAGCGACTGATACATCACCAATGCGTCGACCATTCCGTGCCGGGGATGGTTGAATGCCCCGGGCAGCGTTCCGACAGTCGCGAAGCCGAGCGTTTCCCATAGGTCAATCGCGCGGGTGTTGGTGGCAACCACGAAGTTGAACTGCATCGCGCGATAGCCGCGGGCACGCGCGTGGTCGAGCGAATGAAGGCACATGCGCCGGGCAATACCGCGCCCCGCTGCCGCCGGCGCGGTTATATAGCCGCAATTGCAGACGTGCGAGCCCCCGCCGCCCGCATTGGTGCGCAGGTAATAGATCCCGAGAACTGCGCCGTCCTGCTCGAATACGAAAGATTCCCGGTCCGAGCCGAGCCAATAATTCAAAGCGTCCTCGCGTGAGATGTCAGGGTCGATCGCATAGCTTTCACCCGCGCTGAAAGCCGGTTCGAGGATCGCCCAGATGGCCTCGTGGTCGGCATGAGTGGAAGGACGGATCGGCATGGATATGAACCTCTCTGGCGGCGCGTCGCTCTTATGTCTGCCAAGGTGGATTGCGACCGATCTTCTCCACGAGGAAATCGATCAGTACGCGCACCTTGGCGGTCAGGACATTGGTCTTGGGGTAGACCAGCCAGAGCGCGGTGTCGTCTTCCACATGCCATTCCGGCAGGACCCGGACCAGCGACCCATCGCGCAACGCGCGGTCGATGTTCCAGTCGGCATGCGTGGAAATGCCCAGCCCCGCCATCGCGGCGAAGCGCATGCTGGCCCCGTCGTCGATGACGACCCGGCAGTTGTGGTCGCCACAGGAAAACTCGGCCCGCTCGCCGGAAGCAGATACCAGCGTGCGCGTACGCAGGCTGCGGAACGCCATCAGCTGATGGCGATCGAGGTCCGCGGGAACCTGGGGTGTACCATGGCGTGCAAGATAGTCGGGCGAAGCGCATAGCAAGCCCGCGACATCGGCCAGTTTGCGCGCTTTCAGACTGCTGTCGTCGAGCACGCTATTGCGCAGCGCGAGGTCGAAACTGCCTTCGAGCAGGTCGAACGGCGTATCCGAGAACCGCAGATCGAGACGCAGACCCGGATTGCGCGCGAGGAATTCGGGAAGCAGCGGTGCGAGATAGAGCTGCGCGAATGTGCTCGAGGCTGCGAAGCGGATCGTGCCCTCCGGCTGCGCCTTGCCATGCCCCAAAGCGGCCATGGCAGCATCGTGCTGCGCAAGGATCTCGCGTGCGAAGGGCAGGAACTCCGCCCCCTCGATCGATACGGCAACCTTGCGGGTGGAGCGATGGAGCAATTCGGCACCGACTTCGCGTTCAAGCTTGGCCAGTCGTGCGCTCGCGACGGCAGGCGCAAGACCGAGATCACGACCCGCAGCACTGATGTTCAACCTTTCGGCAGCGCGCACGAACAGGCGGAGGGCCTCGGTATCCATCGATTATATCCGAATCGCGAAAACTGTAGCCTGCAATGCCGCATTCTTTGCGAGGCGTCAGTAGAATATATGTCCCCATAACCTTCGGAACAATCGCCCAGGAGCCTTACCGATGCGTCTTCTTACATGTTGGACCACCGCCATGATCTCGGGCCTACTGGTCGTGCCCCCAACAATTGCCCGCGCCGAAACGCGCTATGAGGTGGTGCCTTATGACGACATCGATTGGGGGGCGCTTAATCCAGCGCGAGGCGATGAGAGCCCTCGTGCGGGTGATCTGTGGGGTGACCGGACCGGCGAAGGTGCAACGGGCTTTCTTGTCCGCTTCGACCAGGGCTTTTCGTCGCCACCGCACATTCACAACGTCACTTATCGCGGTGTGGTCATCCGCGGGGAGGTGCACAATGACGATCCGGACGCGGCACCATTGTGGTTGCCTGCTGAATCCTTTTGGGTGCAACCTGCCGGAGAGGTCCATATCACCGCCGCGCGCGCGTCCTTCAATCTTGCCTATATCGAGATCGACAGCGGGCCCTACCTCGTAGAACCCGGTTCCGAGGCCTTCGACAACGGCGAACGTCCGATCAATGTGGCGCCGTCGAACTTCGTCTGGCTGGACGGGGACGATGTGGAGTTTCTTCCAACTGGGAACGGTACAGGCGCCGAAATGGCATTTCTTTGGCAGGATGCGGAGAATGGTGAGCGGGGCATGTGGCTCCGTCTCGCGGCGGGATATCGCGGCGAAATAGCCACCGCGCTGGGCCATCTGCGCGCCGTCGTCGCCTCCGGCAGCATCGATTACATGTCGGGGGATGCGGGGATCGCGCAGCCGCTGGGCGCGGGTAGCTATTTCGGCTCTGCGGGGAAGGCGGTTCACAAAATCGGCTGCGACACGAAGAGCGAGTGCACAGTCTACCTCCGGTCCGACGCTCCTTTCACGCTCAGCAACTGAGAGGGCGTCCGGCAATGGTAGCGCGAGACTCCGAATGACAAAAACTATTCTGATTACCGGGGCAACCGACGGCATCGGCCTCGCAACTGCCGAACTGCTTCATGCCAGAGGGCTCGATTTGGTTCTCCATGGCCGCAGCGAAGCCAAGCTGGAAAGAACCCGTGCTTTGCTGGACGGCAGGCCGGGCGGGGGACGCGTCACGACCTATCGCGCCGACCTGTCATCCATAGCTTCTGCAAGGGGGTTGGTCGACAAGATCCTGCGTGAAGAGCCGGAACTTGACGTGCTCATAAACAACGCCGGGGTTTTCGCCATGGCCGATCCGCGGACGGACGAGGGGCTTGATGTGCGCTTCGCGGTCAACACCCTCGCGCCATATGTGCTGGCGTGCGGGCTTGCCGGACGGTTGGGGCCGCAGGGCCGGATCGTAAACCTGTCGTCGGCCGCGCAGGCTCCCGTCTCGATAGACGCGTTGACGGGGCGCGAGCGACTTTCGGACGATCAGGCCTATGCGCAAAGCAAGCTCGCGCTGACGATGTGGACACGCGCGCTCGCAGCCCGGTGGGGCGAAGACGACCCGCTCCTAGTGTCGGTCAATCCCGGCTCGCTGCTGGCGAGCAAAATGGTCAGGGATGCCTATGGCATGCAGGGCAAGGACATTGGCATCGGCGCCGATATCCTCACGCGTGCGGCGCTGTCGGATGAATTCGCTTCTGCCTCCGGGCAGTACTTCGACAACGACCGCGGCCGGTTTGCCGACTCGCATCCCGATGCGCTCGACCCCGCCAAGGTCGCGCAGATGATGGACGCGCTAGAAGGGCTGGTCGCGAAGTTGAGCGGCTGATCTTGGTCGCGGACATGACGATTGTGCCTCGATCGATACGCGCGACGAGGGCGTCCAATTGCGAACAGGTTAACGGTTTGGCCTCGCCTTGCGGGCCTCGATAGGTTCCGGGCGGCCCCGCGTAAGAAGGCAGGCCCGAACCGGTCTGACAAGTTGCTGTCTCCATTAACGTTTTCAACCCGCCGTTTCCGGGGGATGCACAAACGGATGACCGTAATCACACGGAGAAGCCATTTACCATAGTTTGCGGCAGAGGCTGCTACACCGGGCAAAGTTGGAGGCTCGAGTGGATTTATTGCGGCATATCGACAGGATGATCGGGTTCGAATCCGACAATCCGGTTGCTGCCAAGTTCAGCCGCGAGCGGATCAAGTCGGTGCGTTCGACGATCGGCGTATATTACTTGGCGATCATTGCGCCCTTTCTGGGCATCGCGACCGTCACCTGGAATCATACCTCGACCCGGATCGTCGCCGGTGTGCTCATTGCCGCAGTCGTTCTGCGCTTCCGGCACTGGGTGTTGCCCGTGTCCGACGAACAGTCGGAAGCGCTGAACCCGGTCGCCGCGCGAATGACCGGTTTCATGGTGACCTTGCTGTCCTGCGCGCAGTCCTATTTCTATTTGTCATTGGCACTGCGCAGTAACGGCTTGCCGCGACCCGACATGGAATGGTTGCAGATCCTCTCGCTCGGCCTGCTCGCGGCGCTGACGCAGGGTGCAGCGCTGACAGGAATCATATTCGCCTCGCGCGTCATATTTTTTGCCTTTGTTCTGCCGTTGGTCCTGGCGGTGCTCTATCTCTTCGGCTCTGCCAACCCGCCGGCTTCGGCCTCGGTCGTTATCCTTACTGCGGTCAGCCTGTTCCTCGCGGAGAACAGCCACAGGATCCAGCTGCGCCTGTTCAAGGCGCAGTACGATGCGGACGCCGCGCTGACGCGGATGGAACGGACTAATCTCGAACTTATCGAAGCGCGTCGCGGTGCCCAGCACCAGGCCGAGACCGATAGCCTTACTGGATTGCGGAGCCGATTGGCCTTCATTCACGATATCGAGGCGAAGCTCGATGGCGGCCAGTGCGGCCTGCTGGCCGTGATCGATCTCAACCGGTTCAAACCGATCAACGATCTTTACGGGCACTATGCAGGCGACGTCGTCCTGCGCCAGGTGGCACGGCGGCTACAACGCGCGACGCCGGCGGGGACGGTTGTCGGCAGGCTTGGCGGCGACGAGTTTGGGGTGTTTATCGGTGGCAGTTCCTGCCTTGAAGAACTGCCCGACCTGTTGGCGACCTGCGACCGCGCCCTGGTGCAGTTGCGCAAGCCCATGCGTCTGTCGAATGCGCTGGTAACCGTCGGCGGATCCGCCGGAGCATGTGTTCTCGATGGCGATGCGCCGGACGTGGGCCAAGCGCTGCGAGACGCGGATGCCGCGCTCTATGTTGCCAAGCGCGAGGGGTTGCTCACCACGAAACTGTTCGACCGCGAAATCCGCGAGGAGCACCAGCGCATTCATGCTATCGAGGCCGCGTTGATGGAGGCGGCTTCGATCGATCAGATTTCGCTCGCTTACCAGCCGATTTTCAATCTGAGGACGGGCGAGCTCTCGTCATTCGAAGCGCTGGCTCGCTGGGATCACCCGGAACTGGGCCACATCTCGCCGGCGCAGTTCATTCCGATCGCCGAACGGCTGGGCACAATTCGGGGCCTCACATTGGCATTGCTCGAGAAGGCGCTCGACTTCGCGAGCGGGTGGGGGACACCGCATCGACTGTCGTTCAATCTCAGCGCCGTGCATATCTGCAGCGCAGATGCGGCGCAGGAGATCGTGGACCTGCTGAAGCGCAAGGGATTCCCGACAGCGATGCTTCAGTTCGAAATCACCGAGACCGCCATGCTGGTCGATTTCGATGCCGCACGGCGAAACGTCGATCTCCTGCGTGAGAGCGGATGCCGCATTGCGCTGGACGATTTCGGCGCTGGTTTCGCGTCACTGGTCTATCTGCGTGAAATCCCCTTCGACAAGGTCAAGATCGACGGCTCGCTGATAAAGCGGGCACGCGGCCAACAGGGGCGCGACATGCTGCGCGGCGTGATTAAGATGATCGCGGCGATGAAGCTCGAAAGCGTCGCCGAGTATATCGCGACGATGGATGATCGCGATACGGCACGCGAACTGGGGGCCGAGTATGGGCAGGGCTTCCATCTTGGCAGGCCGCTGGACGAAGAGGCTACACTGGAACTGCTGTCCCGGCACCGCGACGAGCCGATCGCCAACATCCATACGTTGACCAATTGGGAGTTGGCTCAACATGAGGCGCGCATTCTCGACGCAACAGATGGCGCGCACTCCTTCCCGCGCAATGGAAGCAGGTAACTGTTCACTGGCCACCGGGAGCTTCAAGGGCATGAGCACTGAGGCATAGCCAGTAAGAACGCACTGATTGGAGCGCTCCGGCAGGACCTTACTGGAAGTCTTGGGGCTCTGTACTGCGCATTCCCGCTCGACATCGTGGGGGCGAAGATGCTCAAACGCTGCCCCAAATCCAATTGCAGATGGAAACAGGCTTGGCCGACTTATCGCATATCGACGAACACGGCAGGGCTCGCATGGTCGATGTCGGCGACAAGCCGGTGACGGCGCGGCGCGCGAAAGCCAGTGGCCGATTGACCTGTACGCGTGAGACGCTTGAGCTGGTTCGCGCAGGAAAGGCACCAAAAGGCAGCGTCATTGCCACCGCCGAACTCGCCGGGGTGATGGCAGCCAAACGGACCGCCGAACTCATTCCGCTTTGTCACCCTCTCGCGCTTTCAAAGATCGAAGTCACCGTGACCCCTGATGACGAGCTGCCCGGCTTCGCGGTCGATGCCATGGTGCGCACCGAAGGGCGCACCGGGGTTGAAATGGAAGCGTTAACCGCAGTGTCGGCCGCCTGCCTGACGCTGTTCGACATGCTCAAGGCAGTCGACAAGACTATGTCGATCGACGCGCTTCGGGTCACCGCCAAGGAAGGCGGGCGGTCGGGCGCGTGGCGCGGGGAATGATCACGTTCGACGAGGCCCTGGCGCTCATCGACAGCAGAGTCGCACCGCTGGGCTGCGAGCGCGTGTCGGTGGAGGAGGCGGCCGGGCGGACTTTGGCCACGGATGCAGTCGCCGCGCTGCCATCGCCGCGGCATACGATTTCGGCGATGGATGGTTATGCCGTCCGCCTCGACGAGGTTGAACCGGGCGTGCCGCTGCGGGTGACGGGCGAGGTTCGTCCGGGGCAATCGGTAAGTGCGCTCGCATCTTGTGCAGCCGTACGCATCTTCACCGGAGGTGTGTTACCCGACGGCGCGAACTGCGTCATCATGCAGGAATATGCGACGCGGGACGGCGACAGCGTGCGCTTTGCCCCCGGATTCGGACCGGCGCGGCACGTCCGGCAGAAGGGCAGCGATTTCGACCGCGGCGATGTGGTATTGCCACGTGGAACGAAGCTCGATGCCCGCTCCCTAGTCGCCGCGGCGGCCACGGATACAAAGCAGTTGGAGGTCTATCGGCAGCCAAGGGTGTCGGTTTTGGCGACGGGCGATGAACTTGTAGCGTCGGGTTCTGCGCATGAATCCGCCTATGCTATCCCCGATGCGATCGGCCCGGCGCTTGGCGCAATGATCCAGCATGCTGGGGGCAAGGTTGTTTCGCGCGGGTTTGCGCGGGATGATCTCCCCGCGCTGGAGCGATTGGCGGGTCAACTTGCGCAGGACGTCGATCTGGTCGTTGTAACCGGGGGCGCGTCGGTCGGGGAACGCGATTTCGCAAAACCCATGTTCGCGGCGCATGGCCTCGAATTGCAGTTCGACCGCGTCGCGATGAAGCCGGGCAAGCCAGTATGGTTCGGGCGCGTGAAGGATTGCTGGGTGATCGGACTACCCGGAAATCCGACGTCGGCAATGGTCACGGCGCGGCTGCTGCTCGACCCTGTCCTCGGGCGATTGCAGGGGGCGACCAGGGGCCATCTCTGGCGGTCGATGCCGCTTGCGTCCGCGCTGCCCGCGACGGGCGACCGCGAAACCTTCGCGCGCGCGCGCTGGGACGCCACCGGGCTGACGGTTCTCGGCAATCAGGATAGCGGCGTACAGGGCGGTTTGGCCAAGGCGGACTGGTTGATCCGTTGTCCTTCCGGTCAGAGCGAACTGGCTGCAGGAACGATGGTTTCCGCGCTGCAATTCTAGGCTGCGTACTCGGTCAGCCCAAACGCCAGCGCGCCAAGCCTTCCGCGTCGCGTTCGATCCTCCCCGCGGTTCCCACGGGCTCGCACTTCCCATCGGTCAGAAAGGCAATGGCGGCTTCGTCGCTCGCAGGGATTGCGGCCAGGGTCCGCGCGCCCGCGGGCGTTTGCGCAACGACGACGCCCGATCGCGCAGAGCCGTCGCGTCCATAATGGAGCGTATAGGTCTCGATCTCGGCAGGGCCGGCGTAATCCTTGTCGAGTTCGGGCACGGTGCCGCGGCGGGAATCGGCTTCGGCCTGATAGTCGAACTCCTGTGGGAAGGTTGCCCCGGTAGGCGCGCCCGCCAGCAGGATCGTGTGATTATGGGTGGCATATCCGCCATTGGCGAACAACAGGCCCTTGTCCGATGTACCGCGCAGTTTCTCGACCATCGCGACCACCGCGTGACTCATGTAATTTCCGATCGGCCCTCCGCCGAAGGTAAGCCCGCCGAACACGGTGGTCGGCTTGTCGAGCGGCCAGTCGAGCACGCGTCGCGCCATCTTGGGAACGCACGGGAAGCAACTGTACAGTTCGACATGCGCGAGCTCTTCGCTGTTCGCACCGTTGAGTTCCATCGTTCGCTCGATCGATGTGGCGAGGCTGGGCGAGGCGTCATAGCGATCACGCGCGAGGAAATTGTCGCTTTCGTGCGCTGCCGCACCATAGCCCAGAAATACCAGCCGGTCCTCCGCGATGCCCCTGCGCCGCGCTTCGGCAAGCGAAGTCACGATGAAGCCTGCGCCCTGATTGACCGAAGAATTGGCGACCTGGAGCTTGGTGTAGGGGAAGGCGATCGCGCGATTGCTATCGTCGGGCGTAATGATGTCATCGGCACCGACTGGCTTGCGGAGCCACGCGCCCGTGCTAGTCGCGGCGACTTGGCTCATCGCGGCCCAGATTGTGCCGCTTTCGGCTTGTCCCTCCTCGAGCGTCTGGCCGTAGGCGGCCCGCCCTGCATTCTCGTAGAGCGGATAGACATCTGTCGGCACGACGAGCCCGTAGCTTTGGGCATAGCCCTTGCGAACGCGGTGGCTTGCATCGCGCAGCGCGTTGGGTTTGTCGCCATCCTCGCGCTTCTTCAACGCCGCAAGCTGGCCCGCGGTGCGCAGGGCTTCGCCCCCGGTCACCGCACAAATCCGGGCTTCTCCGCGACCGATGCGATTGGCCGCCTCGTGCAGCAGCAGAATCGGACTGTCCCCATTGGGCATTGCGGTCTGCATGCGATGCGCGGGCTCAATACCGAGCGCTTCGGCAACCTTCCCATCCACCGGATTGAGCTGGGGCCATGCCAATTGCGCGACCACGGCGAGTGAGTCGCAATTTGACAGGAGCTCGCCACCTGCGTCGGATTCGGCACGGCGCAACGCCTCCGTCATGAGACCCACCGGATCCAGTCCATCGCCCGGATGATCGGGTCGGTCGTTGATTTGACCGACACCTGCAATGACGGGCGTCAGTTCCGGATCCGCTTGCGACATTCATACTCTCCTCTGGACATCGAGCCTAGCAAGAGAGTTGCATGCTGCAACCGGATTTTCGAACCAACCGAACGCTGGCACTTCCAGCCTTCTTGAGCGCAATGGAAGTTGGTATCCCGTAGAAGAAAGCGTTTCTCTCTTTCTGGTTTGGTAATCAGGACGCTTTACTTGATCGCGCCAAGTCCTCAGTCGGATGGCGGGCTGAAATGGCACGGCCTCCAGTTTCTTCAGATGGACGAAAAGTAGCCCGTGGGGGGGAGGTTTGCATCCACTTGTGCAATGCCTCGCTTTCACGTCTTCGCAAGTCATGTCGAGCCGTTTCAATGCTGCAAAGAAACATTGCGCAAATGATGCTGATACTCAGCCCGCCACTGGTATGGCTGACCTATCTTGAGTTCTTCGTGCATGCTGGGGCGAATGTCGGCATCCGTCAGGCATGCGTGGTCCTGATCGCAATGTTCATGTCGGGCAGCAGCATCTTGTTTCGAAGGTGGCCCTTCGACGGCTGGCCGCGTTATGCCGAGGCGCTTGCCTATGGCATCTGCGGTATCTCGGCGCTGTTGCTGATAGTTTTCCTCTGCACCTCGGGGATCGCGCTGCTCTGAAGGCCGCGTTTCCATTCCGATGCCGAAGATAGGGAATTGGCTGGGGTGGCAGGGACCCCAGACGAAAATCACCTAAGTATCTGAAAATCCACGTTTCCTATTCCAGCCCGGCCGCGGCTTACCACGGCAGGGTGCCACGGAAGGGGACCACGACAAATGTGTGGCATTCAGAACGTCACCCGCAAGCAGGGCACGTATTATTACCGCAAACTCATACGTTTAGGGGCTGATAAGCCTTTCCGGCTACGTCTCTCACTCAAGACAACCAGCCGCAGGCGCGCAGCCTTGCTCGCGCCGGCACTGACGTTGATCTGCGAGAGGGTTACGATGAACATGATGAGCAAAATGGCGCGCGACGGGCTGACCGGTGCGCAGCGTGCCGAAATCTACCGGCGACAGATGCTGGTTGAACGCGACCGCCTCGAGGCGATGCACGCCAGCCTTCACATCCTTCCGCCCGATGATCACGAAGACATCGGTAAGGCGCTGACGTTGCGCTTGGGCGCAAGCGAGATGGCCGCACAGGACGGCGCCATGCAGGGCAAGGTCGAGGACTTCCTCGTTGCCCGGGTCGATCCCGACAACGACGATGAGCCCATCGTTATTGTGGCTTGGTCCGACCTGGCAGACTCGATCGAGCACGAGGGGGCCGAGGATGCCGCGGTCGCGCGGCTGGCCGAGCTAGGCGTCGAACAATCGGCGCTGCGCGAGGCCATGGCACGCAAAGTCGTCAACGAAGCGCGCATTGTAGCGATTCGCGAGTTCCGGGAGGTGCTGGCGAACCCGGGTGCGGCGTATGCGCCGGTGCCCATCACCGAATACGAGCCGGCTCCGCAATACCCGGCGGTGCCAGTGATACCCGCTGCACCGGTTCCGCCGCAGCCAGCCGTCGCTGGTCCTTGGGCGAGTATGACACCCACCGAGGCAGTAGAAAAATTCTTCGCTCACAATCCGCGCACCGGCGGCGCGGATGGAACGGCGAGCAAGTCGGGCATGAAGCCATGGACGTCAAAGACCCGCGAGCAATTCCGATTGCCAGCCCAGTTTCTGGAAGAGGTGATGGACGGACGGCCTCTGGCCCAAGTGACCCATGACGATCTGGTCACGCTCAATCACTGTTTCCAGAATTTGCACGGGGCCACTTTCCGTAAATCGAAGCGGCAACGCGAGATGACGATCCTTGAGATCGTGGCCGAATACGCTGCAAAAGTTCTGGAGGACGGAAAAGCTGCCGAGCGCAATTCTAGAAATAGCGCGGACGGGAGCGAAACCCGTGAAGCGGCGAAATATCTCACCAAGGCCGATCTCGGCCTCAACCCTATTACCACCAACCGCCACTGGGGCTTTCTACGGCAATTGACCGATTGGTTCAGTCGCAACCAGCCCCTGGCCGAACTCGACTATGGAGCATTTTTCGTAAAAGACGGGCGCAATCAGCGCACCCTGCGCCAAGTCTACACCAAGGAACAAGGCAAAGAGCTTTTTAGCCTACCGCCGTGGACTGGCTCTAAATCCTATCTCAAACGTATGAAGCCGGGCGATCTGCTGGTCCACGATGCGTGGTATTGGGTGCCGCTGATCGCCTGGTATTCCGGCATGCGGCGCGACGAAATCTGCGGGATGGAAGTTGGCGACGTAGTCGAAGAAGATGGCGTTTGGCTCTTCCACATCCGCGACAACGATACGCGCAGGATCAAGACAATCAGTTCCGAACGAAAACTGCCAGTCGCCGACGAATTGTGCCGGCTTGGGCTCCCTGATTACGTCGCTGCACTACGCGGCGCCGGCGAGATCTTGCTGTTTCCCGAACTAGCTTCGGAAAGCGGCATCGGTACGATGGGCGATGCCTATTACAAGCGGATCTGGGTGAAGATTGCAAAAGCCTTGCCATTCGTATCTGGCGGGCAGGGTATTCACGCGTTTCGTCATACGGCCATCAACTCCCTCAAGGGCGCGAAGATCAGCGAAGCCGTGGCTGCTGATTTCGCTGGGCATTCTGTCGGCGGCGAAACGGGCGGTCGGTATTCAAAGGACCACATTCCGCTGCTGAAAGAAGCAGTGGATGCCATCCCAGTGGTAACAAGCCACCTGCAGCGGTTCGAGACGACAATACTTCCAGATCATCAGAGGCAACCGAGGAAGGCGCGTCCCACCGGCAAGGCTGATTAGGGCCAAATTGATGTGCCTGCCGGCAGTCTGATTGGTGACGAATATAGAACATCGCCGGGCTCATGCTCGGCGATGTTCTAACGCAGTGTGGAAGCGCTCAGGCTGCAAGATCGAAAGTGTCGACCACTTGTTCTTGTAGTTCATCCGCCATGCGACGTAGGATCGGTTTCTGCGTCGCATCAGGACATTGGCGTATGAACGACTCGATAAGAGCAAAATGCCCAGTGCGAAGACGCAAGAGCCTGTTACCCTGAAGGCGAATCCAGGCGATCAAGACCATGGCGGTCCACAGAACGTCCCTCTCGCAGTGCTGTCGAACATGATGCCAGTTGATCGAGCCCGGCCGAATCGTAGGATCGGCTTTTCCGAGCAAGGCAGCCACTGGCAGGCCCATGCGGATCATCACTTCGGACAGATGGTGCCAGGTCTTGCCCGATCCCTTTAGGGCCAGCCCCAGATCAATGTGACGAAGATCACGCCACCGCGGCCCATTCGCTTCCTTGAGCTGGCGGGGCAGTTCGAGATCTGCCGCCATCGCGGCGAGCTGCAGGACTTGGCAATCGACGGCGAGGCCCCCGTAGCTCACGAGCACGTGATCGTGGTATCGGCGCATGAAGGTGAAGGCTGAAGCAAGCAATTCGCCTTCAGTGTGCTCGCCTTCGAGCGTCCATGTGGTGAGATCGCCTGTATCGATGCGACCGAGGGAATCGATCTCAATTGGCCACATTGAGATAGCCACGAGACTGCGGCAGCCGATGCGCGCGCGTCCTCCGGATTCAATACATTCGTAGGCTTCGCGCAGGTAAGGATCGAACACGCTTTCGGTGTCGATGACGAGATACTTGTTCATGATAGGGTTCTCCTGCGGGCGCATTAAGGCCCGCGTCTGATGGGTGGGGTTCAAGCGTGAGGCTGGCGCGCGAGTTCGATCGCGCGCCAGGCTTCAAATGCGCTGGAAAGCGAGGAGCGGTCGGCCTGCTCGAATTGCGTCCATAGGAATGCCAGCCACAGGACCTGCGCTTCTGCAGGCGCACAGCGGATCTGGGCAGCAAGCGAGGATCCGGGGCCAGCGAGCCCGAGCGCGAATGCAGCTGCGACTTGCAACAGGTCCTCGTCTAGACAGTCGATCAGATTGATATCGAGGTCTTGCCGCGCCGCTTTGATGAGCTGAATGTCGCTTGGCCCAAAGTGATCGGCATTGGGCTCACTCGGATCGATGCGATCAGGGGGCCGGGTAATCAAGGTCGCGCCAGCGGGGACGCGTTCGACGATCCCGCGAAGGATGTCTGCCCTGCTTTCCGTTCGATCGAAGATCGCATGGGCTTGGCCGAAGCGTGGGCCGTCGCTCGTACACTCGATATTGAGGATGGCGACACTGCGAATGGCGGATGTGTGATCGGTGAACGGCCGATCTCGAAGAATGCGCAGCGATGAGAGCACCCTTGGATGCTTGGGGGTATTCGTAATCATGGTTGGTTGTCCTGTTTGGCGAACGCAAACAGGCGGCGCTCCTGGGTGAAGCGCCGCCTGTTGCGTGCGAGATTTCGTTAGGTGTTACAGCGCGGGGACGACCCAGAGGTCGGCCATCGTCTTGGCGACCTTGGGATAGCGCTGCCATCGCAGCGCGGTGGGCCCGGCTTCGACCATGGCGGCCTCGATTTCGTCCCAAGCCGCCTTCGTGGCCATGCGATCAAGATTCCCTTGAGGGACCAGGCGATGCACGATCCTATGATCGGCATCGAACTCGTACAGACTTCGCTGTTCGAAAGAGGCTAGGCACAGGGGAGCTCCCGACGACACCTTGTAGGGCTCGACGACGAGCGCCGCCGTGCCGCCCTCGACTTGGTGAAAGAGTACCATCTGATCGCAAGTCTGTGCCTTACCATCAGGATACGAGAGGGCGAGGAACTCGCGGTTTTCGTTGACGGCGAGATTGCCGACTTTCGCGATTTTAACGCCGGTCATCTCGTCGACACTCATCATTCCGAACCGCGAAATGGCGGGGACGGTGGGGCGAGGGAGGCCGAGGCATTCCCTCAGGGCGAGCAAAAGCGATCGCCGGGGGCACGCCCCGGCGTTGGTTGGTTCAGTCATTCATTTATCCTTGTTCGTGGTTTCGGTCAGGAGACCGGAGCCTTTTCCCTTCAGCCGGGAGGCTCACTTCCACTGTTCTTCAAGCGGATTTGCCGATCAGGCGGCTTTCCACGTGCGTTCTGCTCGGTACCGCTGTGTCGCGGGCAATTCCACGATCGCCGGTTCTTGGCCGATTGCAGTGCGATACCAGTCTAGCTCGGCGTCGTATTCGCCATCGCGCACGTGCTTGTGCCATACCTTGCGGCCAGCATCAGCCGCCCAGCGATAACGGTGCTGCCGCAGTTCGTCCTTGAACCGGTAGGGGGCATTCCTGGCCTCAAACCGCCATGCAGGAGCATCCATCGCCTTGAGCGTCTTCGCCATCACGGTGTCACCATCACGGCATTGATGCGCCAGCAATTCGACAAGCGCGAGGACATCGTCCTGCGCTCGGTGCGCAGCGGGCATGAATTTGCCCGCTTGCATGACCAAGAATCCTTGGGGGCCGGGTTCGAACCCGAGTTTGCGCCACGGTACGTCTGCCATGGCGCATCCCCACTTCACGTCCTTGAGGTTGGGTAGCAGCTTTTCCACGAAGGGGCGGTCGAAGGCGCAGTTGAAGCTGATGACGCTCTCGCACTCCTCGATAAAGCTGGCGAGCTTGTCCCGATCGATATCTTGACCAGCTAGGTCGGCATCAGTGATGCCAGTCAGCTCGGTTATCGTCGCATCTAGCGGCTCGCCGGGATCAACGTAGCCACTTCCAATCGATCGAATTCCGCGAACTCGCCCGGCATGATCGACCATCACCATAGCCGCGCAGATTTCGATGACCTGGTGCGTGTCTACATCGAGACCGGTGGTCTCGGTGTCCAGAACGCAGATCCGTTTGAGCCCTTCAGCTTCTTCTTCCGTGATCCGCCAAGCGTCGCGGGACCGGATAGGGTGAAGCGTTCGTGTTCTAGGGGCGTCACCGCCCCGCTCGTTTTCGTTATTCATATTTACCTCGTGCCGAGGCGGGCCGAGGGAATTTTCCCCTCTTCCAACCTGCCTGGAAAGCGAAGCTGAAGATGCTGCTGCTTTTCCATCTGCGGGTTCATACGCCGACCGTAATGCGTTGGACCTAGCACGAATGCGATGACCCAATTCGGGGGCCACCGTGAATTCCGCATTGGCTCTAGGTTTACTCGCTGGTAGCACCTCTCGTAGTGGGACGGGCTCGGGTATTGAAACGCGACCCCGATACTTGGGCCCGTCGTGCTACCGTCATCCATTCTTGAACCTGGCAAACTATCCGACTGGTCACTGAGCCCCCACTGTTATCTCCATGTGTACATGGTAAACCTCACACGTCGCCGCGCGCCGGAAAAGCTCGGCCCGCGCGCTTGTCAAGTGAACGGCCGCGCCATTCGCCCGATGACGACGTGCAGGTCGCCTTTGGCCTGCCCGGCCGCACACGGAGAATTGAGAAAAAGGCTAACATCCGAATTGACCGATGGATGTGTGCGCAGCCGCCGACGTTGCGAACCCGTTGATGGTGCACTATTTTCTGCCGGAGAGCGACCATTCGTTTCGGCTTCTGATCTCGACTAAAGCTGGACCGCGATTTTTGGACTGCTATCCTTCCAGGTGCTTATCGGTCTGGGCTTACTAGGTTGCAGCTGGACCGCGATTTCTGAACTGCTATCCTGAGCTAATCTAGCAGGAGGGGCACATGAAGTTGCAACTGGACCGCGATTTCTGAACTGCTATCCTGTTCGTGACGCCGCGTGTGGCTCCGGTGGGTTGCAGCTGGACCGCGATTTCTGAACGGCTATCCTTAAGACCATCCATGTTTGCTGTCCTCCTTGGTTGCAGCTGGACTGCGATTTCTGAACTGCTATCCTACGAAAACATCGGTGCGAGTAGAGCCGTCGGTTGCATCTGGACCGCGATTTCTGAACTGCTATCCTCAACAGCACAGTCCGAAGCAGTGCAAAAGCGTTGCAGCTGGACCGCGATTTCTGAACTGCTATCCTCGATGCCCACTCAAATCTTTTAATAATAACAGGTTTGAGGGGTGTCGAAGATAGGAAAACCGGACTTCCAGGGCCACCGGCGCGTGATTGGCCCTGCACAGCACCATCATCGCGCCGCGCTCTGCCAGTTTCACGACAAGACTGGTGGTCCAGGTGACGCCGTGAGCATGGACGATGACCGCAGCAATATCGTCGAGCGCCACCCAGCCGATCTCGTCATGATCAAGGTTGACGATCAGCAGACCGCGATGGGCCGACAAATGAACCTTGTCGGTCGCAATATCGACGATCCGGTCCATTGTCCGATGAAATATCTTCATGATTGCCTGAGTAATTACCTAACGGATCGAGGTAAGAATGCACTTATTGGTAACGACAATTAATCACGCGGGCCGGGATCACTAATACGGCCAAGCTCGTCTACACGGACTTGTCGAGCATTCGATGCTTTCAAGCCGGAGGGAGACGAAGTGAAATAGCGGAACGGATCATCACCTGCTTCGTGACGGGACTTCAACGCCCCCGCTTCATTGTGATGCGCGAATGTAATTTCACCTCTGGCGGCAAACTTCACCACCCGCATGATTTCTCGCTCACCGCCATCGCGCTCGACTGCAATCAGATCGTTCTGCCTCAGGCTAAGCACCTTTTTCGCCGCCGGATGGGGGCGGCTTTCAATGTGATCGCGCTGGTGGGCATCGAACATTGAAATGATGCTGGATTGTTCTTCGCCTTCGCGGTCCTTCCATTTCGTGACCCACTTACCGTCAGGGAGGCGCCAGACATCGAAGCGAGCATTGGCATCGCCCTTCACCGCTTTATAGGCACGGCCCTGCTTGTCGTGGATCGGGATGACATTCAGCGGTTCGGTCAGCCGTACGCGGCGAATACCCTTGAATGGGCCATCGCGTTTGGCGAAATCGCGCAGGGCTTTCTCGAATGCCTTGCCGCTGGTGCCTCGTGTGGCAGAATAGAGGGCATCCTGCAGATTGTGGTCTGGCATCCTTTCCGGGTCGTTCAGATCGCCGGGCTTGAGGCTGAGCAGGGGCTTGCGGGTGACAACAATCGGCACGCCCTTGGCATTGGTGCGCCCGGTCAGTCCATAGGCGGTATCGTTGTGCAGGCGGCCCGAGGTTGCGTCTCGGTCCTTCCTCGGCCTGCCCTTACGTCCGTGGTCGGATTTGAAACTGACAGTGGTGGCGTGAAGCTTGTCGCGCAGATCTTCGCGAAAACCCTCCCACGGGTGCGGTAGATCGACAAACTGCCGGTCCAGGTCCTGATCCTTCGCACGCCCGGCGGCCGTGGCGATCTTCTGGATCATTGATGCATCAGTCGCTCCCACTACTGCCGCGTCGATCGCGTGGTGGCGATGATCGAGTCGATTCTTAGGGGCGCTGCTATGTTCGTTTTTCACCCAATTGTGATCTGGCAGGATATCGTTCAGCCCCCAAAGGCGACGCAGCATGGCGGTCATCCGCCCGGTCACGGCATAGACGCGGCGACCTTCGTCAGGCGTATAGAGAATGGACAGATATTTGCCCGCTATGCGTGAGAGATATTGCGTGTCGGTCAGTTGCCGGGCGATGAAGCCCCCATCACGCTCCACGCGATCCATCGCATCCGGGCCAAAGCGCCATTGCTTCGACTTGTGCAACCGGGCGACCTGATCCTGGATGATTGGCCAACGGTCGGTATCGCCCCAGCGTTCCCAGGGAGTCTTGTTGCCCTTTTGCCGGTTGCAATGGGTGTGGCTGACAACCTTGTTTCCCACGCTGTCATCGAGGCATTTCGAATAGGGGATGATGTGGTCGATATCGGCCGATCCGTTCATCAGCATTTCGATACCGATGCCATCTCCGCAATAAGGGCATCTGCGATCGAGCGGATTGAAAGGGTTCAACTGTTCCCAGATGCGCAGCAGCATCCGGTTACCGCCTGAATCACGTTGGCCAATTTCCATCAACTTCTTGCTGCGTTCAGCCGCAGCATCGGTGGTTTGCTTGATACGCCGCTTGTGCTCGGCCTTCTGCTTTTCGTTGAGCTTCAGCTCGCGCGCCAGTTCGACATGAATATAATCGGGCCGCCCGTACTGACGGACAATCGCATTCATCAGCTTGCGCAGCTGGTTCAAGCCAATGTGGACGGTCGGATTGGTGATCTTGCCCCACTGGCGCTCTAACTCGTCAGCATAGTCCTCCTTGCCCGGCGCGATTTCGCGGGCGAGGACTTCGCCGTAGTAGGGCAGTTCGTCATGGCATTCGCCAGTGCGATGATCGCTGTGATGATAGCCTGCGCGATTGGCGGCTTCGGCATAAGTGACGACATCGGCCTTTAGCTGCTGAAGCAGCGCCGTGGTGGCGGTGATGCCAAAGCGACCATGCCCCTCTGGTAAATGCGCATTGGCTATATTCTCCGCGGTTTCGCGGTCCACCCCTTGTTCGGATTGTAGCCAGTCGAGCAGAGCCGCGGTATCCTCCTCGTTTACAAGCCTATCGATGATGGCCCACTGCTGTTCGATCGAGAAGGTCGCCCAGTCGGGCCCGAAGCGATCCTTATGTATCAACTCGGCGCGGACTTCGTCGCCGATTATATCCTTGCGGTTCTCGCCTTCCTTGTTGAAGCGTTCGCCTTCCTTCAGCTTGATAAGGCGTCCCAGCGACTTGAAAGTGACCTTTTTCCTGTCCTGTAATTTGAGGATCAGCGTATTGCGCTCGTCCATAGTCAGCTTTCGCGCGGGCGCACCTGCGGAGACAATCTCCAGCTGGTTGACCTCTTCATAAAGGCGGCGCTGCTGAAACAAAGGGTGCGTTTTGGGCAAGCGCTTCTCGGCATTTGGAATGCCGTACCATCCGGCAAAACTGCAATTGCCGACCACCTGCGCCTTCAACGGGCGTTGGAAGAAAATCACACGATGGATCGCCGCCTTAGCATCAGCGGTCAGCAAGGCCGGGTGGAGGGGGGCTTGCGCGGACCAAATTGCTTCGAATTCGTTCTCGTAGTGCTTGCGGTCGGGATAGAAGTCATAGCCATCGGCATCAGGGCGCATCCGAACGCGCTTTACCTCGCGCTTATACAGAAACTCACCCAGCGTGCGGACGCCAGCCTCCGCCATCGCCTGATCGAGCGCCTTGGCGCCACTAGCGATCTTACCGTCTTCATTGTCTTTTGAAACGCGGTCAGCCTTGCGGTTGGACTTGAACCCGCGCCGCTGGTTGAGGTGGAAAAGCGCGCGCCCGATCTGATGGGGAGCCAACGCCTGATCGAGCGCGCGGATACGCAGGTCATAGGGGTCTTCGCCGTGCAGGGACTTTCCCGCGCTCTTGTCCGCCGGCAACAACCCATGCGCCATGAGTACCTCAACCAGGGCCGAACGCCGCCCCAGATAACGATCCCGCCGCCGCCGCATCGCCCGCGCATCCCGTCGGTCGACCGCCAAGCTCGCTCCGGATTTCGGATCGCGTCCATCAGAAAAAATGCGAACACCGATGTCCCGGATGGTATCGCCATCATAGAGACACCATCCGATCGAATTGGTGCCGATATCGAGACCGAGGCGTGTCGACATCCCAAAGGCTCCCTTAAATTCTTTTCATCACAAAATAATTGCATCAATCCGAATGCCGGTCTAGCAAAAGAAATTCAGAAATCGCAGGTCCGGTTGTGAACAAGCAGCTTGACTGCACCAAATAAGGCGGGGGCTACGGCCCCCGTTTTTGCGCTGGCTCTGAATTGCAGTGCGTGTCTGGCGAAGACTCCTGGACTCGAACCGCAGCCTGCCTCGGCGTTGGCTTGCCGATCCCGGACCTTTCCCTTCGTCCGATGTTACAGGTGGATAGAACCTACGATCCACTCCCCGCTTTCAGGCGATCATCAGCAACGTTTCAATGACCAGCGTGAGAGCGCAAAGCGGACGTCTGATCGGTGCCGAGAACGGGGCTTAGGTCGCGCGACCGGATAAGAGGCTTGGGAATTTCTTCGATTGGGTGGCTATCGTCGGATGTCGCCAAAGCACGGCGCGACGAATGCATCCGCATTAGAGCTCCCAACCTTGGGTGTGTTGTTGGCGCAACATATCGATGGTCGGTCCCGAACTCTTCCGATCCTTGCTTTCGATCGGCGAGTGGATTTCGCCCTGAACTGGTTTTCGATCGTCAGGTTTGTGTTCTGGTTTGCTGGCTACAGATGGGGTGCCGTCCTGATTGGCGCTGTCAGCACGGATCTGCCCCTCGAGCTCGGCCAGATCATTTTGGTGATCTAGCGAGAGAATGAAGAAACGCGTCCGCCGTTCTCTAGAATTTTCGTCGACGGCGCCGGGGGAAGGAAGACGCGCGCAAGCAGCTAACGCGCGGTCTACGTCCTTATTCGTCGCCCAATCCGCCAGCAGCTTATCAAGCTGTGCTTCATCCGCTTCCTCATCGCGCCCTTCGCGCGACGACGCATCGGCTAACAAAGCGTGGTGGGTCACTGTGAAATCGGCAAGTTGTTCTATCTCACGCATTTGGATGGCCGAGAGTTTGCGCAAGGCTTCCCATTCGGCCTCGGTCTCGGCGGGCACCCTCCTATGGCCACTCCACACGTCGGAGCATATCAGGTAGAATTGGTTCGGCTCTCTCTCGTAGAGGATCGCATTCCTTTCTCGTGCCGATGCCATTGCGCTTCTAACCCTAGCCGCTCGTTCGACCTCGCGGATCTTAGGCAGTAGCCGTGATGCGATGTCGGCAAGCGAAGCCGCTTCACGTTCACCGCTCGCATCGTGATCATCGCTAGGTGCGCGAGGGGCGCTGCCATTCGAAGTAGCGGTCGAATTGGTCAGGGCGTTTCCTCGATTGCCCGTCCCGTCGGCAATCGCACCGATCGCGCTAACAGCTGCGGCAGCCTCCTTCATGGCCTCGGACCGGCGTCTTCGTTTGAATTGGTCGCCCGTGGATTTTTCGAAGAGTGCGTTAAATCCCGGATCATTGGCAGACGGTCCTTGGCTCGCGCTCCCGTTCGATTTTTTCGACGTCGCTTTGGCTGCGGGGGATCTATCGGCGCCAACCGGAGGCTTATCGAGTTCATTCTTGTTGTCCGACCGCGGTACTGCGGCCGCTTTCGTATCGTTCATCAGTTGTGACCGAACGCTTTTCGGATGCTCTGTCGATGGAACCTGCGTGCTGGCAACCGTGGCTGGTCTGCGCGCAGTAGTCGTCTTATCCGTTTCCTGCGTACGAGTTTGACTTGCACGGGCGGCGGTCGAACTGCTGTGGTTGTCTTCAGATTGATCGGGCGCGACCTGCTTCGGTGCGGCCGTCCTCTGCCGGGCCTGGTAAATCCCCTTCAAGCGCGCCTTCTCATGGTTGGTTTCCGCCCAGATTTGGTTGAAGAGGTTGTGCTGGCGAGCGTCTTCTCCCGAAATCCTCGCGATCAGCAACGGTCGGTTGCCATCGACTGCCTCAGCCAAAACGAAGGGGATATTGTTCTCGACCAGTTTATCGATGTGCTCCGACACCAGCTTCTTGCGGTAGGATTCAGCGTAGGCTTCATGCGGATCATGGGGTTTAGCATCCTTCGCGTCCCCGATCCGCTTTCCGGCAAGGTTCGTAGTGCAGTCGCCGCGGGCCGATGTAGCTTCCACCTCAGCCTTTGCTTCGTCTTTCCGCGCTTGAATCGAGGTTTCGAACTTGGCTTTTGCCATGCCAGGCTCAGTCGCCGGTGCTAGGCAATCGGCGATACGTTCTTCCGCGGCCCTGGCTTCGAGTGCAAGACGGTCTGCCTCCTCGGTCAACTGACGTGGAAGCGCGAATTCGTCACGAAAGAGAAGCTCGGTGTTAGCGCGATGCTCGTCCAGAATTTGCATTCGCCGCGTGTGAAAAGTCTTCTTTTTGACCAACACCGGGCCTGCGGTGCCATTTGCAATCGATTCCAACGCACGACGTGATTGCTTGCTAAGTCGGTCTGGCCGCGAAAGCATTCTCGTTTGCATAGCTTGGGCAACCCGAGCGTTATGCCGTAGTTCAATTTCCGCGCATTTGATTTCTAGCCATTCACTTTCGATCTTCCCGCGCCGAGCATCACGCTTGATTGCGGGGGGCGGGTTGAGCACCTCATGGCTACGCAAAACTCCGATTTCGAGCCTCTTCTGCTCCTCCAGCGTGGCGATTATGTACTCCCACTGGCGTTCTTCGTTTGCCGTGCCTTCCTCGGTCGGGATGCCGGCGAGTTCCAGACGGTTGTTCCGATCGTTCAGGTGTATGCCCGGCTTCTTGTTGATGCCGAATTTATCGTATCGCTCGGCCCGAACCCGGCGTGAAACCCCAGCCATTCTCAATTCTCGGTTGGAGACTTCTGCGATGAATTTACGCAATTCCGGGATAAACGCGGTTCTAGTGCACTCCCGGTTCTTGTTCTGCCTAAAGGGGAAGGTGGTCCGATTTCGCCCCTTCGCATCCTTGTAGGTGTAAACGACCTCAAAATCGTACTTGCCAGCTTGTGCTATCACATTTGGGTCACGCAAAGCCTGTTCTCGAAGATCTGCGTATCGCTTGGAATAACCTGGCAGGGTCGTTCCGGCTGTGTTCCGCTGAGCGATCAGCTCGGGGTCGAACCTCTCGGTCGGCCTATCCCAATACACTAGATGGAAATGCCAGTTGGACTTGTGGTTGGCAGCGGTAGGCTTATGAACCACCGCGACATAGGGCACACCGAGTTTGTCGAAACGCTCGGAGAGGCTTTTCATGAAGCGGCTTCGACCCTCCGGGCTCAACTCGTGAGGAATTTCGCCTACGAGGCGCATTTGCACCCGGCCGGATCGCCCGCTGTGCCAAGAGATGCCGGCCCGTGCTGATTGGTCGTAGTCCTTGCCATGTTCGCGCCAACCGAGACTTTGAAGAAGATCGTGCGCACGGATGGCGGCATCACCTTCAAAGGTAACTTTTGCGAGGTCTTCGACGTGCTTGAGTTCTTCGCCATGCCGAAAGGGCTTGGCCGATTTGTCCTCGACATGAGACTGAACCGACGCAGCCAAGGTTGGATCGTCGAGAGCAAAGGCAATGAAGTCAGCGATTAGCTTCGTGCCTTCGAGAACGTCGATCGTGAGCTTTGGCGGTGACATAGAAGTTTCGTTCGAGTTCGCTGCGCGGAACAGTTCAAGCCTGTCTTCTTGACCACCTTGGATATTGGTGAACAGGTGGTGCCCGTCATCGATAGCGAGCGCATGTTCGCGCTCGTGATATTCTCCATACGCCTCTGCATTGATGGGCTTACGCGAAGACGGATACGCCGTTTTCTCAGCGTCCTCGAGATATTTGCAATGATCGTCAGCGCTGGCGCGCCTTCCACTCGCAACAGGCAAACCGAAATCGGTATGGTTCTTCGTGACTGCTTCGAACGATAGGTGGAAACTTGTCTCCATCCGAGCATTGCGAGGCCGGAACGTGATACAAGTCGGTGTGAGGAGCCTGGGCTTTCTCTTCCTCGCGTGAGCCGGTTGGCCCCTGATCGTTCCCTTATGGCCATAGATTTTCTGTCGTTTGGGGCCGCTGATTTGGCCGGTGATGTAACGATCGTTGTCTAGGTTGGGCTCGAGGCTTCTCCCACGAACGAGCAATTGCTCAAGATCGCGACTGGCCTTCCAAGCGGCATCACCGCCTGACCTACTTGGACTGCACTCCATAAATTTCGCGGAGAGCACTGGAAGGTCGCGCGCTTTATTCGCAAGAACATCGAAGGCGCCAACTCGGCTAAGCGCTATTTCGACTTTGCGTTTGGGGGAGGCTGCCATATCAAGGATGTAGGCAGGGCGGTGAATAAGTAAAGTAAAATATTGCGTTTAGGTTCTCATTTAATCGCTCATACATAAATCAAGGCCAATGTGGCCGCACAAGCGAACGAGATTTCTTTGTTTTAATATGAAACTCGTGGGATTTATTCCACGAGTTGCGATTTTGCGCCTCAAACTTTTACGATTGCAATCGTTGTCGGCACTCGAGCAGAAGCGAGGTCGCCGGTCTGCAAATCCCCTGCGCCGATGGTTGAGCGTCTGAGCCACCAATGGCTGTTCAGCTCATACGTCTGAGAGGGGGGTCAAACTTGAGCCGGTGCGAGGTTTGGCCGCGTCGGCACAAACTTTTGTCGGCGGCCCAGCCATTGACGCGCGACCGAATTCACGACGCCGCCGCGCCCTTTGATGCCTGCCTTCGCAAGGGCATTGCGGGCCGCGACCTCATTCATTTGAGCGAGATAGGCGAGTTCTCGTACTGACAGCGGCGACCGAGTTTCGAACTCGAACTTCCAACGAGCGAACGCAGTGCCGATGGTAACCCGTAAGGGGCTCTCAGGGTCACCCATAGGTGACCTTGTGTTGCTAGTCCCGGCGAACGCGCCGTCCATAAGGGAGCCGAGGTTGTCCCACGATTGCAGACGGAATGCTTCTGGCTCACCGGTCTGGAACGCCCAGTCGTAGCTTGCCTCGATCACAGGGGTAGAACGGAAGCGCGAGAGATCTACCTTCGAAGCATCCGCGTTGGCGTATGGCTCGCCGGCGTCGTCGGATGATGGAAAACCCAGAAAGGCTTCGGCCGCTTCGTAGCTTCCCCAGTGGGCGATCATGGCTGCCTCCGCGACCAAGGTCTTGCGCAGGTCGTGCATGAGGTCGTCCCGCGAGAATGGCGTCAAGGATCCCTCAGCCGGAATGTCGTCGGCAGAAGGCTCGTCAATCTCGGTGAAGGTCAGCTTCCCAGCGCTTATCAGCGAGGGCGGGGTGCCGTCACCTGCGGACATGCGGATCGAGAAGCCCTGGCGTACGAGCCGCAGGGCTTCGTCGTATTCGGTCGTAAGTACCGCGTTCTTGCGGTGATGCAGTTCGCTCCCGAAGGCGGGATCGCCTAGAACGAAATGGCCTTGCTTGTCGCGAAATGGGCGCTCGGTCTTGCCAGTCCTCGGATTGGTGCGGGTAATAATGGTGGCCACGATGGCGATCTCCACGGATTTGGGGTGCATTCAGCGCCTCAGACGCTTGCTACGGTGTGCGAGACTGATGACCCGGCCATTCTCCACCACGGCGTATTTGTTGAGCAGTGGCTCCACGTATCGCAGGGCCTTGCCCCGCCGAAGTCACGAGCAATGCGCTTGCGTGCCCACTTGTCCATAAAAAGCACATCGGCTCAATCATGGCGTCAGACGGCACCGTATCACTCGAAGAGTTCGACGGCGAGGGGCGGGATGCCGCGTTATTGAATGCGTTGGGAGGCGTGCCGGGTCAGCATATTGCTAATCCGTTGCCTTCGCGTCGCTATGGTCGAGCAATAGCACGCAATCGGCACATTGCAAAAAGATTATGTAGCAAACATCATCTTCGAGTATGATGGCCGATGTCAAGAACGAAATGTGATCGCGAGATCGAGGTCATTGACCATAATCTGATGGTCGGCAATCAGAAACCTTAGCAACCGTCCTGACTGAACCACTTCGTAGTCGCCGAACTCGGCGAACCTGTCATTGCTCAAAACGTAGCAGTCAGGTTGGCCTTCGGCGAGACGAAGGATGTACTCGTCTGCACCCGTTCGAGTTGGTGCAATATGGATTCCGGCAGACGGTCCGATAATTCTCCTTATCCCAGCGTCATCAGTCTTCATGAGGCTACGAATCGAACTATCGAAAACAGCAGTTACTCTGTAATTCTTATTCAATTCATCTACGAGATGGGTGAGTGCATGCAGCCTAATGAATTGGGAATTATTATAGCATGTATTATTTCCATCGATGATGACATGAGAAATCACCATCTCGAATTTTCTCATCTCATCCCGAATACGGCGCTCCAACTTGGGTAAGTTTCTCTCAACCGACCTAAGCTCTCTCGAAGCGTCGCTCCGCACTTTCTTGGGGCTGCCGTGGCCAAATTTTCTTTCGCACTTCTTGTGGATCTGTGCCCTCTCATAACTATTTTCAGCGTTGGTCAGATCTCGATCTATGCCCTCGGCATCAGAGACCCTAGCCTTAAGAGTATGGGCCTTTACCTGAAGATCATCATACTTATTTATCAGCGGACCGACTTTTGCAGTGATGTCCGCGATTTCGTTATCGAGCGCAGCAAGAGCGTCCGATGTCAGCGCCCATTCTCCTTCAGCCTGGTCCAATTGAGTCTCGACTGAATTTTTATCAAAATTTTGGAATGTGACTATTTCAGCTTCCATCTTTTCAATTTCTAGGGTCGCGTGGTCAATTCTCTTCTGTAGGCGTGAAATATGTTCCTGATAATTTTTAACGCGATCGCCGTGATCTCTGATTTTCGACCTTAAAATCTTTTGGTTATCGGAGAAATATTTGACGATGTGGAACATGTTGACAGCTTCACTGTCGAGTTCTCGAAGTTTAGCAGATTCGCTCTGCAAAGCCTTCTTAGCCTGAAAAATGCTCTCGGAAACCTGGCTTCTCTCAAGATGAAGCTTTGAGATTTCGGTCGCGCACAATTGAGAATCGAAATTCCTGTAATTAGAAAGCGCATATTCCAAGTCATGGCGCGTCCGAGCAAGTGATTCTAGCTTTTCAGCGAGCTCGGTTCGCTGACGCTTCCGCTTTTCGAGCGGTTCTAAAAAGCTCTTCATCCAGTTTCCAAAGTCTGATTATTAGAGGTTCTGCAGCATAGAAAGAAATTAGTGCGTGAAGGGAACGGTTGATTTGTTTCAAAGTACTCTTCAGGCTAGGGATAGAAGTAGCCCGAAAAAATTTAACCCTATTCTCCTTGGAGCCTGGTGGGTTGATGGTTGCAGTTGCTGCCAATGCAGGCAAGCTACGAGTGCCCATTTCCGTCTATTCGGGTCTATGATCGAATCGGCAGGTCAGCAATAAGGAACACGATGTTCAAGCTGGCAGCATTGATCCTGATGGGATTTCTTGTCCTAGCACTGATTTGGTTCGCGCTAGTGATGTTGGCAGCGGTAGTCTGGCTCGTCTACCGGGTGCTTCTGGTCCTCATATTTGCATCGTCTGCCGCGCTTGCCGTTGGCGCTGTCGGAACCGTACTCGCGGGCTCGGCAGGTGCGGATGATGCAGCGACTGTTGGCTTTTTCACTGGTACCTCTGCATTGTTTCCTGCGCTTTTAATTTCATGGCGCAAGCTGAATGCTTTTCGATCTGAGCCCCGATCTTCAACCATTGAACCCGCATTGCCCTCGAAAGGCTCCGGAACGTCGATCGCATCACAGATAACAGCAACCTCCCCGAAATCCGTTGAAGTTTTTGAGCCCGAGCCGAAAGGTGATGAGGCGGTCGGTGCCGCATGGACCGCCGCCGCACTACTCGTCCCCGAGCTCGCTGAGAGGCTATCCATTGCGCGAGAGAGATGCGGGAGCTTGCTGAGAATAATGGGCGAAGACGGCGCAATTTGGGATGACGAGTGGCTTAAGGCAGCGACACTGATCCGACGCCATATCCCGCCGCTAGTCGAAGAGACACGACGTGCATGTGACGGAGCCGATTTGGACGAACGGCAAGCGACGTGTCACAAGCTGGTCGACCAGCTGGTGGCTCTAGGCGACCTCGCGCAGAAACTGCTCCAACGAAGGCGGACAAGCGCAATAGATGCAGTGGCTATCCGCCATACACATATTCAGAGCCGTCTCGATGAAACTCGCTGGGGCCAAGACAATGCGACCTAGTCTGATGGCGAGATCCCCCTATTCGGTCTGACCCAAATCGATGGGATTCTTGGGCAATCGTCGCGATGTTTTAATGACCGGGATGAGGGCGCATTGCAGCCATCCCAAAACTACAGACGAGATTGGTGCGCGTGCTGCATCAACGCGTTTCACGCCAAGGATAATTCTGTGCGAAAGCCGCCAGAAATCCCGGGCACCTTCTTGTATCCCGATTCCATCCGATTCATGGTGCCGCTAGCGAAACCGCGATAGGGTGCCACGGTAGGGTGCCACGCGGTTTTGATTCGCAGGGAAACCGTAAGGTTTTCAGAAGGTTGTGATTTTTCGGAAAACTGGCTGGGGTGGCAGGGATCGAACCTGCGAATGTCGGTACCAAAAACCGATGCCTTACCACTTGGCTACACCCCAGCAGGTGCGCGCCCCTATAACGTCTCGGGCGCGGAAGGGAAGGGGGGCATCGCGGATTGCGACCGACGTTGTGCGAGTTCGCTCTCGAAACGCGCGATGGTCGCGCGGTCGAGCCGGTAGAAGAGCATTGCCACCGCAGCAGGGACGATCATAGCCGCCGGCACGATCGCAAAGGCAAGGTCGATACCGTATTTGGCGGCTTCACTCTGGACGGCACCTGCTTCGAAACCCGTCATGGCAAACAGAAGGCCCGGCAGCGCGGCGCCGATGGCGACGCCGGTCTTGATCGCGAACACCGCGCCCGACACGGCGAGACCGGTCATTTGCCGCCCCGTCGACCATTCCAGATATTCGGCGATATCGGTGAACATGGAATAGGCCAGCATCATCATCATGCCCAATCCGACGCCGACGAAGACCTGCGCCGCCGTTTGCGGCCACACGGTGTCGATCGGCATCAGATGGAAGGCGATGATCGCGGCGACCTCGATCGTCCCTGCCAGAATCAGGAGGCGCGACTTGTCGAAACGCCGGGCCAAGGCGGCTGCAAACACTACCCCGAGCAACTGACCGATCGCGAAGGCTGCATAGAACAGTCCGATCCGGTCGAGGAACAGGAAGATGGGCTGCCCGTCGTCGCCTGCAACATAGCGGAACCAGAACAGCGCGCTCCCGGCCCTTGAAGCGATCGCTACGGGGGTTAGTACAGCTGCCAGCGCCACCGCGATCCAGGCGGGCGTGCGAATCAGCAGCATCAGGTCGTCGCGTACGCGGCCGTTGTTTGCTGCAGGGGGAATGCGCTCGCGGCTGGAGGCAAAGGCCACGAGCAACGCCAGCGTGCCTGCCCCCGCGAGGATGAACATGGTCAGCATGATGCCGCGGCGTTCGTCACCCGCACCCAGTTCGCGTACCAGCGTGGTCGCGACGATGGCAACGCCCACTACCGCGAGAGCGGAGAAGACCATGCGATAGGCGGCGACCGATGCCCGCGTGTCCGCGCTGGGCGAGATCACGCCCATCAGTGCGGCGTAGGGCACATTGGTCGCCGTAAAGCCCAGCATGGTAAGCGTGTAGGTCACATAGGCCCAGACCAGCATGCTGCCCGGCGACAGATCGGGAGCCGCGAACAGCGCGGCGCCGCACAGGCCGAACGGCACCGATCCCCACAGCAGATAGGGTCGATACCGGCCCCAACGGCTCCGCGTTCGGTCGCCCAGCGCGCCCATGACGGGATCGGTAATTGCATCGAGCAACTTGGTCAGCAGCAGCATCAGCCCCATCGCCGCAGGGCCGACGCCGCCCAGTTCGACGAAGAAGTAGAGCAGGTAGATGTTGAAGAAGTTGACATAGAAGGACGACGCAAGGTCGCCTACGCCATAGCCGAGCTTTTCCAGCCGCCCGACGGGTGGTGCCTGTTCTGCCAACGGTTTCCCCTCTCCTCGCTCGCATCAAGGAGAGGGAAGCGCTCGGGTCGAGTCAAGCGCAAGCCGACGAACGGCTCACGGCGAGTTCAGAAGGTCTTGCCTTCGAAATCGGCCGCCGAGTGGCGTTCGAGCAGCTGCTCGTCGTCCTCGCCCCAGGCCTTGTTGACGATCCGGCCGCGGCGAACTGCGGGGCGCTCGGCAAGCTGCTTCACCCAGCGTTCGACATGGGCGTATTCGTGGATCGAGAGGAAGGTTTGCGCGTCGCCGTAGATCCCGCCGAAGACGAAGGGGGCGAGCCAGGGGAAAGTTGCGATATCGGCAATGGTGTAATCCTTGCCGCCGAGAAATTCCTGTTCTGCCAGCCGCTGGTCCGCGACATCGAACAGTCGCTTGGTTTCCATCGCGTAACGGTTGATCGGATATTCGTACTTCTCGGGCGCGTAGGCGTAGAAGTGACCGAAGCCGCCGCCGATAAACGGGGCGCTGCCCACCTGCCAGAACAGCCAGCTGAGCACTTCGGCCCGTGTGTGATCGGTCGGCAGGAAGGCACCGAATTTCTCGGCCAGATGCATCAGGATCGCACCGCTCTCGAACACGCGAATGGGTTCTGTGCCGCTGCGGTCGAGCAGGGTGGGGATCTTTGAATTGGGGTTGAGATCGACGAAGCCCGAACCGAACTGGTCCCCATCGGAGATGTTCACCGTCCAGGCGTCGTATTCCGCCTCTGAATATCCCGCTTCGAGCAATTCCTCGAACATGATCGTCGCCTTCACGCCATTGGGCGTGGCCAGCGAGTAAAGCTGGAAATCATGATCGCCGAGGGGCAATGGCGAAGTTTGGCGCGCCCCTGCGGTCGGGCGGTTGATGCTCGCGAACCGCCCGCCGTTCTCGGCGTCGTGAATCCAGACTGCGGGCGGGGTGTAGGTCGGGTCGGCCATCTCGTTCTCCTTTGCTGCAGGGGCTAGTTCACCCCTCCGTTCGTCGCAAGGTGGGGAACCGTGACAGCGCGACCAAGGTTCTTGCCTTCACCATGACCAAGCTCATCTATGTCGACGACGACCTGCCCGGTATCACCCGCAAGGGGGCAGGCAGGGGATGGGCCTATTACGATCCCGAAGGCGCGCTGATCGCCGACCCGCTGGAAAAGCGGCGCCTCAATGCGATCGCGTTGCCGCCCGCTTACACCGACGCGTGGTTCTGCCCCGCACCCAACGGGCACATCCTCGCGACCGGGGTCGATGCGAAGGGGCGCAAGCAATATCGCTATCATCCCGATTTCCGCGCCGCGCGCGAAGGCGAAAAGTTCGACAGCTGTGTCACCTTCGGGAGCCTGCTGCCATTGGTGCGCAAGCGTGTCGAGGAAGACCTGCGCGGTCGCAAACTGACGCGTGAACGTGCGATCGCCAGCGTTATCCGGCTGCTCGATCTGGGCGCGGTGAGGGTGGGGAACGAGGGGTACGCCAAGTCCAACAAGAGCTTTGGCGCGACGACCCTGCGCAAAAGGCATGCGGAACTCACCGGCAAGACGCTGCGCCTGCGCTATAAAGGCAAGGGCGGGAAACTGCGCGAGGTGACCCT
>JACLAD010000006.1_pt1 | contig 36933 bp, 46 predicted proteins | sample 8027901 | NCBI WGS metagenome assembly JACLAD01 (sample SAMN15725071, study PRJNA655200) | protist metagenome | isolation source: fluorescence activated cell sorting (FACS) single amplified genomes of... | place: Spain: Blaines Bay Microbial Observatory, Mediterranean Sea | collected 2016-07-05 | reverse complement strand
TATTTTTTAATGATTTTTTATTGATTTGTGTTGGTTTTTACAGGATAAGCCTGCGGAGGAAAAGAAGGCAAAGAATGAGAGTAAGCTTGATGATGAGCTGAACGCCTACATGAAGAAGGTATTTACTGCAAAAAGTCCAAATCGCGATTTAGAGCATCGAAAAAAGTTTTTTGACATAATTTTTCTTCGATTTGTAACGTTTTTTAATGTTTTTGTCGTCTGTTATTAATATTTTGTATCGTTTGGTGGTGATGCGTGAAACAGAGTGAGGAGGAGAAGCAGAGCACTGTTGCGCCTTCGGCTGAGAATACCGCGTAAATTCAAAAAAATTGTATCTTGTAAAAAAATGTTTGGTATGTGTTGCGGTGGTGTTTGCTGTGCAGTATATTCGCAATGTGTTGGAAAGGATTTGCTGATCAACAAGGCATTTGCATCCCTCCGGCGTGATGGCGTAATGCTGAAGAAGAACATGCTGCTGCTGCACCTGAAGATTGCTTCGAAGAAGAAGTGCACGGCGACTGTTCGATCACATCTTTCGCACCTAGATGCAGAAATGAAGGAGATCTAATGATGCGGTTGGCGCGGCGGCGGCGTTTTCCAAAAAAAAAACTTTACCATGAAAACATCGGTTACCCTACATTCCCCTTCGAAATCGCACTAAAAAACAAATTACCCATAAACATTTTTTGCAAAAACAATAAAAGCACACTGACGGAAGCCCCAAAGACCGATGCCGAGACCGACGCCAAAGACGGCGACGACGAAGAAATGGCTGAGGTAAAACTTCAAAAAATAAAAAAGAAAAATAAACAAGAAAACAAAAAAATACAAAGCATAAAAAAGTTAAAACATAAAAACAAAAAATAAGAAATATAAAAACGTTAAAACAAAAAATCAAAAAACAAAAAAGATGACAAAAGCACATATTTTGCGTGCATTTGACACATTTCCACACATATTTGTTCTTACTACATTTTCGATTTTAAGTTTTTTCTTTTTTAATTTTGTCTTGTACGATTTTGTTTTTTGATTTTGTCTTTTAGTACGTTTTTTGATTTTTGATTTTTTTGTAATCTAGGTTGAAGTAGCGGAAGCCAAGCCAACAAAAGCTACCGAAGAAGGTGACAAGAAGGAGGAGGATGAGAAGAAAGAAGACGAAAAAGTAGAAAAAGTAGAGGAAAAGGTTGACGAGGAGAAAAAAGAAGAAGTTGCCGACGACAAGAAAGAAGAGTAACTTATTTTCTTTGAATCTTTGAATCTTCTCTAAGTAAAAAAATCTTTGTCACATTAGTTAAGCATAGCCAACTAACACATAAATATCAACCATACCGTCAGAGTACCAAGCTTAAACTCAAAAAACAAATTTGTTTTAGTAGGCACATATTTAGTGCGTTGAAATAACAAATCCTCTTTGTTGCCGATTCGTGAAGTAGACAAAACAAGTAAATACCTATAAAAGCAGCGCAAAAAGCATTACATTTAATAGTTGTACACCATCATCGATTTGTCCAATCTTTTTACCTAACACCATTTTCATTTTTCTGTCGTTATTCTGTTGTTTTGTTGTCGTTATTCTGTTGTTTTGTTGAAAGTAGTTTACGTGATGTTGTAATAAATCAGAAACGAGTCGCAATACTCTTTAACGTAGAAAATTTAAACTTGTGAATTCGACAGTACGTGTTAACTAACTTAATACCAGCTTTTTGCGTGCGCAATGAAATGTAAAAACCGTTCCTTCTAATTTTTTAGTAAGTAGCCAATAACATTCGTGTTTGTCTGTTGACAATTGTGATTGACATTCGTGATTGGTCTCTAACTTACTGTACACATACCTACAACTATTTGTTGTCCAACTCTTTGTGGTTACAAAAAAAAAAAACATTCTCAACAATAAAAATTCAACAAACAATTGAACGTGACTACAAAAAAAATTCAACCATGATTCACATTTTTACGGTTGACCAAAAAATCCAAAACTCAACAACTCAACAACCGAATTCAATTATCCAAAATACTCTTGCGATACGATACAAGACGGTATAAGTAGAAGTGTTTTCCACAACACAACAAACAGATTGAACAAGAAACTAGAAACCAACGTAAACAACATCTATTTCCATTTGAAACAGTAGGAAAACAAGTAGTTACCATGACCGCAGCTAAGATGGCGAAGTTATTGCTAGTAGTCTTAGGCACTGCTGAATCCACATCCCGCATCGTACCTGTCAAAAAAATCAACGTTTTAACTGTTTGTATTGCAAAATTTATAGTAAGTAGCTTGAAAGTTCACGTTTTTGTTTTGATGTTGTTAAACAAATATAGGCAACTAGTTTTGTACAGTTACGATCTGACGATGGCAAAGAAGGGGTAAGCGAGAAGGAGATTGAGTTGCAGGAGGTTAGCGGGTACGTTTTAAACCATTACAAAACAACATGAAAATTGTAAAACCAATGTACTAGTTTCTAGTTTGGTTTGTATTTTTTTTTGATTTTTTGTGCAAAAAACTCAAAAGTGGAAATTATGCCCCCACCGCGCCAGTATTCGTCCAGCCCGGCCAACAACAAATGGCACAAGTCCCGACGGCAACGCCTTACGTTCAACCAGGAGTATTTACCAAATTTCGATTTTTTTCTTGTATCTTCAACGTAAACTATGATTTTTGCACAGCATTCATGAGAATTTTGTTTGTAAAATTTGTTATAGACAGTTGAGGCTATCCCTGTGCCGCATATTCAGCCGTCGTACATTGCCGATGCTATTCCAGTCCAAGTGCACCATGTTGAGCCCTCTATGGTTGTCGACGGTGAACGTCGACCCAGTGTGGACTCATCAGTCGCCGACCTGGCCGCCAACACCATTGTATCCCCCGACGGCCAAAACATGCAAGAACGCCTGCAAACTGGCGAAAACAGCAGCGGTACTAACACTGAAGATGAAGCCCGTTTTGGCAATACGTTGCCTTGCGTTTGGCCCTGTGTGCTCGCCAAGAAATGCTTAAAATGTATCAACAAAACTCACAACATACTGCTCAGATTACACAGAAAACATTTTTTTATGCACGTTTTTGATGTTTCTGGAATGAATGTTTTAAGGTACTGGTGATGGTTGTGGCTACTGTGCAAAGGTATGCACGTGCGACAATCTCAAAGAGTCCTGCCCCGATCCCGAAAACTGCAGTTGCAGCTGTCCCGAGGATGGCTGCAGAGCCCCAGACTGCTGCTACCCCCTCAGAAAAGGCTGCATTCTTTGCGAAGACGAAGACGAAAACTGCATTAACACCTGCTGTGGCATCAAACCATTATTCATGGGGTGTTACGAATGCGTTCACGAACTCTGGCTCATGGTTTGGCGCTCGTTGCGAGGTACACAACAATTTTTTAAATTTTCATCATCTTTTCATTGTTCAACTTTTTTGTTTTTGAAATTTTTTCTTTGCATGTTGTGGTTTTGTTAATACTACAAGCCGGCTGCTGTATGCTCTGGTTTTACAACGACGACGATTACGAATGGCCTTTGATCCTCGAAACTCCTACAGTATTCAATGCATTTTCTATTATTGTATTATACTATTCAACCTTTACTATAAACCGTCTGAATTTGATATTTGTTTTTGTTGTATTTTGTGTAATTATTTAGAAATGTTTCGAGCAGCGTGGCAGGTTGACTTGTAACTGGATTCTTTTCTTGATTGCTGGCGTACAATTTTTTTCTTTTTTAAAATATTAAAAATTGACTAAGTCAGTATGCGATTTTTGTTTTCCATTACATGTTTTTTGTTATTTTTGTTGTAAATTTAAGCCGGTCCTGACAGCAATGGTGATTGGTTTCGGCATGGCCGCCATCTCTCTGTTGGAGAAAAGAAATTTAGTTTAACGAAATTACTGCACGTAGATGGTGTTGGACAGCATTTTTACATGATTATTGACATCTTAATGACGATAAAATAGTTATTTTTCTTTTTCTTCTTAATGGAATTTTGAATTTCACACTAAAGGTACTTCGGCACATTGGCTATGTCTGTCTTCGGTAATAAAAATTTTACAAAAACTACACAACACAAAAACAAAAGAACAAACTAAACAAAGTTCACAATGATTTTTAGATTTTTGTACATTTTTGCGTGGTTTTTATGATTATCTTTATTTAAAATATTTTGTTTTTGATATTTGGCCAATAGGAAATATTGTATGGGATATGTGGGCCGGATGTTGCGGACAACCTCGGGAAGATGGTTTATTTTTGACGTATCATTTTTTTACGTGAATTGATCAATTCTAGTAATTTTAAAACGAATTTATTGTCAAAAGTGTTTGTTTTGATTTTTTTTTGATTATTTTTTTTAGAAATTTAAGCGAAGGATTGTGTGGCGAGCCCGGATGCTGCAACGGCAACAGTGATAAGTAATTATGTTAATCAACAAAAATACAAATATTGATTCAGAGCATCGAAAAAAGTTTTTTGATATAATTTTCATTTCATTTTGTTGTTTTTGGTATGTATTTTTAATAATTTTTGAAGATTGACCAAATGCTGGGAAAAAATTGAGGCCGGCCAAGTTGTCGCGTTCATGAGTGTGTGCTTCGTTATCGTTTGTACCATTTTCCATCATTTTTGTAAATTTAAGCACAAAATTGTCTTGTCTTTGCATACAAATCTCATATTTTTTGTGGAAATTTTAATAATTACAGTAACTCTGGCAGTCGAATGGGGACTTTATTGCGCGGAACATTACAACCCAGCCTTTTGCGAGTATGTCAACAAATTTACTCAAGCAATTCAAAACACACCCACAACAACAAAAACATTATCAAAATTTTGTTTTTTATGTTTTTCTTTGTACTTATTTTTTTAAATTTTCAAATTTTGTATTATTTGTTAGGTCCAGGTGCAGTGGACACTCCAAGCGGTCTTGCTACTGGGCGAACTCTCGCCATCGCCGCTACTGCCATTACCACTACCACTACTATGACTACTGTTAGAGAAAATTCAAAAAATAAAAAACTCAAAACAATTATAATATGTTCAAAAAAATTTAAAATGCGAAATCAGTATACAGTAAAAAGATGTCTTCAAGTACTAATTTTTTAGTTTATTGTTTTTTAATTTTTGGTGCTCAGGTTGTGACTGGCCTTATTATCGTTCTTCCTACGATCTTTGCTACCGCCGTCGCAATCTCGGCGAAACTGGCGAAGCATCTAACATCGATCCTGAGTTTCTTCATGTCATGTGGGAAGGATTTGATAAAACCAATGTTGATGATGCGGTATACACCTTTAACAAATTTCACAAAATATAAAAACAGAAAATGGCAAACGAAATTCACCGGAAAACACGTGAAATTGCATACCTTTTCTGTTGATTTCTATTTTTTGTTTTGTTCAGAATTTTCGTTTCAGTGCATTAAGTTTTTTTTAAATGGTTTTTTGTTCATGCTCAGGACAAAGAAATCTTCAACAAAGAAGGAACGACGTTGGTCAATCTCGACGAAGACGGTACTCTTATTTAAAAAAAGCTGTTCAAAAAACAAAACACAAAAAACTAGGTTTTCGTTGTATTTTTAATAGATTTTGTCTGTTTAAAATGTTTTTTATTTTGTAGTTTTGAACATTTTTGTATTTGAAGGATATTCGCTCTATAACCCTGATGATGGCTATCATGGGTTCCGCGATTTCTACACCAAAGCCGTGCACGACATCGAAGTACTACTACTATTTAACAAAAATAAAAATTACAAACTGACTAAAACACATAAAACAATGCAAATCCTGCATGTTTTTACTACATTTTTGTTGTTCAATGTTTTTCACTTTTTCTAAAATTTGAAATTTTTAAATTCTTCATGTTTAAAGTTTTTACTACATTTGTTAATTTTTGATTTTGTTGTTATTTTTGATTTTGTTGTTATTCTATTAGTACATTTTGTAAATTTTTATTTTGTTTTTTGAATGTTCTTATTTCTGTTTTTGAAATTTTGTGTTCAAGGGTATGAGTGGGATTTTCTGGAAGGAGTTGAGGAATCATCCATTGTGCAATGGCTATGCTTGCATTAAGGATGAGGATGTCAACAAGAAAATGATGCAGGATTATGAAAACATGGAGGTACTGAAACAATTCAAAACATTTTTACTATTAGCAAACATAATACTAAAAAACTAAAAACTGGCGATTTTGTACTAGTAAAAGCATTCAAAACTATTTTGGAAGTTTGTCTCTTTTTTGCAAATATTGAGGTTGAGGTCAAGAAGAAAAAATCTGAAGACAGTGAAAACAAGTTGAGGGGCGGCAATTAACTAACCACCAAATCAAATCAACCAAAAATCTTGCAAATAATCGATCGCGTAAGTAGTCATCATTTCGTAAGCCAAGAAGTAACAGTAAAATCAAGTTAAAAAGACAAATAAATTTAAAACGTTCGTGAAGTTTTAAATTTATTTAATGCTTGTTTGTGGTTTTACGCAAACATGCAAAAAGTATAAATGACAAATTAATGTTTGATCATAAAACATTAATGGAGACAATTTTATAGAATATCCATGTACAACAATTTTGAGAGTACGTTAATAATTTTGATAATCAGTAAACATCCGTAAATTAATAAATTCAAAATATGACCGTGATACCACAATTACACAACTGTAAGTGGTATTGGGGTATCAAAAGTTTTGAACATTTTTTTCGATCGCAGGTTTTTCGTCGACTGAAAGAACGTTTTTTTGCCAGAAATCCATTAAAGTTTTTTTTCATGTATATCAGTTGGTTGTCGAGTGCAACAAAATGTAGTATTATTTAGTTTAGTTTTCAGTAATGTGATGGCGTGTGCAAATGTTTGTTTTTTGTGTTTGGTCGGTATTCACAAAATCCCATCCAACATTTCTCATCAATAACAAAAATTCAAAAACCTCAAAATATCTACAAAACAGAAAACGACCGCCAGCAGACGGTGTAGATTGTGACAATTGTCCACCTTTTAAGCTTCCACCAAGCTAGACAAAACAAATCAGTAACTAAGAATCTAACATACTGCAACGAATTTAGTAAAGTAACTAACCATGATGAGTTTCAAAATGAAGATCTTGACGAATCTGTTAACTCTGGCGGCTGCAGATTCCACTACTACACATCATGTACCTTTACCTACAAAAAGTCACGTATTCATACATATTTTGTTGTATTTGAACATGTATTTCATTCGAAAACATTTTTTGTTGTATACTAAGGTGGGCACGAGTTTCCTCCAGCTTGAAATGGAGATGGAGATGCAGCCGCGCAGTCGCCCACTACCTGGTAATTTTTTGTTTCAACAAATTCAAAATCATATTGACATTTGTAAAATCATGACTATGATTGTTGTCATTGCTTATCAACGATTTTATATTATGATTTTTTCATTTTTTGATGTTTGTGTTTATAAGGTAGTGTATCGGTAAATGCCATACATATTGGTAATCTTGCACAGCAAACCACGCCGCGTGGTCAAGACATGCAGCGCTTAAATAATAATGAAAGAAGTGACGGTGGTAATAATGATGAAATCGACTGCGAGGAGTGTCTGGGCAAGATTTTTTCTCTCGAAGAGGGAAGTTGCTTCGCATGGATTCAGGATCCACGTGATGAATGCCCCTGCACGAAAAGTATTACAATCAAAATCAACAAATTTTAGCACCCAACAATTTTTCATGCGTGTTTCTTGATTTTTTTTACATTTTTTGTCAAATGTTTTATTTTGTGGTTTGCAGGTTTATGTGGGCCCATGTCTCTCATTCCGGATGACGTACTTAACTATTTTTATCTCCACAACAATGAGTGAATCTAAGACTCACAAAAGAAAGATGAAAACCGTATTGATGCACGTTTAATTTTTGTTGTTTGCAATAGTTTGTTTTGTTACCAATAACAGGACTGTGATTGTTGGCTTTTTGTCTACGCATGGGGGAGATTCATCATTTTTGGCGTATTCTATAAATTCAAACATTTATTTCCCAAGAGCAGATTCACCATGTTGCTTAATATATACATCAAATGCCAAGCAAAATGTCCATTTCTTTTTGTTGCAGCCGGTTCTGCTCGCCCTGGGCCTGATCTCTCCTGTGTTGTTCGGCATCACCCTCATCATGTCTTTGATTGGTATTTGAATTTCATACTCACATTTTGTCAGAATTCAAAAGCGACCAACTGAGTAACGAAACATTACCTTTTTGAATGTTTTCATGACGTTGTTAATCCTTTCTTTGAATTTTGAAATAACAGGGAATGCGCTTGCGGATTGGTATTTTGGGTGTCGTGGTGAAGAGCGAACCAAGGGGTCATTCTGCGAGTAAAACATGTTTCAAATCAATTGATTATCGAAGTAGTTTTTCCGGATTGGCAATATTGTGAAGTTGTTTTGTATTGCTTTTTTTTTTGTTCATAGCAATTTGGAAGGTTATGATGAAGATCGCGATGGTGATGATGCTGAAACGCGAAAAAAGAGACAAGAGAAAAAAGAAGCCGTTCAGAGCCAAATTCGTGTACTTTTTGGCCAACAAGAAAACGCCACAAAAAACATCATTCGCCTAAGAAAAGTTTACAAAGTGCCACATTTTTCGTATTTTTACCAGCATTTTGTTTTTGTCTATTTGAAGGTTGGCCAGGTCATTTCCTTCTGGCTGTTGATGTCTCTTATCCTGAGTATAATTTGTTTACTCAAAAAATATCGCCAAACCAATATGTTTTTCATCTCAAAACGTATTTTCACAAATCTTTTTCTGTGCAAATTATTTGTTTATCATGCTCAGCCCCTGCGGCAGTTGAGTGGATTGAGTATTGCGCAAACAATTACGATCGCGCCGTCTGCAAGTGCCATTTGAACAATTCAAATGATCAATTTTGTTAAATATCAACAGCAAACGAATCACGTAAAACATATAAATTTTAAATTTATTTGTTATGATCGCATTGTTTTGGTTTGTTGACACAGTGTGTGACTTTTCTTTGATGGATTTGCATTTTTGTTGTTGTAGCTCGGGGGGTAAGCGAGCGTGCATCCCCAACAAACGCAACTGTATCTGGGCCAGCTCGGAACATCAAGAATATTGCGGTACAAAAAAACAAAAAACAAAAATCAAGCAAAAACAAAAACGGTTGAAATACATTGAAAATAATTGTTTTTGTTGTATTAGGCCGTAGTGTTGATTTCAAAGATTGGTGTTGCGATGATGGTTATCGTAGGCCGTTCTACGATCTATGCGACGACCGCGACAACAACAACAGCACGCGCTTTCTCGAGGAAATGCCTTACACTAACATTATTGACGACGATTTTCTTCAACTTATGGTGAATGCTTTCGAAGAAGATAGGGGTGGTGAAAGTGGTGACAAGCTTAGTGACGAAATCTTCGAGCTTTACGAAACGACTATGAACAATGTCGAGGTATTCACAATTTTCCGAAACAGTACTACATTGCATTCGTTTTGTTAGATTTATTATTTTCTTAAAGTTTTTGTGTTGTTAATGTTACGTTTTTTGTTTTGTGTCAAGGGTGTGGGTGGTCTGTTTTGGGACAAGGTGAGGAACCATCCTTTATGTAATGGTCTCATGTGCAATAAAGATGTGGACAATAAGGTTGTTGAAGGCTCTGAGAAGAAGGATAAGAAGTTGCGAGGTGCCAATTAACCATAACAACACCTCAATCTAAGAACAGAAGCAGCGAATAATAGTAATGTTACAGTATCAGTTAAAGTTCAGAATTGAAAATATGGATCCATGTAAGTTTCCAATATTGAACATAATATCAGTTAAAGTACAAGTAAAAGTAGTACGCAATTTTGAGTTTTTCATCAGTTGAAAAAAAATCTACATGCCAACTCGCTGCTTTCATACTCATTGAAGTGGTAGCTTGTCATCACAATTTTGATGACACCGTCATAATTTGGTCAATTCCAAAAGTGCAACCATTGAACCACAGCAACAATATTGAGCTCCTATTTTGTTGAATCTCATTGTTTTTTGTACGTTTTGAGTAGCTTGCAAGACAGTATTGTAGTCGAACAAATATAGCCAGAGCACCTGTATTTGTGCGTAGACAAACCAGTTTGTTTTATCAATTGTCGATCTTTGAATTGTTGTCCGAACAAAATTCGATGTTGTTTTCAATTCAACAAAATTCGATTCCTGGTCGGCCCACACATCCATCCATATTCCTTTCAAAAAACTCAAACAAAATCAACAAAAACATTTGAAATAACTACTGAAAAATTGAAAACAATCAAAATACGACCATGGAATTGGTTCTTATTGCTACTAAAAATAGACGGTGTTGTCAACTAAAACAATCAGTCGTTTTACAAGAGATTGTATTGTCAGACTCAAGCAACTTACAAGAAGCTGTGTTTTTGAAGCAAAATTAAAACACACAAACCCTAAACCTTCCAACAAACATACCAATTACTAAATTAGTACATAACGCTAGTCCTTTAACAAGTAGTAGCCATGCGTGCAGTAAAGATCAAGAACCTCAGCGCTGCTGCGTATCTAGCACTAGCTCATGCCGAGTCAAACGTACATACCACAAATCATTGTAATCACTACATATTTTTGCAAAATTTTTAATTGTTTTGATTGATTTTTGAGAAAACCTTTTTTGAACAAATATAGGTTGGTATGAGCTTTGTGCAGTTACGTTCGGATGATGACCGACGTTCGAATTTCGATCGGAATCGTACAAAAAAAAATAATGATATAAGTTGCGACAAAAGAAAATTTACATTTTTTTGTCTATCAAATAATTATTAAAATGGTATAATTTTTTATTTAGGCGCTCCACAAGGATTGCATGCTGTCGAGATGCAGACCATGAATCGTACAAAAATTAAAAAAAACGAATCAGGCTCTAAAGTTAATATAAGTTGCGAAAACAAGAAAAGTTATATCATTTTGTTAGTCAAACAATTACAAATGGTGTCGTTTTTGTTTTTTTATTAGGCGATCCAAATTCAGCATTGCATGCTGTCGAGATGATGTCCATGGATCGCGAAATCCCCACCGCCCCTCCGATGTCACCTGAGCAAGTAAAACTTATTTCGTGCATAAATAACAATTTCGATTGTGTTTTGTTAAGTTTTTTTCGATTTTTGATGTTTTTTTGTTAAGCGAGTGATTGCGGCGTACACTGTTCCTACGGCCATCCCGGTTGGAGAAAAGAAATTTGAGAAAAATAGAAAAATTACAAAAAACATTGAAAAACACACAAATCGAAAGAAAATTACGCCAGAAAACTTTTTCGAATTACTTATGCAGTCAAATTTAGTTTTTAAATTTTTTCCATTTTTGTATAATTATCATACTATAGGTACCAACCGCCCAGCCGGTACCCCCGAGCCAACTCCCTGGTACATAACCTAATTCATACAAACATTGCATTTTTATCGATTTTCTTGCGAATTTCCATTGAAAAAACTTTGATATGTTGAAAAGGTCATGTTCATGTGAGTGCTATTGAGATTGACGGCCTCTCCGCGGGTAAAGAATTTCAAATACAAAAAGTTTCAAAAAAACAGCAACATCAAAAGTTGATATACGCGCTGAAAACATGACAATTTGCATCATTTTGGTAGTCAAAGAATTCAAAATGTTTTTTTTTTGCATCCAGATACGATGCCCGCGGATCAAACCATGGATCGGTTGAACAACGCCGAGAACAGCAGTGGTAATTTTAATCAATTGTAAAAGCTTGTTTTACGTAACAAAAACTCAATATTTTTGCAAGATTTTCGTTTTTTTATGTTTGTTGTTGTTTTTGTTGTTGTGGAGGTCAAAACGACCGTATCGAGCACATGTACAGGAAGGAAAATGCGCCGGATTGCAAGAATTTCGTCTGTATCAATTGCCCGTGCCTCTGTACATATATTCGTTTATTAATTTATTAACAATTTCGTCAAAATCATCACAAATTCGTTGGTTTTTGCATGTTTTTCTAATATGATTAATTTCTTGTATTTGTGTTATTGTTATTGTTGTTTTGTATATGTAGGTTGTGCGCATTGCTTGTACTGTGGCCAGCAAGGGTGTGACCAATGTGCCCAAGGTCAACTCTGCTATTTCAACGAATGTTGGAGAAAAAGAATTTAACGAAATTACTGCATGTAAACATTGTTTGGCATTATTTTTTCGCGATTTTTTGTTTAACCGTTGTGGTTTTTGTTATAGGTAAATATGTCCTCAAGGAATGTCGCAAGGGGTGCTGCCCCTTTTGGGAAGAATCCTGGTGCGGAGAGAACTGCCCCGACCCCGCCAATTGCTGTTTGACAAAAAAACAATTACGATATTATTGCATGTATTTTGCATCAACGCATTATTTTTATATATAATTTTTATGTCACGCTACAGGTTGCCCAGATTTGGGGAATTGTTACATCGATTGCGAATGCACCATCGCTGCCTTCGAAAAAGGTTCAAACTAACAAAATACAAAAATACATGCAAAAAACAATATAAACATGTCAATTTGAAGAAAATTTATGTTTTCAGAAGTATCGTTACAATGAAAGTATTTTGTTTTTGCAAATTTTGAAAAAGGTTGTAAAAATGTTGAAACGTGTTGCATCAACTCTGTTGAAAAGTTCAAGAGCTGTGTCGGTGCTGGCTGCGTATGCGTTGGGGCATGTTGCATCTTGTCTCTCGAGAAGATCAAATCCTTTTTCGGCAATATCTTCACGGCCTGCACCCCTTACTGCCTCGCCATGAAAAGTACGTTTTTCAAAAAACAATTTCGTCTTTGAAGATTGATTTTTAAAGTCACAAAGTTTTGGATGGTAAAATTTTGTTTTTCATCATGATAAAGGTTGGTTCTGCTGCGGAGATGAGGACAAAAATATCATCGCTCATTGTTGCGGACTTGTACCCTGCCTTGGTCTTCTTCTAGCTGGCGTTAGCAATACTCACAAAATTCAAAAAATATCAAAATCAATTTAATACATCTTAGATTATCAATGTTTCCAATTAAAATTGTTCCAAATATGAAAACATGTTTTATTTTTCATGTATTTCTGTTGTTGTTGTGTTTTTTATTTTTGAAACATTTTTTGTGAGTTTGCATGGATGGTGGCGAGCATTGATGGTGCTGGTAAGAAGATGTTCCGCTGTCTTGTCAAAGGTACGCTGCTGATCACCCACAACAATTGTCAACAGCAAAAACATGAAAGTGTTTTCTGTTTGAATCTTGTTTATTCAAAGTATTTGTTGTGTTTTTTTTCAAGGTGAATGTCCCGATTGCAACAAGGGGTGTGAGAAGATGCTTCTGGGCTGTGAATGTAGGAACTTAACGAAAAGCATGCAAAATTTTATACAAATTCAAAGAAAAGTAAGTCAAAAAACGGTTTTAAATTAGTTTTGATGTCGATTGTTTTTGTATTTTAGGTCTTGGCGTGGCTTTCTGTTGCCACGAAAAACCCAATGGAGAATGTGTACTACCCGCGCTTTTGCCCTGCAGCCCCGATTGCGACAAATTAACCCCATATTGTGCCGATTGTGGAAATTGCTGCACGGACTGTTCGGTCAGCTGCCCGGATTGTTCAAACTATTGCAAGGTTTTCTCTGATAAGGTGGGCTCAGGATGCAACTGCGTCTTCGGCAGCATCGCCGGTGTCATTACCGCCATCGCCGTTATCATCTTTGGGGGCATTGAGAAATGTTGCGAAAGCACCGGAAAGGGCATCAACAACTCATGCACGTTTTGTCGCAAAGGGATTGTCGGGTTTTACAACTCAGATTTCTGTTGTTGCCCTAAGCTCGTTCTTGAATGCGTCCGTCCTATGTGGATGTTCATCCATTCTATCCTGAAAGGTAGCAATTCCCAAATTAATATCGCCTCAACCAAATAAATAATAATTCTACTTTTCGATGTTTTTGTTGTCTTTGATTGTTTTTCTATTCTTTTTATCGTTATTTAAATTGCACAAAGGCGGTTGTTGCTTGAATTTCATGGCGGCATTTGTATGTTGTCAAACCGAAAGCGACATTCAACTGATCGCCGATTCTCCCTCTGTAAGCACGTTTTTCAGTGTCAATTACACCATCAATGGTTGTTTTGTATGACGATTTAAATTGTTTTTATGATTTTATTCATACTAGGAATGCTGTCTAAAGTGCGAAAAGTACACGTGTAACTGGATCATGTGGATTATTGGCATGGTATTCATTTTTTCCAACGACCAATTTGTTTTTTCTTGTGTTTTTTATTCGTTTTGAATTTTGATTGTTTATTGCGTTTACTATTTGATTTTTGTTCGTTTTGTTTTTCGCGGTGCATGAGCCTATTTTGGTGCCCTTGTTCTTCGGCATTTTCCTTGGTAAATATTCATACAAATCGACATTAAAGTTATGACGACACAATTTAAATTAGCGTTTAAAAATTAAATGCAATATGTTTTGTTCACAATGTTGTAAATAACAGTGGCAATCTTCATGAATCTGTTGATGGATTCTACGTGTTGCTGCATCCAGTGCTGCCTCGTACTTTAAGTTTACAAAAACGTCAATAAACATTTCAATTTTATCATAGCTTCTTGGGTCAAAATATTTAGATTTTATTTTTTCTCACCTCAAACATCAAGGCCTGTGAAGGACAAAGGCAGTACGGCAGCAACGAAGAGAGCGGGCACACTTATTTCGTAGAGTATGGCCTTTTCATTTTTTTATTTTAAATAAAAAATAAGTGTTTGTTTTTGCTCTCAGCAGTGTTTTTATTGAATTGAATGTTTTTTGAAATTTCAAAATTGCAGGATTTTGTGCTCTGGTGACTTCGACAAAATCATGCATCGCCTCTGGGCGGGATGGGTACTGGCTCTTATGGGCGTTGGCGGTTTGAGAAAAGGAATTCAAGAAATTAAATCTCAAATTTACTGCGCAGTGCTTAAGTCTTTTGAATGACAATTTCCAAAACTACTTTTATGATTTTTTAAAATTTTGATGATTTTTCTGTTTTTTAAAAATGAAACGTTTATTTTAAAGTGGTAACTGTTGATTGTTATTTTGCAGCTCTCATCGGAGGATCCGTAGGAGGAACGGAAGGAAATCATCATTAAAATCCCCGTATTCGACGAAAAAACGATCCATTCGTTTTTTGTTGTCATGCATACATGAAGACAAACAATTCAAAATTCAAAAGCATCCGTGACTGTGGCTTAACGCAGTCATCAAAAATTGAAAATAATTAGAGAACAACAAATTTTGTGAAAAAACAAAAAGTAGTAAAAATTTCAACAAGTTACAACATAAGTACAAAAAAATGGTTCCGCTTTCCATTTTTGGCAATTTTGAGAAAATGATTTTAACAGCAAAAAAAAATTAACATGTAAAATTCCAAATTCAGTAGTCCACAATTGTGATCAGTAATCGTTCAACAATAACATAAAGAACATCGATTGCTGATTTCTATTTTCGTATGCATGAAAGTAGCATTCAGGGATCTCAATTTTGATTCATGTTTTGACGGTAGGTTTGCCGTTCTACAGAATATTTTTCATCGATTTTGCATTAGAAATCATTCAATCATTTTTTGGACGTTTTCTAAAACAGATTTTAGCATTTACCAAAATAACAAAATGGAAACTGAAAAATTATTTTTTTCAAATCAGTTTCCTTTTTTTGGTTGTGCAAATTACAAAATTCTGTTTTTAGATGGCGTCTAATTCCTTCCGTCTCGTTTTCGTGTACGTGTGGTCTTGGTTGTCTTCGTTGCAGTGTAGCGTTGTGGGCGATGTGCCACCACGTGGCGCCTGGCAACGCCTGGCACGTTTACGTGCCAGGCGCCTATGTTAGCTGTGTAGAATTGCAATTTCCCCAGCAAGAACTCAAATGCAAAGCTTAGAATTGTGTGAATGTGCGTGTTTTCTCAAAAAGTATCTAACCACCAAAATCAGTTTGTAGGTATGTAGATGTTCGAATAGGGTTAGCGTAGTTAGTATTCCATGTAAACATTGCTTTCTATCTTTTTGTTGGTTCAATTCCGGTCCATTCTACAAACATTTCCTTACAAAACACCACGTTTTCTTCACACAAACAATACCTTCACACATTTGATTCAACACCTCAATTAAACAAAATTCTAACTTAAATAAACATAAATTTTACAACACAATAATACAATGCTACAATTTCACACCACGCAACAATCCACAACGTGCAATAATATGATAATTACAATCAATGGACATTTCTTCAATGTACAAAACAAACGAATTGTTGGACGTAATCCTGGAATAACGCTGTAAATGGATACAAAACTGAAAACAAATGCTGTAAATCGACGTAATATCCTAAAAATGGTGGATTAATATAGTGGTGAGACGATAGACAAAAGCCGTAACAGACGGATAGCAGTCACGTTGCTTCGTGTTTCTACTTTGGACAGTACAATCATTAAAACTTTTCACCAAATGAATGTAAAATCTCTGAAAATTTATGCATCTTTCAATTTTTGAAGTCGTCAAGTAGTGGTTCTGCGTTTTCAGATTCCTTCCCAAATTCATGATATCAAAGTCGTCAACCAAAGCAACAACCAAAATCCTACGTTTTCATAAAATTGTCTGCTCTTTTAGTAGTAAAGGCATTGTTTTTGTAACCAAACAAGGTAACCGGGTAGATCCGACACCATTTTCCTCCCAACGCCGTACTTTGGATAGGTAACCCAACATCAAAATTTACAATCAATCACAACTACAAGAAAAACTGCAAAAAGAACATCAAAATGTGTAGTAGAACGCATGTTTTACATGCATTTACAGCGAAATTATTGATGAAAATGTAAAAAATGTTGTTTTTTCAATTTGTTTGTGTGGTACAGTAACCGGGTACGTAAAGCTCTTACATTGACAACTACTACAACCAACTAACAACCAACGCTCTCAAGGTATTTTTTTCTTATAAAACATTTTCCAAAACGTATAAAACAATGATTTTCTGTCGACAAGTTATTATTTTTTGTCGTTTTAAATTTAATGAATTTTTGTCTTGTTGAAAGATGGCTTACTTCAATCGTAATCAGCAGTCGACCTACTTCCAGCGCCCTGAAGTAAAATTTTATAACATTTTAAAAAGCGTTTACGTTATCGAAAAGTTTCTAAAACCAATTTTTTTAATGGTACATTGCAAATTTTTCATGTTTTTTGTTGATTTTTGTTTTTTAGAATGCGTTGCGTCGTGCTGAAGAATTGGTCGAGGTCGACAAACCCGAAGAAGGAATTACCGCCCTCCACGCGGCCTTGAATGCTCGCAAGTACGTTCAAAACATTAAAATGACGCGTTCGTAAATGTTTTTATAGACGATCCGTGCGAAAATTTTGGTAAAAAACTTTTTTGATGCTCTAAAACGTGTTTCCGATTTTTTCAATTTTTGTGTTTTTTGTATTCTAGATTCAAACAGCAATGGAACCCTGTGATGGAGGAGATCATTCTGAAATTGATCGAGCTCTGCATTCCGCTTCGCAAGTAAGCTCTTCCCTTATACGATTATTTCAAAAACCAACTTTTTCTTATAAAAAGTGCATTTTTTAATTGTTTTTGACGTCTTGTAAAAAAAGGCTTAAGATTATGAAAGAAGGTCTCTATCAGTACCGTTCCATTTGCCAGCATTCCAACGTCGCCTCCCTCCAGGTACTTTTTACAGAAAATAACATGTCATCAAAAAATGCAAAGATTAAATTTTTTTGCTTATACAAACATTTATTTTTGTGACAAAACAATTAATTTCCTTCGTTTTTTGTTAAAAATGTGTGACAGAGAATTATCGAGTACTGCCGCACCTTGGCCGAAAACAAGGTCGAGGAGGTCAAGAAGGAGGTGGAGTCCGCCGCCGTAAGAACATTTTCACAAATAAAAATATTTTGATGTACTTTTGCTGATACAAACATTTATTTTCTTGAAAAAACATTTAATTTTCCACGTTTTTGGCGTTTTTTTCATTTTTTCTAGGCGGCTGTGGAATTGGCCAAGATGGAGGATTTGGATGCGATTGAGAGTCCCGAGGATGTGCTTCTCAAGGCCGTAGGATATCATCTTAATCGTTAAAAAACATGTAGAATATGATAGTTTTTGGTTGTGTTTGCGTGTGGTTGTGAGCTTCAAGGCTTTCCTTCAGCAATTGAGAAAGTGATTCGCGCTTGCTAGTAGTAAGGAGTTTTACGAGACAATGCGTCCATAGAGACCGCCGAAAGAATGGTATTCGCAGGTACCAGTTCCCGGCGCGCGCGTTTTCCAAAAGTATTGCCTCAAAATTACAAGTTGGTCTGCTCCATTGATTTAAGGTAGTCCATGCCAACAAATGCGTTGATCCCTTGTTGATTTTTGTTGTGTAAAAAGGTCCAAGCCGATTCCAAACGTGAGGTGGACCGGGACGTCCACGCCTGGCTCCGCTCCCTCTGGGAAGTCTACAAGACCATCCTCGACCTCTTGAAAAACAACGCCCGCATGGAAGATTGCTACCACGAAACCGCTCGTAAGGGCTTCCAATTCTGTCGTGAAAACCAACGTCAATTGGAGTTCAAGCGTCTCTGTGACACATTGCGTAACCACCAGAACAACGCCAAATCCAACAACTACAATGCTGATAACGCCGTGAACCCCAACAACCCGGACACCATCCAGCGCATGCTCGAGACTCGTTTCAAGCAGATGGAAGTCGCCATCGAATGTAACTTGTGGCGTGAGGCGCAGCAAACCGTCGATGATTTGTTCTCCTTGATGCAGTCCAAGGGTGGCAAGCGCGGTCCCCGCCCTACCTTCATTTCCCAATATTATGAGGGTCTGGCTAAGATCTTCTGGAACGGTAACAACCCCGTTTTCCACGCCGCCGCCCTTCTTAAGCATTTCGCGTTGCACAAGAAGCAGTCTCGCACCTTCGATGAACGCGCCGAGGAGTTGGCCAACGCCGCTGTTTTGGCTGTCATGTCCATTCCTCTGAACAAGAATTTGGACAAAACGCGTCAAATGGACATGGAGGTTGATCACGTCAAGGAGCGCAACCGTCGTTTCGCCACGCTTTTGAAGACCGCTACCATTCCTACTCGTGATTCCCTTCGCAACGACTTGAACAACAAGGACGTGGTCTCTGCTGCCAGCCCCTCTGTGCAGCGCCTCTACTCCCTCATCGAGTGCGAGTTCACGCCCCTTTCCTTGTGCCGCGATGCCAAGCCCCTCCTTGAAGAAATCGTGTCCCATGACAAATTCGCTGACTTAAACAAGTACTCAGAGTTGCTCCGCAAGGTCATCTTCATGCGTTTTGCAGGTCAATTGTCACGCGTTTATTCTTCCGTCACCATCGATTCCTTCCTGGAAATGGCTTGCATTGTCAGCGCTGCTGAAGCTGAAAAATGGTTGGTCCAGGCATCTAACCGCAACTCCTCTGAATATGGCGCAATCCACGCGAAAATTGATCACATGAATCGCGGTATCCACTTCTCAGTTGGTGATTTCCACTCCGTCTCCCTCCGCAGCCAGTTGCAGACCCTTGGCATTGCCTTGACCGTCGCCACGGCGAAGTTGTTCCCTGAGCAGGATGTGAACCAAGATGAATTCATCAAGGACCGCATCTTCACGGACGTCGAGAAACGTTTGGATGAGGATCATAAGAAGGTGTTCTCGAGGAAGAGGTTGATCGAGCGTCGTAAGGAGCAGAACGAGAAGGCCGAGATGATCAAAGCTCAGCAGGTAAACTACAGTTTTTTCATAAGCAAGAAAATTTAAATTCTGCAAAGGTGTATTGGTGCTTATGCTACTGCGAAGTGCTGCTTTTTTTAGCTTTTCGTCTGCGTCTCAGTCGAATCCTATCAGTGCTTCTGCTTCCCCTTCATCGTCGCAGCCAGCAGTCCGGCATTTCAAAAGATGCCCAGCAGGAATTGCATAACCAAGCCATTTCCCCAATACAGTGGGCGCGGCGTTTTCCAAAACCGAGAACTTTGCTTTCAGAGTAGGTTTCACTGTAGTTTTGCTATTTCCTGTTTCGTTTTTCCCGTCTTCATCCGTTTTGTCAATTTTGTATGTGTAAAAGGACCGTGCTGCCGCCGAAAAGGCTGAAGCCGAGCGCCAAGAGCAGGAACGCGCCCGCCAAGAGCTCGACCGCAAGCGCCGTGAGCAAGAACGTGACGAGAAGCGCAAGAAGGATGCTGAGGTCAAGTCTGCGCAGGAGCTTGTGGAGCAGATCAAGGCTCAACAAGGCAAGAAGGACGGTGACGACCGCGTCGTTATCAAGGTAATTACAATATTTAAAAACAAACTTATTACAACAGCTGTAACAAAAAAACATTAAACAGAGTTAAGTACTCGAAACATGCTAGTATAGTAGCCCAAAAAAATGTTTGCTCGAGCTCCCGAGCAAACATTTTTTTGACCTACTATATGAGCAAACATTTTTTTATAATGTGCTTGTTCTGTTGTTATGAAGGTCCACGGCAAGCGTATCGAAGACCTGAATGAAGAAGATATGATGGACGTCGACCGCAACCAACTCGAAAAAGCTCGTGAAGCCGCCCTCAAGCTCGAAAAGACCCAAAAGATCAGGGAATACAAGAAAACTTTCAAGGCTAATGATCACCTTGCTCGCGCCCTTCGTGAAGAGGAGATTCCCCTTATCAAGGAGTGGGCAGCCGAACAACAGACCAAGGACAAGGAATACCTTGCTCAAGTCCGTGTTGATCGTGAGGAAGAAAGCAAGGCCAAGCACGTTCAGAATCTCGAAGCTAAGAAGAGTTTGATGAAATTCACCGACGTTATTGCCAAATACAAGGAGAAGGAGCTCAACCGTCGTAATAAGCAGTATGAGGAAGATCTTGCTTATTGGACAGAGGATCGTCATGAATTCCTCATCGAAGGCAAGGTTCGCCGTGCCAAGGAACGCTACTACGCCGAGCAAGAACGCCTCGAACGTGAGGAGAGAGCTGCTGAAATGCGTCAACAGAAGGAAAACGAGGCTCGTGAGAATGAGAAGCGTCAGGCTGAGGCTGCTCGTGAGCGTGAAGAGATGGAGCAGAGGAAGGAAGCTGAACGTGAGGCCCGCCGTGCCGAACGCGAAGTACGACAAACCAATTTTTTTTTGCTCATTTGGCGCTTATATAATAGCTCAAAAAAATGTTTGCTATCTACTAGAGCAAACATTTTTTTGAGCTATTATACAAGCACCAAATGACCCTTATAATTTTGTGTGTATACATTTGTTTTTTGTGTAATCATAGGCTGATAACGCAAAGAGAGATGCAATGATGGAGAAGCAGCTTGCTCGTGAGAAGGAGATCGAAGAGCGTATGGCTAGAGAAAAGGAACAAGGCAGCCGAGACAGAGCCGCACGCAAGGATGAGCCCAAGAGCAAGGCTGATGAGGCCGATGCGTGGCGCCGCCCTGCCGCTGCTGCTCCCAAAGTACCTACTATATCTCAAAACACATACATTTTCTTTATTTTCATGCCAAATTTTATGTGTATTCATATTTTTTGTGTATCTTTGTGTAAGAAGGATGATGGTCCATCGGCTTGGAGACGACCTGCCGCCGCTCCCGAAGGTGGTGCCGGCAACCGTGACATGCCTCGTGGTAATGGTCCTTCCGAAGGTGGTTGGAGAGCTACTCAGGTGCCCAAGAGAGAAGAAAAGCCTCGTGGAACCGACGCTCCCTCTGCCTGGCGCCGCCCCGATGTACTCATAAGACAACATCAAAAAAATGTTTGCTCAGAAAACGCATATATGGTAGCTCAAAAAATGTTTGGTCAGATATGAGCAAACATTGTTTTGTGCTAGTATAGTAGCTCAAAACAATGTTTGCTCATATCTGACCAAACATTTTTTTGAGCTAGTATACGTGCACAAATTGTTGAATTTTGTCAAAAAACAGCGCGCCGAAGAAGAAAAGAAGGATGAGGGTCCAGCTGCCTGGCGTTCCCGCCCCCGCGAGGACAAAAAGGAAGACGAAGCCCCTGGTGGCGGCGCTTGGCGTATAAATTTACAACGAATACCAACAAAAACATCAAAACAGAAAAAATCATTCAAGTTTTTTTTATCTTTTTTTGTATTGTTTCAGGTGCTCGCCCCCGTGGTGACGACAAGCCTGCTCCAGCTGATGGTGACCGTTGGGGCCGAGCTCGCGACGAAAAGGTAAAACCAATTCATAAAGTTTTTAAAAGTTCAAAAATCAGAAAACAAATATGGTTTTGTCGTCAATTTTTATGAATTTTGTTGTCAACAGCCTGCCGATGGCGCCGGCTGGCGTAACGGTCGTGACGGCGACAAGGGTGCTGGCCGCCGCACCGAAACCAAGGTAACAAAAAAATGTTTGCTATCAAAAAAATGTTTGCTAAGAATATGCTTGTATAGTAGTTCAAAAAAATGTTTGCTCTGGCAGATAGCAAACATTTTTTTGATCCACTATACAAGCTCAAAATAACATATGATGTTTTTGTTGGAATTTTAGGAGGATGATGGCTGGCGCAGTGCCGTCCGTGGTGGTGGTGATCGTAAGGGTTCCAAGGCCGGTAAGGGTGATGGCAAGGGCGACCGCTCCCCCTTGCGTCGTGGCAACACTGGTAAGCACAAAAACAACTTGTCTTTACAATTTTTAATTGTTTTTCATGCAAACTCATTGATTTTTGTTTAAAAACAAGGTAATGCCTGGCGTGATCGCGCAGCCGCCAAGGAGGAAAAGGATAACTGGCGCGGCGGAGGTGATGAAAACCGCGGCCCTCCTCGCAAGGTACACAAAACACTATTATAAAACATAAAAAACTAATGATTTTGAATGTTTTCTGTTGTTTTTTATTCAAAATTTATCAAAATTTTGTGAAATTATAGGGATGGGGCGAAGGTGATCGTCAAAACAGCAAGGGCAAGTTAGAACAGGACGACAGCAACGGCAACGAAAATAAACAGTACGCTCAAAAACTTGAAATCACTTACTTTTTCTTATGCAATATTTTCCAAAATAATTTTTTTATATCGAAAACGTGTGTTTTTAATGTTTAGGGCCAATGGAGCTGCGGTTGATGATGATGGGTTCCAGGCAGTAATGAAAGGCCGCCGTCGCCGTTAGACCTCTAGTTTTTCCTTAAAAACGCATCAAAAAACGTAGTATGTATGTTTTGCCTTATGACCAAACTAAAAAACGTAAGTATGTTTTTGTACAAAAACGTACTATACGAAATACAATAAAAAGTGGCTGTTTGAAACAGACACCAAAACAAAGTAGATAGAAGAAAAAATGTTAGCCTTGTCGTTTGTTGATACAGCGATGGGCCAACAGCAAAAATAATTAAAGTTTTTAAACAAAACGACTTAAAATGCGATAAAAAACAATGATCATGATCAAAAATATACACCTGCTTTAAAGCGTATAAAAAGATTAGGTATTGTGTGATTCTTAATGGCATCCAATATCGAAATGAAAATTTTTAAATTGATCAAATTTAACAAAATGTTAGAAAGTAGAAAAAAAAAGCACAGCGGACAAAATAACGAAGACATTTTTCTGACAACATTATCCACGTTACCATGATGTTGTTGTTTTTGCGGTGATAGTAATGGTTTTTTCATATGTTTACAGTCTCTCCCAAAATCCATCCGCCATCTCTGGTCTTTACAAATTGTTTTTGATTACTGTCATTATAAGTCTTGTTAAAATTTTATTTACGTAGAAAAATGGCAGGTGGTTTTGATTTTGGGAAGGTAAGTGTGTTAGTACCGCGTAACAGCGAAAAGATACCTTGCCCCCTACAAGATGTCATTAGGGATAAACGCCTTTTGTTAGTATATGTAGGTGCGTCATGGTGCCCATATAGTAAAAAATTCAATGAGATGTTACTTAGGTTTTACGACGTTTTCTTCAAACAGTTAGAATGGCAGAAGACTTACGTCAATTTGTAAGTTTTACAATTTTTCAAAAATAACATTAATTTTTGTTGATCGAATTTGTTGAAAGTATTGGTATACGTACAAAAATTAAGGTTTGAGGTAGTATTTGCCAGTAGCGATTGCGATCCACAGTCTTACAACTCTTTCAGCCAAGATATGCCCTGGCCGTGCCTTCCTCAACTACCGCAAGTAAAATCCACCAATTTGATACATCTGCATATTATTTATATCTTTTTTTGTTGTAAAATGTATTATAGGAAAGTACAAATTCAACAACTGCTGGAGAAATGGTAGCAGAGAAATTCGACCTCACAAGTCTGCCCTCTTTACTAGTATACATTTTTTACCACATTTCTAGTACAAACTTATAAATTTTGCATGTTTTTCATGTTTTTGTTCATACAATTTGCAAAAATTAGGTAGTGGACATGTCAGATCAAAGTGTCCTATGTGAATCGACAGATGCTATTTGGGAATTTGGCAAGATTAATGTGTTTGACGACGAAGAAGTAATTCTTTATATAGATTTTATTTTACGAAAACATTTTTTTGACGGTGTTTTGTGTATTTACATGTAGGTGAGTGCAGGTTGTGAAGGGATCCTGTGTGATTGGCTTTCAGCGTTAAACATGAAACGGCGCGTGACCCAATTTCATAAGAGTAATACGAAACTATTGAATGACATTACTATTGAATAAGTAACAATTCAATCAATGAGTCATAGAGCGTATCATTTAGTATGTATTGTGGTGTATTGAAAAGTTGTAGTTTGTTTTCTTAAAAAATGTTGGTTCATATTTGTAATTTCATCACACATCTTCACGATTGTTTTTTGGAGTAGAAAAGTTTCAAGTTGTAAATAGTAGCAGTAGTTTGAATAGAATAGCGAGTATGGCGGATAGATGAGCATTAAGCGGGAGGTGGTGGAGGACTTTCGGATTTGGTGGCAGGATCGTCTTTGCTCTAGGTGCGTTTTTCAAAATTTAATACCTTTATAGCTACCCGCATTTTGAAGGTTGAGATGCACAAATAGGCGCCATTTAGTTATGTAGATCCCGCAGCCATGGATCTGGTAACAGGGCTTGCGGAGTGCAAAAAGAAAGTGGTCCGGGAAGATTGTGCTAGTACCCACGCAAAAAAACTTTTTGAGCGCATGCAGAAATCCCCCTTTGTTTTTTTTTTTTTTTTTTTTTTTGAGTACTTAAATTGTTCTGCGGTTTTGGTCATTGTTCATTGTCCGTGTTTGATCCGTGCGGCGTCTGCAATTTGTGTCATCTAATAGGTTCCATCAGTCGAAACAGCACCCCGCCCCCTCCACAGACTTGTGGCTCCGCATCACCACCAACACCACCAAATCCCGCGGTTGGCCGCCAGTTTCCGCACTATACACACAATCCGCCGCTAATCCACATTCCGCAGTAGAAGATTCTCAAGTATGGCACAACATCATCCCACCTACAAACGAATATACAGTAAGAATACCTCACGACGCTCAACTACTAGTATCCAGTGGGGAAGATTGGCATGAGCTACTATTACAGTCTTTCGACGCCTCCCTTGACATCTATATCTTACCAATAACGTACCAAGAGGCCTTCATACTACTACCATTCCTACCTACCAACATACATACAATACTAGCAGATTTTCTATCTAAATTTGCGTTACCTAACGTTAGGATAGGCATTGGTACCTCCCGCCTACTAGCAACCCTAGCCTTATCAAAATGTACCGACGCCAACAAGTATTTTTATATAGAAAGTAGTTGTATTTCTGCACTAATTGCTGATGTTTTGTTAAAAGACTTAGTATGTTACATACCTGATACCTTTCTTTCGTCTAGTATAGAAGCAAGAAGAGGGCTTTGTGGGAGGTTAGGAAATTTGACATGTACTGATGTTATTGCCTTAGGTGTTGAGGGATGGCAGGAAAGATTTCGTATACTTTGCGGAAATTTGTCAGCTTCTCAAATTTCTAATACAGATTCTACAAAACGAAAATCTATTTTTGGGTGTAGTGTATTATTAGCCGATAGATTTTACCGACTTGCAAGAGGCATGGATGACCGACAAATACCAGACGTTTTATCAGCTAGCGATTATTCTAACAATACCATTGAAACTACACAAAACAGCCCTATTACTACCAACAAAAATGTAGAAGATGACGTATTTGGCTTATCAAGCGTAAGATACGTACATAGTGAGCGTGGCTTCTTGTCTGATATAAAATCTACACCTTTAAATCCTACAAATCAAGGTGGTACTAGTAAACTGCGAGAAGATGTGGCAGATTTGTCGGTAAGGCGGTTACGGTTGTCTCAGGCTAGTATAGTTAGTAAAACGCAAGGCTTTGAACCACAAAAACAAGAGGATAAGGCAGAAGATGATGTAGAAGAAGAAGATGTGGCGCAAATGGAGGGGGTGAGGAAGAGGGCAAGGATACAAAAAGTAGTCGACGACATCGGACCCGTCGCTTCCATATTTTCTGGCGTATTTTTATATTTTCACCATATCAAACAATCAAAATCATCATCAATATTAACAAAAACCTTTTTTTTGTTCGAATTTGCGTATAGGTGAAGTGGACGTTCCCGGTGCAAAATCTAGAAAGGCTAGCGGAGTTTCTAAGCGCACAGTTATCTTGTGGTATTGGTTACGCCACTGCAGGATTGCGGCTCAAAGCACGACATCCATATACAGAAGAGCGCATCCTATCGGCCATGACGATTTTACCAAACAGAATTTCATCCATCCAAGAAATCCAAGAGTTAATCAATATAGTAGATACGCAGATACGTTCAGAAAATACTACTATAGCACATATAGACTATTTTGAAGTGGAACTACTCAATATTGCGAGGAAGGATGTAGTGTCGTACTATCCCCTACCACAGACTACGGAAAATAATGTAGAAGATCAGCAAGTCAACAAGGAAAATGAATTTGTTACTAGTAACCGTGCTAGAAATTACATACAAAATCCAACGCTTGTGAACATGCATAAGAATGGATTTGGTGAGATGGATGGAAAGGGAGGTACAGCACCACCGTCTCCAACACAATTGATAACTACTCAAGAACGGCTTCAACAAGAAAAAGAAATGGAAGTAGAAGACGAAATTCCTCCTACCCTACCAGATGTTTTTGAAGAAGATGATGTCATTGCAAAATCTACACAAAAAACAGGAGATATTGTTGAGCAAGAATCTAACCCAGACGTTGAACAAAATCAACAAGAACAACAACAAGAAGATGATGACGAAATAGCACATGAATCTATTAGTATAGCGGCTTCGCCAATTGCATCTGTTAGTAGTTTTCTTGATAAAGAAGTGGAAAGCTCGCCCATGTCAATTACAGGTTTTGTTGACAAACCTCCAACCCAAATATCGAGGATATCCCTCGCTAGTGTGGATGATTCTGGCTTTTTGGATAAGACCCAGAAATCTAGGATTTCTATTGGTAGTTTTAGTGTACTGAACCAACATACTACTAACACTACCAACACTACAAACACTTGTAATAATGTTAATGGCAATGGTAATTTTACTATAAATGGTGTAAATAATCCAGATATATTTACGCAAAAGTCGATTTTTACCCTTCCACAATCGTCACCGAGCAGTTCGGTTGTTGTGCCTTTGACGGGGCGGACGAGTATGGATCGACGGTCTGTTAGCAAGTCTCGAAGCAAACGTCGTTCTTCTCTTGCTAGAGGTAATCACTTTTCACAATAAATCTACAACAAAACTAGCCCCAAAAAATTGTTTTTGCATTCATTTGTATATGTTCAGTAGTAAAGTTCGCTGTTTTTTTGGTATTGTCATTTGTTGTTGATATCCAAGGTAGAAGGAGGAGTTCGTTACCACCAAGTCTAGATTTGCCGTTGCAAGATGATGTAAAAAACGCCGTAGACTTGTTTAGGCGGCAGTTTGACGTATATACCGATATTCATCTACAGGTTAGGGCTGTGGATGACTTATTCCTAACGTTTACAAGTAGAAATAGTAATATTGTAAGACCACATTTGTTTAGATCTGTACTTGGTGATTTTCTTGCACGGGGGGAGTATGATTTTGCTACTACTGTATTGAAGTCTTTACGACAGCGTGTTTTAAATACTTTTGACAGTACAAATAGGGATTTGGATGAGAAAAGACAGCTTTCGCAGGAGCAAAGTATGATAACTAGTGAGTTTAACGATCTTTTGTTGGAAACGCAGGCGGCTAGTTTGAGGTTGACAGGGTGCAGGCTTGCTATTCCGTTGTTGCCGACATAAACATACACAAAAACGCGTCTTATTTGATGTTTGATACAAAAAAATGTTTGGTAGTACGAAGTTACTAACTTACTATAAGTACAAAATATTTGCAATTACAGCAGAATGCTTTCCAATAAACAATTTTTTGAATGTACAGCATTGATGATCCCACGAATCCACCGGTTTGGTGTGTTTGTTGTGTAAGTTGTAGTTTGATAAGTAGTTAGTTGGTGTTGATACAATGTGAATGTTTAGTCTTAGAATGTGTGTTTCTGAAAACTAATTGTGTGTTGGTTATTCGTGGTCGGTCCCCTACAAAACTATTCTACAAAAACGCTCAACTGAACCAATACCGTTTTTTTCAACGAATAGTGTAGCGCAAATCAATTTTAAAGTTTTGAACAAGTAAACAAAAGTACCAATAAGTTGTCGAAGACATGGTGGTCAAAGCGGTGGTTTTGTCTGGCATGTTAAATGTCCGGGCCTTGCGCGTCAGAGGTAATGGCATGTCCTGCCTCGGAAAATGCAATGAATCTGATTCTTACGAAAGCGAGGTACTTTTGGAAGACGTTCCTGGCATTGGCGTAGACACAACTAACGAAGTCCAAGCTGCATCGTCAGAAACTAACAGTGCACACCATAATACTCAAGATACGGATTCTTTACGTACGTCTGTCACAGACAATCTTAGCGACGGCGTTGAACCAGAGTGTAGAAATAGTAACATCGAACATCATGCTGGCGATGGGAATTCTTCAAATAGATCTGTGGGCGAAAACGGAACGGTAGGTTCTCAGAAAAAATTTGCAAAATAGAACGCCAAATTTTTCAATATGATCAAAGAATTTTGAAATTTGTGTTGTAGGTTCCTTCGTTCGAGTTGGGATCGCGAGTTCGGTTTCAGCAAGGCCCATTGCGGGTATCTTATGTCAATCAACATTACGGCAACAGTTGGAGTGTCGGTGATGGCACATACGAATATCGGGACAGTAGTGCTTTGCAAGGTATTGTTGTCGGGTTTTACGACGACGGTGTTGTGGTCATGTGGACAACAACACGATATTCTTCGGATGTAGGAAGGAACTTCGGCGTAGCCGTAACGCAAATTCAACCCGAATCTAGAAATGTTGAGTCTGCACTCAGTAATACAGAAAGCGAATATCTTTCCTACGATACATATCCCTTGCATAAAGCTGCCAAAAAAGGGGACATCGCGGGCATATCATATTTTGCCAGCCTGGGGGCAGACCTGAACAGTTTGGATCAGCAGGATTTTACTCCGTTGGAATTAGCCCGTTACTACAACCAAAAAGACGCAGCCGACTATTTGGTTAGTTTAGGAGCAAAGCCTGATTCAAGTTTCGAAGACCTTATCGACCATTCTAATTTGGACAATGTTCGCGGCGGTGACATTTCCACAACAAACGAAAGGTCAACTAGCATTTTCACAAATGCGTTGGAATCCAGCGATGGATACGAACCTGGCTTCATAGACCTGACTCACCTGAGCGTTTCTGAAATGTAATAATTCCTCAAATTGTAAAAAAAACAATTTAAATAGTCAAAATGTCAAAAACAATTTCAGATGCAAAACTTTTCTAGTTGGAGAGCACATTTTTGTTTAATAACGTTTTGAAAGGCTTAAAGAACTTAAAAAACTCGCACGGATGAAACCGTGGGATGTACAAAAAAACAAGATTGCAATCAACCTCGACAAAGTCGATGGAAACGACAAAACGATATTGGAACGCGTTGTCACCATTGGCTTGAGGTTCAGATTTTCCTGGGATTTCATGGTTTTTCGATATCTAGTCGATTACGCCGAGTCCCATGGTGGGTATGTTCTTCATATCGCAGCCAAATATAACAGAGTGAACATGCTGGATTATCTGATTGCTATAGGTTTGAGTATAGATGCCAGTAATTCTGACGGCCATACACCCCTACAGGTTGCAGTGGATAGCAAAAGCATACGTGCCGCTGAATTTTTATGGCGACTGGGAGCTGATCCGACCCTTCACTATCCCGGCGGAAACAAGGTTTATCAAGTGGCGCCTAACTACGGCGAAAGGCTAGGCGAAACTTCCTTTCAATATGCAGTGAGAACCAGCAAACTTCCGAGTTTGACCTGTGATGATGTATCCTCCAAAATCCAAATCACATTTCTAAATTCCATCTACATAGTGTTATTTGTTTGAATGTTTTTGGTTTTTGGTTTCTTAAATTTCAGGCAACTGTTTACCCTAGTGTCTTGAGCATGTTGGCTAAAAATGATACAGTGACCGGCAAACCTCTAGTGGTGCGTTGTTCTTTCTGGTCAATACCTGATGCCCCAGCCCGTTCGCATATCGACGATTTTGCATTTGTAGAGATGGATCCGGTTTTTGATGATGAGGACGATGGCGAACAGATGGAAGACCGCACTTTCAAGCTGATATCTGATGCCAGAGACAAATATCGCATTCTGGCAACCTATGAAGAAACTGTAGGCGGTAATGGTTACACAGGTTTTACAATGTATCCCAGCGTTTTTGCAACATTAATCATGGCAGGTCCCCCTAGCAACAAATACGTTGAGTCTTTAGTGGTGGATGCTCCGAAATTTGAAGGCAGATTTCAAGACGCCATTCTGTACAGGTATGAAACATCGATAGAAGATTATGGTTATGAAGATGTCACCATGTATACAAGTGTGTTTGAAAAATTGCTGATGGCTGGCGTCCCGGGCAACGAATCCGGTTCCATGTTAGCGGTAATTCCACACATACTGATTGCTTATTACACTATCTCTGTGTACAATTTGTCAAACGTAAGAAATCAGATCTTTTAATTTGTTGCCTGTGTTTGACAAATTGTTCATGAAAAACACATTCATATCAATATTGAAATATTTGATATGAACCACCTGAAATTTCAATTGATTTACTGTAATTTGATTATTGAAATTTCTTCAGAAAATATTAAACTTTTTTTGAATTTATTCATTCGTGTTTGTTGCATCAGATCGGGTTCCGCCGTTGTATAACTAGTGAGTTTGAGCCGCGTGTGGTCCGGGCGCAAAAGGTAAAAAGAGATTCGGATGATAGTTATACGATTTCTGAGACGAGTACCGCGATGACTATACTATGTTGCAAAATCGGTGAAAGAGCAGCCATTTCGCGGCAACCGGCTCCAAGTAGTGTTAGTTCATATAGTGAAGAAACTAACCCAAATGAAAATTCAACATTATCGTCAATTGAAGTATCTAATCAAAGCGCTATTTTGGGATCTCGTGGCGGAACACGTAGTTTACTCTCTTCGCAGAATACAGATGACCGTGCTCCGGACTCAGATGACCATAGCTCAATGAGGACGCACCACCCGGGAGCTGATCCCGAAGCCAAGAAGAAAGATAATGAGCAGAATAAACCAGAGAAAAATGCAGAACAGCAGGAAAGCAAGTATTTTGAATTCGAAGACGACGATACCTTCTGGGTCCCGGACCCCTTTGAAAACAAACCACAGGGCGTCACGGATTACCAATTCGCCGTACGTATCAATGGTCTACCAAGTTTGATCGATCCGGAACGAACTATGTACTGCGAAGTTTTGCAAACCCTCACCGAGAACGACCCCATCACGAACAAACCACTCGTCGTACTATTTCATTCCAAAACTCAATTTTTCATTGTTTGCCTATGACATTTTTGCTATTTTATTGTACTACATTCAATGATTTCCTATTTGAAACATTTTTTGTTGAATGATACAGATTGGTGGGAGGTGTCTACAGGAGGATAGTGACCCAAATGGTGAGGTAAGTGATACGGCAACGCAGAAGACTGGCGGGGCCACTACAACAACAGGGAAAATGCCTTACACGGAGAGCCTCGGGGATCATTTGGAACTGATCAACGAGCAGGAAGCCGTCCTCAACAATTCAGACTCCGATGACTACTAATCTCAATCCAAAATACACAACGAACAAATTTTTTATATCTAAAACAATAATCGCTTTCATAAAATTTCAAAACTGAGACATGCCTAGAATTGTAGGTGTTTGAAAGTATGATTTTTGCGTAGTTTAGTATTAGTGTTTTCGTTCCCGCCAATCATGTGTGTAGCGGTGGGTATAGTAGCTAGAAAACTTTTAAATTCCAAAAATTGTATTTGTGTGTTCTGTTCTGTGATACATTTCCGGTCTGATACATTCGTCTTCTACAAAATTATACCCCCTAACTTAAACCCTAAACAACTATTACAACAACAATGAAATAAATTAATAATACTTTTAGTTTTACAAACAAGTCTGAAGAATCTGAATTATCAACATTTTAGTACTCACTAGATAGTTAGAAATAAGCAAGCAATAAGTGATACCAATATCAACATGATGCTGAAAAAAGTAGTCTGGATTGGTGCTGCCAGTACGGCTGGCGTTGAAGCTTTACAAATCCAGGGAAATGGTCCTTCTAGCCCGGAACCGTCTCTCGACATCAACGTATTTTTTCATTCAAAATTTTTCAAATAGAAGGCATTGTTTTAACATTTTTCATGTATTTGTTGTAAGTTTTCATTTTGGATATGCATTCTGTTTTGTCAGGTGGAGAAGCCAAAGCTGAAATTCCCAAAACCGAGGTCGCGGCTAGAGCGGGAACACAACCAAAAGCAGATCAAAGCCTATAGAAAGAAGTTACGTAAGGCAAGAAAAAAACGTACGGAACAGCAGCAGCGGTTTGGACGGGAAGATGTTAGAGATAGTAACAGCGAGAGTGACCAAGAGGTTAGCACGTTACAAAATGTTGGTAATTCTAGCACTACCGACAATACTGATAAGGTTGTGGACCTATCGCATTTGAGCGTTTCGAAGACGTACGTTTTTTATTCAAACCTTGTGTTTCCAAATCTAATTTTTTTTGATGTTTGCTTCATGGTTATGTTTGTTTCATGATTGTTATGTGTTAGGTATTATGAACTAAAGGATCGCATATTGTTTGAAGACTGGGAAGATCAAAAAAGTAGGTTTGTCATCAACTTAGACAAGGTTGATAAGAATGGCCACACGATCATCGACCACATTATTTTGAATGATTTAAAATGGAAATCTGCCGTCGAATTCAGGGTGTTCCGATTTCTTGTCGACTATGCCGAATCTCACGGAAGACCCGTGCTTCATACCGCTGTGAAGTGGGGTAAAATGAACATGTTCCTTTACCTATTCAACGTCATTGAAGATATGGATGCATTAAATTCTGATGGGCATACAGCAATACAGGTAGCGGTCGACAGTGACAATAGTTATGCCGCTGACTATTTACTAGGCCGAGGTGCAGACCCGACATTAAGGTACCCCGATGGAAATAGGATTTATAGGCCTGATGCAGTGACACCTACTCGTGAAGCGCCTTTTGAGCCGTTTGATGCTAGTAACTACGAGCAGTCCCGCCTCAAACATTTACCGAACCACAACGTACGTTCTGCACAACATCACTTTTTGTTTATTCATACGTATTCTTGATGTTCATTTGTTTTTGTTGCATGAAGGCACCGTTGTATCCTAGTGTGTTGGAAACGTTACTCGGTAACAATAACCCGAAGAAAAAACCGAAGCCGCTAGTAAAGTCGTGGCGCTTTTTGCCATCTCGTATTGTCTCAGCCAAAAGGGTCAATCGCTATATGTTGTCATATTTCAAATACTACCACCACTCTAAAGAAATGACGCGTGTGTATGATAGCAAATACGGCAGTACGATTGTTTTCTATGTTATCGAATTCGGCACATTTGAGCAATTTAAGCGTTTGGTAGAATGTTTCAAGCAATCTCGCACAGATATCGAAATAGATTCTTTTGTAGAGCTTCAGCCTGGAGCATTGCATTTACCGCTAGCTTATAAAGATTCTAGTGAAACTGATAAGAGATGGCAGAAGCACCAAGACCACCTGGAACATGCTAAAGGCCAAGATTTACATGGGGTGGTCGTTGGTCTTTGCTGGGGTGATTTTGTTGTAAAGTTGCTTTCGAAGGGCTTAAAAGGAATTCACGTCATTGCTACACGGGACCAGGTTACGCATGATTTTTTCAGAATCATATTTCGTGAAGATCAGGCGCAATCCAGCACGCTAGAGGTGGTAACCCTCATGCCTACAATTGATATTCACTATTTTAGTTATAATTCAAATGATATAATTTTTAATGTTCAATCAATTTGATTTTTAATTTAAAGGACATGTCACAATTGTTATTTGTTACAAAATAGTATGAACATTTCAAGGACGTCAAAGAGTTGAGTCGCGAATCTTATATATTCTACAAAAAAGGTGATGCATACGTCAGTATCACCATAATTGGCGCCATCGAAGATGTTAACGACATTCCGATCACATTTGAAGAAAATGGTGACAAAGTGGAGGCACGAGTGAAGCTCGCGGAGTTGTATAAGGTAATATTTCAACGTCCATTTCTCCATTTCGTGTTTTTTTTTAAGTTATGGCATGGGGCTTGGGGCATCAACTCAGCCTCTACCACTTTTTGAGCTCTGCCAGGTTATGGTTTGCCCAGCATAAATGCAATCTTCTATTTCCATGATGCGCGGATCACCATGCATGCCGGACATCTTCCGTTGCGCATACCACGTTGAGGCTAAGCTCATATTGCCAAATGATCAAATTGTATAATGTGCTCTAATTTTTTCATGTATAAATTTAATACTGTTTGCATTTTGCGTATAATTGGAGATCGTGCAGGATGCTGATCATGATGACCACGATCCACCGGTAATTCTATTCAAATCATCATCATGAGTTCTTCTCGTATGGATTTTTGATACCAGTAATCTGTAATACATTTATTTTTTTTTGTAACACGCATGCGTTGTATCGGTCATAGGTTCAAGAATTGTTCGAGATAAGTGGATCCGGCGCAACTGTCTTGCATGCAGCCGCCGAGTTTGGCTCCACGCAACTCATACATTATTTGGTAGAACATGTTGAAGCAAACAATAGATCGGATTTGATCATCCAAGTTGATGTTGGAGGCAATACACTAGTTCATTGCGCTGTTAGAAATGGTTTGATGCATAATTATTCTTTTTTATCATTGATTAAATGCGTAACCATAGTATTAGAAAATTACGAGAGGTGTGATCTCATCTGGCAGACTGACGGATATGGCAATACTCCCTTGGCAATTCTTTGTACAAGCGTCACCAGGGAGTGGTGGATAGAAGAAGGTGCTCGTCTTCTTTGTACCAAAATAAGTTCAGTTGACGACGTTGACAAGTACGAGGAAGATCAGGAGTGGTCAGCCCCACCGATCGTGCAAGCGGCTCGCAATGGCCATCTCTCCACGGTGCAGTTTCTACGGCATTTTGGAGCCGATGTCGATTTAGAAGATGGGCCAGGCCACAGTGCTGTTTCGCGAGCGGTTCAGAACAAACATTATGATATTGCTGATTATTTGTCTTCACAAGGAGCTTGTCGTAGCGTGCGTCATTCTGATGGCTCAACAACCGTTTATACAATGCCAGGTGGTCCGCCCCCAGATGTTTCAATGCCAGGGCCGGTGGAACAGCCAATATGGGACGATGACCATTCGGGAACCCAATCAGATAGTTGCTCCACAACTAGTTCGGAAAAGAAATGGATTGCCTATGGAGATTATGAAGCTTTTGGACATGAATCTGCTGGGTGGAAGATGCACCTCAAAAGATGTGGCTATTGCAATCCGTGCGAAAAGGTCAGAATCTATCTACCGGCCGCCGTGCCGCCATCGATGGCGTCATCGATGACGTCATCGAGTATAGGCATGACTTTGGTTCTTCATCGTCTTAATTTAAGACGACGTTTTTGGGTGCAGAAAGCACCCACGTCAGACTCCGATGGATCAACGAGTAATCCATCCGATGATGGAGCAAATGCTAGTGATCAAGCTGAGTTCTTTTTCGACGCAGTCGAACCTGCTAATAACGATGCAAATGATGATTTATCAGATGACCCTGCTAGCCCAGATGATCAACGTGAGTTCTCTTTCAACTCAGATGACTCTGCCGATAAGGATTCAAACGAAACCCTAAACCCTCAATCCGATAAGGATTCAAACTCATCAGCTATTCAAGATTCTATTTCTGACAGTGGTTCATCCTTAGAAACCCACCACCCAGCAATTCTTCTACAACCCAAACAACAACAGCAATTCCAACCAAATCTACCTATGGTTCAAGAATGTAACGAACACCGGCCTCAATTCACCTTCGACGATGCAACCACTGCGTCAAGCGCCGAGACAGGCATGACTGCTATATGCTGGAGAATAACTCGTAGGGAACAGGTGCTGCGTCAGGTGGCAACGGACTCCGAGGGCAGTAAAAGAGAATTCAGTGTCAAAGAAAGTTCGACGAGCAAGTTAAGTCGTGAAAATGTCAATGATGATTCATGAAGTACATTTTACTTCAACAATTTTGTAGAAATCAACACGTTGTTGATTCCCAAAACATCAAACCAAAAATATAGTTTTTACTGAGAACATGAGTCCATCCTATTAGCACCTTCCATGTTTATGTGTTGTGGTGAACAATGTCAAAAAAGTAATGTTGTCAAGTAACCAATTGTGTGAAATTTGTAGTAGCAAAGAAAGGAAAAAGTAAAGAAAAATGTGAAGTCGAAAAAGAAAAGAATGTGTGAAGTAAGAAAAAGAATTGTGAAACAAAAAATCTAAAAAAGAAACATGAGGAATGTCTGCAAAAAAAATGTTCTGAGTTTAAAAACGTACAAATAAAATTGTTCATGTGTGTCGTTTGTGTTTCGTGTTTCCATCTACATCAATTTTACCCTACA
>JACLAD010015195.1_pt1 | contig 37026 bp, 40 predicted proteins | sample 8027901 | NCBI WGS metagenome assembly JACLAD01 (sample SAMN15725071, study PRJNA655200) | protist metagenome | isolation source: fluorescence activated cell sorting (FACS) single amplified genomes of... | place: Spain: Blaines Bay Microbial Observatory, Mediterranean Sea | collected 2016-07-05 | reverse complement strand
CATTTCACCCTGCTATCACTACCGTGGCGCTGAACCTGGTGAGTCTCCAGAAGAATATGGACTGCGAGTGGCGAATGAACTGGAAGCTGAGATCCTGCGGGTTGGTCCGGAACGAGTCGCCGCCTTCCTCGCAGAACCAGTGGTGGGAGCTACGTTAGGAGCTGTCGCACCAGCTCCCGGCTACTTCCGAAGAGTCCGAGAGATTTGTGATCAATACGGGGTACTGCTGGTGCTGGATGAGGTGATGTGTGGGATGGGCCGCACTGGCTCTCTCTTTGCCTGTGAACAGGAAGAGATTGCGCCAGATGTTGTGTGTATCGCCAAGGGCCTTGGAGCTGGATTGCAACCGATTGGAGCGATGCTCTGTACAGACACGATCTACCAGGCGATTGCCCAGGGGAGCGGATTTTTTCAACACGGACACACCTACCAGGGACATCCGACAGCCTGTGCCGCTGGGGTTGCTGTTCTCCAGGAGATGCTTTCACAGAGTCTCCCTGCGCAAGTGAAAGAAAAAGGTGAACGCCTATACCAAGCCTTGCAAAATCAATTTGCCGAACATCCGCATGTGGGGGACGTCCGTGGTCGCGGCCTCTTCCTTGGGATCGAGCTGGTCCAAGATAAACAAATGAAAGAGCCTCTCAATCCGAACTTCAACCTTCCGGAACAGATTCGCCACACCGCAATGCAGCACGGCCTGCTCTGCTATCCGATGGGTGGAACGATTGATGGTCGAAGAGGACATCACGTCCTACTGGCCCCGCCTTTCATCATCAACGATGCAGAGTTGGAATTGATTGTGGAACGCCTCTCCTCCACTCTGAATGCTATCCTCCCTGCACTGGATCAAGCTGCATGACATATCTGATGGCGGCTCCGAATGGCGCCCGTAAGACCAAGGCCGATCATCCTGCTCTGCCCGTAACTTCGCCAGAATTAGTACAGACCGCCCTGGCTTGCTGGGAGGCGGGAGCGCAGGGTCTACATGCCCACATCCGCAACGCAGATCAGTCACATCTATTGGATGCTGGACGCTACCGAGAACTTCTCGCTCTGTTGAAGGAAACAGTCCCAGCACTGGAAGTTCAGGTGACCACTGAAGCTGCTGGAATCTATCAGTCTCCTGAACAACGCCAACTGGTGTTGGACTTGCGTCCGGATTGGATCTCATTGTCGGTTCGGGAAATGGCGCGGGAACCAGACAGCAAGGTTGTGGGAGATTTCTACGCTGAGTTGTCCCAAAGCCAAATTCGCATCCAACATATCCTCTATGATGCTGATGATCTTCGACAGCTCTTCGAGTGGATTGATCAGGGCATGGTTCTTCGTCCAGCATCTCTCTCGATTCTTCGGGTCCTTGGGCGTTACTCTGTCACAGGCAACAGTGATCCTGCTGAACTGAGTCAGGTTGAGACTACCCTGCAAGCGCTGGGTACCGATATTCCGGAACAAGTGATGGTTTGTGCCTTTGGTTTAGGCCAAATCCCCTGCCTGGTCGAAGCGGCAAAGCGGGGTTGGGATTGTCGCGTGGGATTTGAGAATGGCTGGTGGAAGCAGGACGGTTCAATTGCACAGGACAACGCAGACCTACTACAAGACTTGCGTGATCAAATAGGTCAGCGGGAAATGATTGTTTGAACAGGAAGAGGAAAGTACACTCTGGCTAATTGGCTGATCACATCAGCGATTCAACACTTACCAACAGGAGCAGCAGATGGATCTTGGATTGAAGGGCAAAAAAGCGTTAGTGACCGGTGGCACCAAGGGAATCGGACGGGCGATCGTGGAGGCTTTTGTGGGAGAGGGCGCGCACGTGGCCTTCTGCGCACGCAATGCCGCCGAAGTGCAGCAAGCCCAGAAAGACCTGAGTGGCAAAGGCCCGACTGTGCTGGGAACCTCTCTCGATGTGGGGAACAAGGAAGCGCTGGAGCAATGAGTCCACGATTCTGCCAAGGCCTTGAGTGGTCTGGACATCGTCGTCTGCAACGTCAGCGCATTAGCGATTCCAACCAGCGAAGAGAACTGGCAGGCTTCCTTCAACATCGACGTGATGCACACGGTCCGGACTTGTACCACGGCGATCCCCTATCTTGAGCAGAGCGACTCGGCTTCGATCGTCAACATCTCGAGTGTTTCCGGACGAGAAGCCGACTTTGCTGGTGGACCTTATGGCACCGCCAAGTCTGCGATCATCGCCTACACCGCCCACCTCTCCTTCTCATTGGCTGAAAAGAACATTCGGGCCAACAGTGTCTCTCCGGGCAACACCTACTTCCCTGGTGGGGTCTGGGAAAACATCGAGCAGGGCAACCCAGATCTGTTCAAGCTGGCAATGGATCTCAACCCAACCGGGCGTATGGGCACGGTTGAAGAACAAGCCTTTCCTGTATTGATGCTGGCTAGTCCATTAGCGTCTCGTATCTCCGGAACCAACTTGGTGGCTGATGGTGCCTTGACTCGTGGGGTTCAGTTCTAAACTGGAGAGGAACTTTGAACCCTACTTTAAACCAGATTGCTGGTCTCAAACGGGTTGATTAACTGGATGCCAAGGTCTGCAAAATCTCGGGTATTGCGTGTCACGAGCACCAGTCCGTGTGCCATTGCTGTTGCTGCTAGCAGTCCATCAATGACAGGAACTGTGTGAAGAGATGAGAGACGGCCCCATTCCTGGCTGATGGCAATGTCCACGGGAAGAATCTGGCTCTGGAAACTTATTTGGAGTTGCTCGAGCCAAAGATCTAACACGTTGGCTTTCCCCGCGTCTCTTCCCCGCAGTCCTTCAATGCCTTTTCGAATCTCTCCAAGTACCAGGATGCTCAGATAAAGCGACTCTTCCTCTAGATTGCTGTACCAAGCAGCCACGTTAGGATGGCAGCGTGGCCCTTTGCGAATTTCTGAGATGATGTTGGTATCCAGTAGATACTTCACCACTCAGAAACTCGTCCCAGATCCTGAGTACGATCAAGGTTCAGATCCTCGAAATCAGAGCCAGTAGTTAATAGGGTTTTGAGAGTCGGAGCAGGACTGACCGCGATTTCACGCAGCAGTGTACGAGTGCGATGGGCGCGTTGGGGATTCTTGAGAGCCTTGGCAGCTGCCTTGAGTAAAGCAGCATCCTCGGCGGGGACCTGTACTTCAACGCGTACAATCCCCAAACTTTTCTGGCGCTTGCGGTGACGGACAACATAGTTGTTAGGTGGGCTGTTCATAAAAACTCTTGAGTATTTCCGGAAACATTTCCGGAAATACTCTCTCATGGTCCACTAAGGATTGTCAACGGGTTTAGCAACCGAGCTTTCCCAAGTCCGTGAGTACAGAAATGTGAAATCAGCTCTTGAGCACCTTCCACGTGCCGGGAGGAACTTCCAGGCAGGCTTCAATGGCGACGGTGGCGATTACGGAGACCGTGTCGTGCACCTCGTCAACCACATTCATTCCCCCCTTGGTCACTTTGACTGACACATTTCCACGTGGCAATTCACGGGCAACGACATCCCGGTCGACCGTGTCGGGTTCCTGCACCCCGACGGTGACGTTCACCTGCATCTTCTCATGGGAGATGTCGAGGGAGCGGAACAAGATGAGCGAGCTGTGGTGAATTGCATCCTGGACGGCCCGACAGGCGGCTTTGGTGTAGTTTCCACCGTAGAGATCATTGCCGGTACCAATTTCAAGAATAAGACGTTGCATCAGCGATCTCCGGGTTCAAGGTCGAGGTAAACAATCATGGCAACATTGGCGACCGTGGTTGTGCCCAGTCCGTTCGGCTGGGGAATGTCGAGTCCCCCGTGGACCACGCTCACCGAGCTCTTGCCGTGGGGAATCAGTTTTTGAACCTGCGCCACGTCAACCTGATCGGGCTGCTGTACAGCAACCTCTAGTTCAACAATCATGTCTGCTGGAGTTCCTCCGAAAACAAAGGGAAGACTGAGTGAGTTGCGGTAGAGAGCATCCTGGACGGCTCGACAGGCAGCCTTGGTGTAGTTCTGGCTGACCAGGGATACTCCCATGCCCAACTCCATCACCATTCTGGTTTTTGCCATGAATCTTCAAGGGTATTGGGTTGTGATCAATAGCTGTCCTCCAACTGTGGAAGCAGCAACGATAAGTTCTTCTCCGAGGGACAACGCTGGATTGAAACCGGAAAGCAGAGATCATCGGGGGATTGACTGCAAAAGTAAAATGGATAGCACATCCAGCGGTTCTATCCATTCATCGCATCAGGGAAAGCAACGATGGCCCAACTCAAATCACAGCGTCACTTCTTCGAGATTCCTCCAGAGATCGCCTACTTCAACTGTGCTTACAATGCACCCTTGTTGGTTGAGTCAGCCAAGGTGTTGGTCGAGGGTGCGTTGTCGAAGTGCCAACCATGGCAGCGTAAGCCCAACGAATTTTTTGACGATGCTGAGCAATTCCGGAAGCTGGCTGCAAGAGCACTGGGTGGTAATGCGGAATGTTATGCAGTGATCCCCTCTGCCAGTTACGGGACTTCGACGGTGGCCCGGATTTTTGAGGAAAAGCTCGGTCGAAGCGATGAAATCATTGTGCTGGAGAAAGCCTTTCCTTCAGAATACTTACCCTGGCAGCGGCTCAGCCAAGTTACCGGAGCCCAACTGGTAGTTGTGCAGGCGCCAAAAGACTTCAACTGGACTCAGGCTGTGCTGGATTGTCTCACATCTCAAACCAAGCTAGTGGCCATCCCCAATTGTCACTGGACAAATGGTGCACGGTTCGATCTATTGGCAATCAGTGAGTCCACACATTCATTGGGAGCTTGCCTGAGCCTGGAACTTACTCAGTCGTTGGGTGCTCTACCCTTGGACATCGAGCGAGTACGTCCCGACTTCATGGTGGCGGCCGGCTACAAGTGGTTGCTCTTTCCGTATGGACTGAGCCTCTTCTATGCAGATCCACGCTGGCATGGGGAGCGTCCGTTGGAGGAGACCTGGCTCAGTCGGGAGGGTGCGGACGTCTTTGAAAGACCGTTGGATTACGCGGCTAGTTATCAAGCAGGGGCAAGACGCTTTGAAATGGGTCAGAAGAGCATTCCTTCCTTGTTGCCGGGGGGATTGGTTGCGTTGTGGCAACTGGGGGACTGGGGAGTGACAAACATCGCAGACACTTTGGAAGCGATCAATGACCGCATCGCTGATGTGCTGGAAGAACGAGGCTGGACTCCGGTTCCTAAACAACACCGCAGTCCTCACCTGTTGGGAGCGTTGTCAAAGCGAGGAGTGTCTGAAGACTTTGTGGGGAAACTGGCTGAGCAAAATATCTTCGTTAGTTACCGAGGAGGGTCGCTGAGGATTGCTCCCCATCTTCATATCAATGAGCAGGATTTGGAGAGGTTTCTTAGGGTGTTGAGCGATAGTTGAATGTTTGCAGGAAGATTGACAGTCTTCGATATTGGTACTCTCCTCAGAAAAGCTCAAAAGTACCTTAAGCTACTGTCCATGAAAAGTAGGCAGAACTACTCTGGATTGAGGCAGTCCTAAAGTTCAAGAGCACAGCTTTTAGAATCAATGTAGAAAAACTGAAAAAGGAAAGCAGCTTTTGGCTCTCCCTCGGATCTTCGCAGACAATTGGGTAGTACTCGTGATAGACTAGAATTTTAGTCAGTTTTGAAATCCTGCTTTTTTGGCTCTACAGCGGAGAATCACGATGTACCTCAAGCACCTGACCTGGCGCGAGACCGAACAGTACCTGCAGCAAAAACAAAGCATCATCATACCGATTGGTTCGCATGAGCAGCACGGCCCCAATGGGATGATCGGCACCGATATCATCTGTCCGGTACGGGTTGCTGAAGACCTCTCCCAGGAAACCGACATCCTGATCGGCCCTTCCATCGAAGTGGGCATGGCTCAGCATCACCTGGGCTTTGCCGGCTCCATCACCGTCCGCCCCACCACGTTGATTTCGATCATTGAAGACTATGTGAAAAGTCTGGCGAAGCATGGCTTCACACACTTCTTCTTTTTGAACGGACACGGAGGCAACATCGCCACGGTCAAGGCCGCCTTCGCAGAAATTCACGCAGAGGCCAGCCTTGGACGAGCCCCTGTTCAGCAACCAGAGCTGGAGCTGGTGCTCCACAACTGGTACCAGGGACGACGAGTGACCGAGATGAGCAATCGCTATTTCCCCGGGATCGAGGGTAGCCATGCGACGCCTTCAGAAATTTCACTGACCTTCCACGCTTACCCGGAACACACCAAGCCCGCCGTGCCAATGGAACCGCGAGTGGCCCGTGGAGGTTCATTCGGTAGCGCAGTAGATTATCGCCGCAAGTTTCCAGATGGTAGGATAGGCTCTGATCCCTCTGGCGCAACTGCCAAGATTGGTGCTGAACTGTGCCAGGCTGCAGTCACGGATGCGTTGGATGCTCTGCGTTATCAGGGATTCCTCTAAGAACTTATCCGTAAATAGCGATCACCTTGTTGAGGGTGATCATCGCTGCGGCTAGAGCAGTGAGGGCATAGTAAGAGCGGTCGGTTTTCTCATACCTTGGGAGGAGTTTGCCGAAGCGGTTGAACCAGGAATGAGTCAACTCAACGACCCACCTTCTCGCCTTGTATTTCGGACGATTTTTAATGTCTTTTTTTTCCTCTCCTCGGGGTCGGATGTGGGGAAGGAAACCATAGCGGCGGACGGTCTCCTCTTTGCCAACATACCCAGCGTCCAGACACAGGTTGCGCTCTGAAGATTCGGTGGCCGGTGGTTGAACCACAGCGGTCTGTAGCAAAGGTTCCAGCGCCACGCTGTCATGCCGGTTGGCGGCGTTGACGTGTAGCGAGAGCGGGACGCCAAGTTCGTCGACAAGCACGTGTCGTTTCGTTCCTTTTTTTTCCCCGATCCGTCGGGTTCGGACCGACAGATTCTTGGGCCAGGGGCGCTTCGAGGTTCGAGCCATCAGCGGCTTGCCACTCCCAGGAGATCCCTTGCAATTCGTCGTATTCAGCCAGTCCACGTTGCCAAAGTTTTTCAAAAAGACCGGCAGCGGCCCATTGTTGAAATTTCTGATGCAGAGCCGAGGAACCGAGCCCTTCGAATTTCTCTCGAGGCAGAGCGTTCCAGATGATCCCGGTGCGTAAGACGTAGACGATGGCCGAGAAGTAGAGACGGTTGGAGTACTTGGGTATGCGGCCACCGCCTCGTTTGCGTCGGTAAACTTTGTGAGGATCTCGGGTATCTGTCGGGATCAACGGTTCGACCAACTCCCAGAAGGCAGCGGAAATTTCCCAGGTCTTGGTTCTTGCCATCTGGTTCTCCTGATCAAAGGGGAGGTGCTAAGGGTCCCAAAAGGATGATCAGGATCCAGGAGAAACGTAATCTTTTTATTGTCGGATAAGTTCTAAGCCTCTTGCTGAGATGTTGATGCCTGAACCACAGAACCTAGTCCAGCTGAAGGTGCGGGGTCTCTTCGGTCGCTTCGATTATGATCTCCCGATCACTCGTACGGATTCCCCGATTGCGATTCTGACGGCCCCCAATGGCTATGGTAAGACCCACCTGCTGCACATGATTGATGCCTTGGCCCGTCAGGACTACCTGGAGTTGAGCTGCTACACCTTCGACTCGCTGGAGATCCAGCTGGCAGATCAATCCCAAATGATAGTCACTCGCATGAACATGGAAGGGCACTCAGAGATCTGTCGGATGGACTTGAAGGAACGGTCTCTCGGCACGGAGCAGGAACAGCGGGCCAGCGTGGCGGTTCATCCTCAATGGGGGGCGCGTTGGGAGAGCGAAGAGACTGATTCGGTTGCTACAGAGTGGCCAGAACGCCGCAAGGAATTTCGGAACCCCACGGATCCCCGTGCTCATGTGCCTCACTGGGTGCAGGCTTGGCATCAGCGACTACAGTGGGTCAGCATGCTGCCTTCGGTGCGTCTGCCAGTCCAGTCAAGCATGTGGGCTGAAATGGGTGGAATGTCCGAAGGGTCGAAGTTGGATACCGTTCGGGAGCAGATTCAGCGTTCGGTGCAACAGTCTTTGAAAGATTATGCCCAGACGGTTCGTGAACACGAACGCAACCTACCACAGTCTCTGCTTCAAGCCTTGCAGGGTCAGGAAGAGGTCTCAACAGAGGAATTACGAGATCTATTTGGGCGTCTTCAGGAGCAGGAGCGATGCCTGGAGGAATTGCAACTGATCAGCTCGGGTACGACAGAGAGCATTCTACCCACAGGAGCAAACTACCTTGCTGAACAGGGGCGGCTGTTATGCTGCTACTGTGAGAACATCCTGGAGCGCTTTCACACGCTTCAGCACTGTGCCCACCGCCTGAAATTGTTGCTGGATACACTCAATCTCTGGCTACATCGCAAGCATTTCCAGACAGATTCCACGGGCCAACTCGAATTGCGTGTTATGGATCGCAATGGTGAGTTACGGCAGTCCCTCTCACTGGACAAGCTCTCTTCCGGAGAACAACAACTGGTCTACCTGCTGGGCCTGTTGATCTTTGATACTCAACCCAAGCAGCTCGTGTTGTTGGATGAACCCGAACTTTCGCTGCATCCAGCTTGGCAAGACGACTTCCTTCCGCTGCTTCAGCAGATTTGTGAACTCAACGACTGCTATCTGTTGATGGCCACGCATTCTCCTTCCCTCGTAGGTGACGACTGGAACATTGTCTGTGAACTTGCCGATCAGGTAGAGAACTGATGCCCAGTACGCTGCTGGCGAGTCAGCGCAATCCGGTTCGTATTCTCAACCAGGTCCGTATGCGCCACAGCCAGTCTCGTAAGTTGACGCTACTGGTCGAGGGGCCTTCTGATCGTAAGTTTTTTCTCAACTGGCTGCGGGAGGAACAGCTGCGTGTTGAACCTCTGCAGGGTCGCCAGCAAGTGGAAGCCGTATGGCGTCTGGCTTGTAAGCAACCAATCCAACCTCCGCTGATTTGTCTGGTCGATCTGGACTACGACCAGCTGCTGGGTCGTGAACTGGTTGAACATGAGCGCTTTATCTATGTCTCGGCACGGAGCCTGGAGGAAGAAGCCGAAGCCAATGATCTGGAAGGAGTACTGGTTCGCTCGGATGCCTTGCGTAAGCTGTTCTACGAGAAATTACCAGAGAGGATTCTGGATGAGCAGGAAGACCTGGTTGCCTACCTGAAGCAACAACGCGAAGCCTTGCGTAAGGCTGCTTCTCTGATTGGTGCCTATCGTGCTGCGGCTCAATTCTTCTACTCTGAATTTCACCGTGGATACTGGGATCGAGATGCCTTGCAGATTGGTGCAGCCGAATTTTTGGACCCACCCACCCTACAAATTCAAGAAGACAAACTAAGGGAAATCGTTGTGGCCAGCGCCCTCCACAAACCTGATCACGATTGGATGGTCAATCGGGCTCAGCAGCTGTTTGCAGAGTACGGTTCAGGCTGGAATCTCTGTCGGGGTCATGACCTCAGTAAGCTCCTAGCCTTGCACCTGAACGCGCTTGGACGAGAGAATCTCTCACAGGCCGATGTTGAATCCTTGCTTCGTGCAAGCTTCGAAACAGCGATGGTGCAACAAACCCAGTTTGGTCAATGCTTCATGGAACTGGAAAAGAAATTGCGCAAGGCTTTGTTGCGCTAAACTTCTAATTTCTGCTCGACCAACTCAAATCCTCACCAATCTCGCCGAAGTTATTTTCCAATTTTCATCTTTTTTCATTTTTCTCTACAAGATCCTCAACGGCAGATAATTAATAAATAAAATCAGAATATTAAAAATTTAATTCAAACTCTCCTCCAGATCTCCTCCACATTTCAATTTTGTTTTGCTAGATTTCTCTCACTTTACTGAAACATTTTTTGGAGGAAAGCGATGAAAATTGGTCACTATTCAGTTTGTTTTCTGATCTTCAATTTGCTGTTGGTTCCCTTTGCGTTTGCACAAGAGCGGGCTCTTCGTCTTGCTGACAATGATCCCCAGGCGCCTATCAAGCAGGCATTGGTCATTGGTAATTCATCCTACGCTCACACCAGTCCCCTTCGTAATCCAGTCAATGATGCTCAGGCTGTTAGCAAAACTCTGCGTGAGTTGGGCTTTGCCGTAACAACTCTGCTTGATACAGATCAACGCACCATGGAAGCAACAATTGCGAGCCTCGGGGAATCGTTGAAAGAGTCCAAAGGCATTGGCCTGTTTTACTACGCAGGTCATGGAATGCAGGTTGATGGAGAGAACTATATGTTCCCGATTGACATCAATCCCCGAACAGAAGCAGATGTACGCTTTGATGCAGTTCCTGTTGGCAAGTTACTAGGGCAAATGGCTTCAGCACAAAATGCAATGAATTTGGTCATCCTCGATGCCTGTCGGAATAACCCCTTTGCTCGTAGTTTTCGGGCTGCTAATCAAGGTTTGGCACAAGTGATTGCGCCCTCAGGTGCCTTCATTTCCTATGCGACTGCACCCGGACAAGTTGCTGCTGATGGCGAAGGAGACAACGGTTTGTTCACCTCGAAGCTTCTAAAGCATATGAAGACCCCAGGTTTGAAGTTGGAGGAAGTTTTTAAATTGGTTCGGATTGATGTGCAACAAGAGAGTAGCAATCAACAGGTGCCTTGGGACTCTTCATCCTTAACTGGAGATTTCTATTTTTCTCCTGAGGTGTCAGCCCCGCCTGGGTATGAAGACACAGACTTAATTGGTTTTCAAAGTGCCTATGAGGTGGGTGAGTTGAACCGTATTCAGCAGCAAAGAGTCTTAGGTCAATGGCAAGACTGGCAGCAGAAAATGCAATCGGGGTATGAAGAGGCTACTGGTATGGATGAAAAAGACACTGCTATCGAAAAAAAGATCACGGCTTGGAAAGATTTTTTGGAAACTTGGAAAGTCGAGAACCCTTTCTCGGAAGAGGATGAAAAGTTGAGATCAAATGGAGTAGCCCGACTACAGTTCTGGCAGGAAGAAAAAGAACGTGTCGAGGCAGAAAAGCAAGCGATACTGCAGCAGCAACGAGAGAAAGAACGCTGGGTAGATTTTCAAGAACGGATGCAAAATGAATTTGCCAAGAACACAATTCTAGAAAATGAAGAAGTAGAAGCCGGAAAAAAAATTGATGCGTGGCAGGCCTTCCTAGATTCCTGGACAATGGATAATCCCCACTCACAAGCAGATACTGAGTTGAGATCTCAGGCAAGAATCCAGCTGCATAAATGGCGACAGGCTCAAGTGGAAGAGGATCAAGCCTCTAAATTGGGTCAAATTGCGATTCTATTGCAGAAGGGACAGTGGTCTATAGCAGGTGAACGGTTGTCCGAGTACAACTCCTTTGATGGTCAGGCTGAAATTTCAGATTTTTTTCCAAGGCAGTCTGCTGACGCTCAATATGAGTTGGCTCAGATTTACCGAAAAGGGATTGGCTTAGATAAAGACTTAAGGAAAGCACTTCGCTGGTACAAGACTGCTGCGGAGAATCAATATCCTAAAGCACAAACAATGCTTGGTTACTTGTATCAGACTGGTACAGGAACCTCTGTTGATCTGAGTACAGCATTGGATTGGTATCAAAAAGCTGCGGATCAAGAAGAACCAATGGCACTTTACAATTTGGGTAGCCTCTATCTGCAGGGTAAGGGAGTCACTAAAAATGAAAACCGTGCAAAAAATTTATTCACTCAAGCAGCGGCCAAAGGAAATCGTCAGGCACAACAAATGTTGGAAAATTTGGGAGACTGAAAAATGTTCATATCTACAAAGCTAAAAATCCAAGGAGTGATCTTTACCTTGGTTCCAAGTTTACTCATCAGCTGTGGAGAGCCCGTACCTGTAGCTTGTGCTCCAGATGCTGAAGTCTGCAGTGAGGAAACTCAGGGAGGTTTTGAAACGGGAACAGCAGCTGGAATTGCAGCCGGTGCGGCTGCAGTTTTGGCACTGGCAGCCGGTGGAACTTCTGGAGGTGGCGGAGGTAGTGGTGAGAGCAGTGAAACAGGAGATACGACCTCGTTAAAATTAATTAACAACTCAAATATCCCGATTTACATACTATATGTCGTTCCAAACACATCTAGCTCTTGGGGGAATAACCAGCTATCAAAAAATGTAGAAGTTGGTGATTCATACACATTATCAAAAATTCCGTGTAACAGATACTATAATTTAAGGATAGAGGGGCCTAATGGTGCAACCCTAAATTCACTCGATCAATATTTACAATGTTCACAACCACATATTTGGGACATTATCAGTAAGTCTAGTAGATCAGAAGTTGATAGCAAGAAAGAAAAATCAATTCTTTTTGAAGAAGAAAAAAATTAGACGAAATCGCTTATAAATTTTTTCTTTTCGATGATTTGTTCAGCCTATTTCTCAAGTAATTTTTGTTTGAAAACCTGCTTCAACTCTAAACAGTAAATTCAGTGTAGAAATGTGCTATTTTTGCTTCGGTGTGCTATCACGAATTTTCGTCGTTTCTTACCCTGAAATAGACAACCTGTTTTTCATCTGCTAATCTAATTAATTTACTTCTCATCTGCATCGCCTCAGGAGTCAACAGCACAATGTCCGGAGTCAATCCCTACATCCAGCAACCCGATTTTGTCCTCCCGCAGGAGCCCTACAAGATCACTTTCTTACCGGCTGATGTCACGGTCGAGGTGCAACCAGCAATGCTGCCTCATCCTCAGGATGGGCTCCCTGGTTCTCTGTTGGCTAGTGCTCTGGAAGCTGGTCTCGACATGGATCATTCCTGTGGGGGGGTCTGTGCCTGTTCGACCTGCCACATCTGGGTGCGTTCCGGAATGCAAAGCTGCAATGAAGCCACTGAGGATGAGGAAGATATGCTGGACATGGCCCCCGGACTACAGCCAAACTCCCGACTGGCCTGTCAGTGTGTGCCTGATGGAACGAGTGATGTGGTCGTGGAAATTCCCGATTGGAATCGCAACCTGGTGAGTGAAGGTCACTGAAAGGACGATATGATTACGCTGACCGAAAATGCGGCAAAGGAGATCCGCAAAATCATGCAGGAGCAGCAGCTGGAAGAAAATGTGTTCATCCGAGTGGGAGTCAAGGGTGGTGGATGTTCTGGCTTCACCTATACCTTTGATTTCGATGCCCGTAAAACTCGCTTTGACCTCGATTTCGAATCACAGGGGATGCAGGTCGTTGTGGACAAGAAGAGCTATCTATACATCAAGGATACAGAAATTGATTGGAGCTACAGCCTGATGGATCGTGGATTGCGCTTCAACAACCCTTCCGCAAAGTCTTCCTGTGGCTGCAAAACTTCCTTCCAGTTTGAAGCACTTGTTCAGGAAAACGTCTTTCAACCCACTTGGTAAAACCGATGAGCGCTGAACTTTGCGAACAAATCAAACAAGCCGTTCAGATAGCCCTTCCAGACGCCGAGGTGGCAGTCACTGGCGGTGGTGGTCACTTTTCTCTGGAGGTCATCTCCTCAGCCTTTGAGGGCAAGGGTCTGCTGGCTAAGCAACGGCTAGTCTATGGTGCTTTGACCGAACTGATGGCTGGGGAACACGCACCAGTCCATGCCATCGATTCATTGAAGACTCTCGTGCCGGAATGAGATCCGGCTTTAACTGGCTGGAACTCCTCCTGGCGACTTCGGTCGCTGCCGTCTTTCTGGCACTCGCCCAGGGACCGCTGCTGCACTTCTCCTCGCTACTCACCGATCAATACACTACCTCCGCGAAGCAACGCCAACTGGATCGCTTTCTATTGATGCTCAAGATGGAGTTGATCCAGGCTGGATATGCACTGGGAGATGATGCCGAACCAGTACAAGTCTCTTCAGATGAAGTACTCTTACTGGCAGATCTCAATCGTGATGGGGACCTGAATGATACCCGAGAGCGCATCTCCTATCGTTTTCGTGCTGCTGATAAGAAACTTCAACGTCGTCCCGGAAGTGGGAGTTATCAAACCCTGGTTGAAGAAGTTGGAGCTATCTCTTTTTCCCTCGGTCCTGGTCGTGATCTGCCGATGTCACCACCCCAGCACTGTTTGGGAGTAGGAGTTCGTTTGGATCCAGATGTAGAAGATATATCCTACACCCTCTGTCCGATTTTTCTCTGAGTAAGCTATGTCCACACTGCGTCTGCAACTTCATTATCCAGACATGCCAGTTCCTCAGCGGGCTCATCCCAAGGATGTGGGTCTTGACCTAACAGCAATGGCGGTGGAGCCACACAATGAACGACTTTTTTTCATCGACACGGGTGTCTCGGTCGAACCTCCGGAAGGATATTACGTGGAGGTGGTTGCTCGCTCCAGTTTGTCCAAGACGGATTTCATTCTGGCCAATTCAGTTGGTATCATTGATCCAGACTACCGAGGTCGAATTCGGCTAGCGCTACGATACTTGGGAGAAGAATCTGGGGTGGACGCTGCAGCAGAGCTGATTGGGCGTCGAGTGGCTCAGCTGATCTTACGTCGCCGAGAGGGAGCTACTGTGGAAGTTGTCAGTGAGTTGGGAGCAACTGTCCGAGGTGCGGGAGGCTTTGGTAGCAGTGGAAGCTGAAGCTGCGTCTGCACAACAATTTGGCAGTTTCCAAGACCTTGAAGATGCTGGCTCATCTGCAAAATTTGTTGATCTTACGTGAGTTCCCGATACCATTTTGGGAACAGCCTGCCCAAACCGTGACGAGCTTGGATTCGTTGAATGAATAGATCATCAGAATCACTTCGGCTAGTTTAGAAAGCCGATCTCCTAGAGCAATCAGCTCATCGACCAGCACGACACTTTTATCAATTCGCTTTCACATTGGGTGAAGAAGAAAAGGGCGGACCCGCTTCCTGGCCAATACTGCCAGCCTTCTCCTTGTTTGACCTGAGTTTCATGAAAGATCGAGAAGAAAGTGCCTTGGTTCAGGCCAAGAAACAACTACAGCAATTTTGGCAAGACACCGGTGTGACTTGTGACGAGCGCTTGCTGAAGGCGTTCCGCCAGTTGTCTCGAGAAGAGTTTGTGAGCCCGATTCACCGGGAAAACGCCTACATGGACTACCCGCTGCCGATTGGTTCCAACCAGACCATCTCTCAACCCACTACCGTGATGACGATGCTCCGCTTGCTGGAAGTGGCTCCACAACATCGAGTGCTCGAAGTTGGCGCTGGTAGCGGTTACAACGCTGCCCTGCTGGGTCTGCTGGCCAAGCAGGTGGTCTCACTGGAATGTCGAAGGGAACTGGTTGAAATGGCTTCTCAAAATATACGTCGAGCGGGCATTCAGAATGTGGAAGTCCGTTATAGCGATGGAAAGATTGGTGTTCCAGAGTTGGCGCCGTTTGATCGGATCATTATCACCGCAGCGGCGGCTCGCTTTCCCAATGATCTCTGGGAGCAATTGGCTGAAGGAGGGATCCTCGTGGTTCCGGTGGGAGATCCCTATTCCTGCGTAATGACTAGGGCGGAGAAGAGCGACGGCAAACGACACGTCACCCGTCATGGTTCCTACGCCTTTGTACCCTTGGTGTAAGAGAGAGATGATTTAATGACTTTTTGGGAAATTTGGCTACAGGCGCTGATCCTTATCTTGATTTTAGGTACCTTTCTCTGGGGAGTCAGTGTTCGGATAAAAAATGCCAGTATTGTTGATATCTTCTGGGGACCAGGCTTTGTGGTCTGTGCTTGGTGGTACGCCTGGCAGTGTGAGTTTGACTCGTGGCGCTCCATGCTGCTGCTTGGACTAGTGACGATCTGGGGACTACGACTTGCCTTGCACATCGGCTGGCGTAACCACGGCAAGGGAGAGGATTATCGCTACCAGCAATTTCGTCAGGATTTTGGACCGGAACGCTACTGGTGGTACAGTTACTTTCAGGTGTTTTTGCTGCAGGGTGGATTGCTTTGGTTCATCTCGGCTCCCTTGCTGGCAGTCCCGTATCTTACTGCAGAAGAAAATCCTTTCGGCTTGTTTGATGTGTTGGCGCTCTTTTGCTGGGGAGTTGGTTTTGCTTTTGAGGCTGGAGGAGACTGGCAGTTGGCACAATTCAAGGCCAATCCTGCCAACAAAGGTAAGGTGCTAGACCAGGGATTTTGGAAGTATACGCGTCATCCAAACTACTTTGGCGATGCTGCGGTCTGGTGGGGTTATGGATTGTTCAGTGTGGCCAGTGGAAGTTACTGGCCAATGATTGGTCCTCTGTTGATGACCGGGCTGATCATTCAGGTTTCAGGAGTTCGACTGCTGGAACGCACACTGGTGGACGCCAAGCCGGAATATCGGGATTATGTTGAGCGAACGAGTGCCTTCATTCCCTGGCCACCCAAGACTTCCACTTCATCAAGAACGACTTCCCAGCAGAAAAGCTAACCAGCGATTGCTCGGCTGAGACTTGTGCAGACTTGGCAGGTACGCAGAGTGGCGCCAGTTGCTTACCCCCAGCCATAGACTGAAAAGCCCCATCAGTGCAATCTGCGCGTAGGCCCACTTGGAGAAGCCGAAAGAGAGCAGGAGATCATAAGTCCCATGGAGTACAGCAGCAATCAGCCAACCTCCCAGCAATAAGCGAGTGACGGCCGCAGCATCTGCTCCCTGAAGCTGACTAAGGCGAGCTTTGGCAACAAAGTAACCCAAGGGCACACTCATGAAGGCGTGAGCTGGAAGGGTGACCACAGTCCGAGTTGCCACAACGCCTACTCCATACTGCTGAAGATAGAAGCCATTTTCTAACGTTGCAAAACCTAGCGCGACCACTGCACCGTGCAGGATGCCGTCAAAAGGTTCACGCAGATGCCGAGTGGGAAAGCTGAGTAACAACAGTACAAGCAACTTGGCGGTTTCCTCGTTGAAACCCACTAGCATCCAGAACCCAGCTTTGTAGAGTGGCCAGTCTTGGTCCATCCAGAGGAAGGTTTCCTCGGCTCCAGGCCAAAAAAGCGTGTACTTTTCAACGCTGTGGTTGAGCAACAGGGCAATCAGTCCACAGCACATTCCACCGACGAATAGCGCAGCCAATCGGCGTAGACTAGCCCGCTGGTAACGGTGTAGACGATAGAATAGCCATCCCCACATCAATCCTGGGGCAATCAGCAATCCAGCTATTGAAAGCATGATTTGTCTCCAAGGGTTTGCGATTAGTTGGGAATCGTGGCATGTTTTTTCATTTTTTTCATCTTTCTGTATACGACCTGTTCCCAGATTCTTGAGTATCGCATGAACCGCATACCAATGTTGCGCCAGGAAGAGCACACGGAACTGTACTTGTTCGCTGAGGCAATCAAAGATCGTCGCTACTTCCGCAAGATTCCGATGAACCTGCTGCTGGAAATGCTGCGCCTGTCACAGCTTGTGATGTTGTCTCAGGATGAGCAGTTGGTGCACGAGGGTGACAAGGACCCCCCCGAAATGTACATCCTGCTCCATGGTTCGCTGATGGTTACCTCGCAGGGAGAGTTCATTTCTCGCCTGGAATCACCGGGAGATGTAGTTGGAGAGCAGGCAATTCTCTCGCCAGAAGCTCGCACCATGACCGTCACTGCCGAGGTTGACTCCCGTGTGCTTGCGTTCCCAAATGATGTGTTTCGTGTGGCCGAAGAGATGAGCCACATTCCAGCAATTTACCTCAGCTTTGCCAGTATTCTTGCGGAAAAACTGCGGATCACAGAAGCCCAGGCTAAATTGCGACGGAATGCTCGTCCTCAAGGAAATGCCACACCGCCTTGCATTGCGATTGTGGATATCGATAGCCGCGAGCGACGAGTGATCCGAGGTACCCTGAGTACACTCTGGAAGGAAATGAAGATCGTTGAATACGCTAGTCCCAAGGAATTCATTGAGACTCCAGCTGAGCGGCGCTTTGATCTGATCATCCTTGATCCACTTTATGACCATGACTACCATGACGAACAGGAGTTACTCGAAGCCCTCGGTGAGTCAGTGGGCTTGCACAACTGTCCTGTTTTTGCGGTCAGTGAGTGGTGCAACGACGAAAGCAATCGTGAGAAGCTCGCTCAAATGGGTGTTGGGGATTTTCTTGGTCGCCCCTACTCGACGTTCGATCTACGGCACAAGCTTTCTGCTTTCAAGGTAGCCTATTATCGACAACGGGAACTGGAGCAGGTGGAGCATGCAGCTGATACTGACCGGCTGACCAACCTGGCCAATCGACGGCGTATGGATGAGTTCCTGGACGCGCTGGTTACGCTGTATCCGGAGGAGCGTCAGCCCTTCTCGTTGATCATCGCGGATGTCGACAATTTCAAACACTATAACGATACCCACGGTCACCAGATGGGAGATGTGGTGTTGGCTTCGATTGCGGCAATCCTCAAACGCAGTGTGCGACGTGGTGACCTAGCGGCTCGCTTCGGTGGGGAAGAATTCGTCGTGCTCCTGCCAAAATGTGATAAACCGGCCGCCCTCAAGATTGCTGAAAAATTGCGCCAGGCAGTGGAGGAAGAAGAGATCCCTTACCAGGAACAGCAACCGTTGGGCAACCTGACCGCAACTTTTGGGGTTGCCACCTATCCCTTCGATGCTGAGAACGTAGATATGTTGCTCAAGCGGGCAGATGAATGCCTTTACCAGGGTAAGGAGGCTGGGCGCAACGTAGTAATTGGAGCAGAAATGCTGCAAAGTACGGCTGCCTGATACAAAAATCCTTGCATTCGCAGCCAAGCTTCCATATTATTCCAAGTTTACCAAATATTCTGGCTCTCCTGAGAGAACTGCGGGAAGCCGCTGCTTCCGTTTGAGATGAAAGTTATGAGGACTCCGTTCGTACGCAAAGAAGACGTAGCCGGTGACAAGCATCCGCGCAACTGGTGGATCGTCGATGCCGAGGGAAAAACCCTGGGACGAGTGGCTACACAGATTGCCCGTGCACTGCGTGGCAAGCACAAGGCCGTGTTCGCCCCACATAGTGATGTCGGAGATTTCGTCATCGTGGTCAACGCAGAAAAAATTGAGGTTACCGGTCAGAAAAGTATGAAGAAGATGTACTATCATCACACGGGCTATCCAGGTGGAATCAAGTCTGCGCGTTTCGAAGAACTACAAGCCCGCAAGCCAGAAACCTTGATTGAGCGAGCCGTCAAGGGAATGATGGCTAAAAATGCTCTCAACCGTGGAATGTTGCGCCGCCTCAAGGTCTATGCAGGATCGGCCCATCCCCATCTGGCTCAGCAACCCAAACCGTTAGAAATTTGAGTCGTTTATGAACGCAATTGTGCAATACTACGGCACCGGCCGTCGAAAATCCTCCGTTGCTCGTGTCTATCTGCGACCGGGTACAGGCAATATTCTGGTCAACAAAGTTCCTCTCGCTCAGTACTTCGGCCGAAGCACTCTACAAATGGTGGTTCGACAGCCTCTGGAACTGACTGAAAATAGTGATCAGTTTGATATCTTCATTAACGTCAGTGGTGGTGGTTTGTCAGGACAGGCGGGTGCCATCAAGCACGGCATCTCACGTGCTCTGCTGGAAGCAAGTGAAGAACTACGCCCTCAACTGAAGAAAGAAGGTTTCCTGACACGAGATGCTCGAGCGGTAGAACGTAAAAAATATGGACGACCTGGAGCTCGCAAAAGCTATCAGTTCTCTAAGCGCTGATCATCTTCTAGGTGCCCTCAACAAGGTCGGCACCTCTCTCCACTTCTCAACCGCCACTCACCGGCGGAATCAAAGCATACTCTCCTCCTTCCTCCAAGACTTCATCAGCAACCAAATACGTATCCCGGTAAGCGACTCTTGTGCATTGGAGTACTGGCTTTAGCGTAGGGTGGTTATGCTGTAATTTCGCCAGTAGATCAGTCACGGTACTCCCAGCTTCCAATTCCTGGTTTTTTGCTTCAGGTGGCAAGGATTCCCGTAGCATTGCGAAGGGCTTCAGCATGATTTTCATTGTGGGGCTCTCTAGATGAAGATTTATTCTGTGTTCGTGAAAAACATGAAGTGTGTTGTTTGATGAATACTTCGGTCTCAGATGAGATATTTCTTCAATTAGAAAAATCGAATTCCCTTGTCACCTCTAGGGATGACTTGCCCGATCAAGCAGGCGTTTGGCACTCCAGCTTTGTGGAGCTGGTTCAGAGCCCTTTCTGCTTCTTCAGCGGGTAGACTGACCAATAAACCTCCACTGGTTTGTGGGTCAACCAGCAGTTCCTGCATCACTTGCTGAGCTGGAAATTCAACATCATCCTCCACCAGTTTGCGATTTGCTTGGTTAGTTCCTGTGGTCATTCCACGTTCATACATGGCTGCCGCTTCTGGTAGCCAAGGTAATTTTTCAGTCTCTATTTCGATTGTCGCCGTAGAGCCTTGAGCAATTTCCAGTGCATGGCCGGCCAGTCCAAATCCAGTGATGTCGGTTGCTGCATGAATATTGAAGGCTTGTAGTGTCTCGGCAGCCACCCGATTGAGTGTTACCAACTGCCGAAAACACGCTTCGATTGCTTCCTGACTGACCCAGCCCTTCAGATTGGCATTCAGCAAAACTCCACTACCCAGAGGCTTGGTCAGTAACAGTAAATCGCCGACCCGCGCCCCATTGTTCCTCCAGATTTTTTGGGGATGAACCATGCCGGTGACTGCCAAGCCAAACTTGGGTTCTTCATCTTCGATACTGTGCCCTCCTGCTAATACAGCTCCAGCTTCTAAAATTTTTTCTGCCGCCCCTGCAATAATGCCGTGTAGGATCTCTTGTCCCAGTTTATTGGCTGGGAAAGCCAGCAGGTTTAAGCATGTGAGTGGCCGTCCCCCCATCGCATACACGTCACTGAGGGCGTTTGCCGCAGCAATCTGACCGAAGAGTCGCGGATCATCAGCGGGTGGAGTGATAAAGTCAGCTGTGGTGACTATCGCTTGGGTATCGTTGAGTTGATAGACACCAGCGTCATCACTCGTTTCAAAACCAACCAGCAGATTTGGATCAGCTTGCTGCGGCAAGGAAGAGAGCAGGTTTTTCAACCCGACCGGGTTGAGTTTGGCCGCTCAGCCGCAGGTTTTAGAGAGGCTGGTCAGCGTCGATTTTCGAAAGAAACGTTTCAATTGTGCCATCTATGGTTGTTTAAAAAAGTGGCTCGATTAGGCCAGCAGTTGTGGTGTTTCATTGCGAATCAACACCTGAGGGTCTGGGTTTTTGGGAGGGACAGGTAGTCCCTGGTCGCGTAATAGTGCAACGTGATCCTGCATTCCCCAGCGTGCCTTATACAGACAGTCTTCAATTGAGTGTCCTACTCCTGTGAATCCGGATAGTTCCTCTGAGAAAAATCCAAAGATGATCGGATCTTCAGTAGCTTCGATGATCAGACTGTAGGGGAGATCAAGCATGGTCTTCTCGAATCAGTAGATCTAACAGATATCGTTCAATACCCTGTGGGACACTTTGCTTGGGTCGGTAATCTAGACGAATGAGCCACTTTGCTCTCTCCTTATAATAAGTACGTTGGCTGCCACGTTCCCAGCATAGCCGAAATTCTCTCTCTTCCAAATGCTGGTGCAACTCCAGAAATGTCATGGGGAATCCTGATCATTTTGATTCAGCAGGCTTTGACGTAGTTGTCCGTGCGCTTTGGCCATGGCGAGTTTTGGTAGACTTTGCAAAGGATGCCACTGTTCCTCTGCCTCCAATGGAAAATCAGCCTGAATAGATATCAGCGTACAATAAAAAGGATGCAGGGTCGCTAGGAAAGTTGTGTAGGCATGGGTCAGGGTAGGCCAATTTGTTTGTAGTTGAAAATTAGGCCGATTACGGCGCTGCCATTCGGCCTGCAGCTCGACCAAGGGCTCTTCTTCGTTTACAAGGGTTTCTGGAAATGTCCAGAGACCCTGCATCAAACCTTGTTCTGGGCGTCGCAATAGTACTTGATTCTCGCACACGAGTACCAGCACAGCTTTCGTTACAGGAGTGGGTGCTTTTCGTCGAGTACGACGTGGAATCGTTTCCGTGGTCTGGTGAACATATGCTTGGCAGTGAGGCTGTATCGGACAGAGCAAACAACTCGGTTGCTGGACGTGACAGACTGTTGCTCCCAACTCCATTAATCCTTGGTTGAAGTTACGGGCATGTCCTTTTGGGAGCCAATCAGTGGCCACTTGCCAAAGTTTTTTTTGGGTGGAGCCAGTTTTTGGATCGGCATCTAGGTTGAGCAACCGACAAAGTACACGGATCACGTTACCATCAACAACGGGACGATCTTGCTCGAAAGCAATGCTGGCAATCGCTCCAGCGGTGTAGGGTCCAATTCCAGGAAGTTGCCGAATAGCCTCATAGTCGTTGGGAAATTCACCTGCGTGCTGTTCACAGATTTGTTTGGCTGCCCGATGAATGTTGCGAGCCCGTGCGTAGTAACCGAGACCTTCCCAGAGTTTGAGAATCGTAGCTTCGTTTGCTGCGGCTACGGATGGGATGCTCGGTAGGGCTTTCATCCAGCGGTCATAGTAGTCAAGAACGGTTGCCACCCGGGTCTGCTGTAGCATCATCTCAGAGATCCAGACTCCGTAAGCTGGGTAGTTTTTCCGCCAGGGGAGATCTCGTTGGTGTTCTGCAAACCAGATGAGCAAGGCGTTCTGTAACTGAGACAATTCGGCAGGAGGCATTTTCTGGAAAATAAAAAGATCTGAGAGAAGAAAAAAAGACTAAAGAAATCCAAGCACTGGTCGATATGTTCATCAGGCATTCAGTGCATCGGAAGCGCCGGGCCAAAAAACGCTAAAGAAATTTTCTCTGGCGTCGATAATAACCGCAAATGGATTTCGTTTTCGTCGTTCCCTTTTTGAGTCAGGAATCTCAATGGCACTTCGGGTCAATTCAAACGTCGCAGCACTAAACGCCTTGCGCCATCTGAATCACACCGAGAAAGAACTCAGCCGCAATCTAGAGCGCCTCTCCTCAGGGCGTCGATTGAATAGAGCAGCTGACGGCCCAGCAGAACTGGTGATTTCAGAGCAGATGAAGGCGCAAATTACTGGCCTGGAACAATCGATTCGAAATTCCGAAACTTCCATCTCTATGATGCAGACCACCGAAGGTGCTCTGAGTGAAGTAAGCTCCATTCTCATTAATCTCCGCCAACTTGCAGTACACTCTGCCAACGAAGCAACTAATGATGAAAAGATGTTGCAGGCCAACCAGGGTGAAATTGAAAATCTCTTGGTGACCTTGAGCAACATCTCCAAAAATACTCAGTTCGGAACCCGTACCTTGTTAGATGGTAGCAACTCCGTCAGCGGTGTTGCAGTAGGTGATGGAATGGACTTCGTGGAAGCCAAGGAATTTACAAAAGCTTCTCCAGCTGAAGGCTACAAGATCAATATCACTCAGCCCGCAACTCGAGCCATGGCTGTCGCCGAAAACACCTTAGCGATGGAAGATATCTACAAGTCCTTCGTCATCAGTGAAGGTGGCCGGACTGTAGAAGTGAATGTCAAAGACAACTTAGATCTTTATCGAGATGTTGAGCGGTTACTCCAAGCGGCTAACACGAGTTTAGAGCCCGGGTTCAAAGAGAAAACAGAACTGGCCCTACAGCAGCTCGTTGCTAACGAAATGCAACGCCAGATTGATCAAGCCGGTCTTAATCTTGAAGTCATGGTCTACAAACCATTGGATACACTGGGTGAGACCCTCTCTGACTTCAACAACTTGGAAGATGTATTGAACAAGCTTGAGCAATATCCTAGTGAAGAAATTCTGGGCGAGTTCAACAAATTGGCCAATGAAGAAGTGATTGTCATTCGTCATCGGGAGTATGGCAGTGAACCAACGTTTACTGTTACAACTGAGATTGATGACTTTTTCAATATGGATACTCCAGCGAATAAGGCGGTGACTGCTATCCCTGGACGAGACGTAGAGGGAACCATCGGAGGCAACCCTGAGTTTGGTGGTGGTGATCCTGCTATTGGTAGAGGTCAACTGTTAAGTGCAGCTCCAGGAACTGTGGCAGAGGGTGTAACAGTTCGTTACGGCGGAGAGCCTGATGATATAATTTACGAAGTCTTCAACCGTCGTGAAAATAAAATTGCTGGCACTCTTCTACGCCAGATGGAGCGTGGTGCAATGGTTGGAGAGGACATCGATGGCTACGTGCATGTCTCTCAGCGCTCCTTGGCCTTTCAGGTCGGACCCAGTGAGGGGCAACAACGAAAGATCTCTATCCAGAGCATCAGCCCAACCAAGCTGGCCCGAAATATTGATAACGATAGCCAATTTCGTAGTTTGAATGATATTGAGGTGTTGGATGTGGATTCAGCTCAAGATGCCTTGAAACTAATCGATGTGGCGGTCAGTGAGATTTCCAGTTTGCGAGGCGATCTAGGTTCTTTTCAGAAAAATGCTTTGGAGTCGAACCTGAGTAGTCTGAGAGTGACTCGAGAAAACCTTGTTTCTGCAGAGTCTACGTTAGCTGATGCCGACATGGCCGAAGAGATGAGTAGTCTGGTACGCAACCAGATCCTGATGTCTTCTGGTACTGCAATGCTGGCTCAAGCTAACCAGGTACCACAGTCGGTACTGACCTTGTTAGAGCGAACATGATGCAGAAACAACATTTTGAACTAAGCCGGTGAGAATTCACCCATGCAAGAGTAGTTGACAGCGAGTATCGAATGAGCCCACAATCAGTCGCACGATGCGACTCCAGTCAGAACCAGTGGTTACTGACACCCTCACCCATACAGATTAGGGAGGTCTCTTGGCAGAGATGAACCCGAACGCGGTCATGGGATTGGGCTCAAAGCTCAACACCTCTGAAATCATTGACCGCTTTATCAAGATTGAGAAACGTCGGCTACAGCCGGTAGAGCAACGTAAGGAAGAAAAGCTCCAGCAAGTAGATGCTTGGGCTGCGCTGCAAACGGAAATCAACAAGCTCAAAGATACAGTTGATTCCCTGGACCGAAAAGACATTTGGGAGGCTAAGAATATCACTTCCAGCAAGCCAGACATAGTGACTGTGACGGGAGGTGCTTCTGCAGATCCTGGCAAGACAACGATTGCTATTGATTCGATTGCCACTGCACACCAGCTGAACTCACCAGGATTTGAAAGTAAGGATGCAGTCTTTGGAACAGGTGTGATCAAGATTCAAGTTGGTGAAGAAGACGGTGATACACCAATATTCATCAACGTCACTGAAGAAAACAACACTTTGGAAGGTATTCGTGACGCGATCAACGACTCGGGAGCCGAAGTGGAAGCTTTTGTAGCAGAAACCTACGGAGATAACCCCTTCCGGTTGTTGCTAACCAGTGAGCGAAAAGGAGCTGCGGGAGCAATTCAGATTGAAGTGAAGCTCGAGAGCAGCGAGGAAGATGCCCCGATTCTGGATTTCAGCAACAAGTATGATGAGACCGCTGAATGGGAAGGAGTGATGCGTCGACGCACACTGGAAGACGCTGCACTTGGTGAAGATCTGATGAGTTCGACACCGATTACAGAAGTCACAGGTGATTACACTGGAACTGAAGATAATACATTCACGGTACAGGTGATTCAGGCTGGCGTCATACCAGGTGAAAATGATGTGGTACTGGCATGGGAAGATGAGCTTGGTAGAACTGGGGAATTTCGCATAAACAAGTTCAACTACCGAGCTGGTGATGGATTGGAACTCGCCGATGGATTGAGCCTGCGGTTGAGTCAGGGTGAGGTAGTCAGTGGTGACTCGTTCCAAGTCAAGGCCCACACAGAGAAATCTCCAGCAATGTGGTGGCTGAACGAAGGGGAACGTGCCGCAAAAGTTGATCCCCCAACAGATTGGCAGACACGAGCTGAAGGTAGTGGGATGTATGTCTTCGGAGAATACACGGGCGAAGAAGAAGACACGGTGATCTTCCGGGTCGAAGGCTCTGGTCAGGTCGGTGGGCAGCAGTCCCTTTATCTTCACTATGAATTTATCGAAAGTGGAATGAACGGGAAGTTGAGAATCTCTGAACCATACTTCAGTTCTGGTAGCACAGGTTCTTCCGAAACAGCAACAGCCTACGATGCTATGGACGGAGAAGAACTGTTTAACTTGGAGTTTGGTGCCGGCAAAGGTGATGGAGTTCTCTCTATCGGCAATGGACTTTCGATCAAAATACCAGCGGGCTTGGTCTCAGATGGTGACACTGCAACTGTCCAAGTAGAACCAAAAAGTGATCCTGAAGCAGTGAACTTCTGGTGGCAGGAAAAATCAGGCGAAACCACCGGTAAGGTAAGTACAGGCAAGGTCGATGAGTTCATCAAGTTTGAACCCTATGAATTTGACGAAGATGAACTAGAGGCAGCGGCTGAGGAATCAGGTGGTAAGCCTAAAAGTCGATACGGTTCATTGGATGATGGAATACAAACCAATGAAGTCTTCAGTACTGCACCGATCGCAATCAGTGGCGATTACATGTCCGGTGAAAATAAGAACTATACCTTCACCGTTGTAGATCGAGGGAATGTCGGAGTGACGACAGAATTGGAGGTGAAGTGGGAAGACGACAAAGGCAACGAGGGCAAGCTCGACTTTGGACTCAACTATCAGCCGGGTGATGCGGTTCCCTTCGACTCAGGATTGTCCTTGATGCTTGGGGAAGGAGAGTTGCTCGCAGGTGATAAATTTGAGATCAGTGCTACGACAGCAACGGTTCGAGAGGCTAAGGATTTGGTGTTACGCCTTGGAGCAACTCGGGAAGGTGGAGGACTAGAGATTCGGCGGGACAATAACATGATCGATGACTTGGTTCCGGGACTTCGTATGGAAATCTTAGATTCCAGCGAAGAACCAATCACGATCTCAGTATCTGATAACACTGAGGTGGCTCGCGAGAGCATCATCAACTTTGTCGATGCTTACAACACATTCAACGCTACTGCGACCGAAGTGACCAAGTACGATGCTGCTACACAAACTGCAGCTCCCTTATTAAGCGATCGAAACGTGGCCCAGATGACCAATGAAATTGCAACAACAGCAATTGGTTCAGTACCCGGTTTGCCACAGACAGACAATATGCTCTTTGCACTTGGGATTCGCATTAATGACAAAGGTGTCATGTCTGTTGATGAGAACAAACTGGACGAGAAGATTGCAGAAAACTTTGAGCTGGTAGCCAATGTCTTTCGCAGTAATGGTGATTCTGATGCACCGGGAGTAGCGTTTGTAGGCTTGACTGATAAAACTCAGATTAATCCGGAAGGATACGATGTCGAAGTCAGTAAGGTAGCAACTAGAGGGACTTTAACAGGAGGCTCGCTGCCAGGCACAGTTCTGATCAACTCTAGCAACAATGCCTTCTATCTTTCGAGTGGCAACAAGCGTTCAGAGTTGATTGAGATACGTGAGGGTACTTACACACCAGCATCACTGGCTCGTGAGATCCAATCGCAACTTCGCCAGGATCGGGTATTAGGAACACGCAGTATCCGAGTGGAAGTCAAAGAAGAAGGCTTGCAGTTTATCTCTGATATCTACGGCTCCAAGTCAACCCTAGAGATTGAAGCAGGCGAAGAAAAGAGCCTCTCTGGGCTAGGACTAGGGATGTATGATGCCAAAACCGGAGAAGATGTGGTTGGTACTATCGATGGTATCGAAGCAACGGGTCGAGGACAGTTGCTGGTTGGAGCGGATGGAAGTGGGGCTGAGGGTCTACGGCTCTTCGTCACCCTCCCTGAAGATCAAGTCCAAGCTGGAGAGCCAGAAGCGAATGTAGTGGTGACCAAGGGAATTGCGGTGCAGCTGAAGGATATCCTACGACGAATCACTGACCCTGCTGGAGGAGACCTGAAGCAAGTAACGAATGACTTGAGCGAGCAGCTTCAATCTTATGATAAGCAGATTAAGACGCTCAATGAACGAATTAGTAATAAGCAGGAGTCCCTGCAGATCAAGTTTGCCAAATTGGATAATACAATGGGTCGTCTGAAGGCTCAGCAGAGCTATCTCACGCAGCAGTTGTCTGCTCTCAACGGCAGCAAAGGCGGTGAAAAGAAAGAGTAGTAGAGCAGGTTTGTGAACGTATCAACCCAAGGAAAGTCATGAGTGCGTACGGGAAGTATCAAAACGCCTACAAGCGGGCTTCGGTCAATACGATGGACCAGAATAAGCTAATCGTGATGCTTTACGATGGGGCGATTAAAAATATCACTTTCGGTGTAGAGCAGATGCGTCTGGGTAACGTAGAAAAAACTCACACTCACCTAGTCAAAAGCAAAAATATTGTTGCCGAATTGATGGCTTCGCTCAACATGGATAAAGGTGGTGAGGTCGCCAAAAATCTACGCTCGCTCTATAGCTACATGTTCGGGCAGTTGATTGAATCGAACATGAGCAAGAATCCTGAGCCTGCGTTGCTTGTCCGTAAACTGTTGATGGAATTACGTGAGGCTTGGGTTGCCATTGGTAAGAAGAGTGCTGGAGTTCAGCCGGCCGCTGCTACTCCACAGCCGAGTATGGGACCACAACCGGGAATGGCGCCGCGTGCTGCGGCAGCACTGGGGGGAAGTCCACGGCCACAGCCAAGCAATCCAGCACAAGCAGGCGAACGGAGAATCAATTTGAGAGGTTGAAGTAGAAAATCCACCTCTCTTGTGAAGGAGTACTAAAGTTTTTCCCTAGAGTGACCGATATAAGAAGCAGTGAAATTCTCTTCCAATCACTGTTTTTAAAAATCAGGTCTCCTAGAGGACAGCATGGCCCAGTTGCCGTACAAGAATTACAATCAGACAAAGATCCAAACTTCGGATCAGTTGTCGCTGATTATTTTGCTATACGATGGACTGTCCCGCTTTTTGCGGAAGGGACAGCGCAAGATTGCTGAAAAAGATTACGAAGGAGCACATCACTACCTGACACGTAGCCGTGACATCGTCAACGAGCTACTGGTCACCCTTCGAGTTGAGGAAGGTAACAAGGTTGCGCAAAACCTGCGCTCTCTATATGTGTTCATGATTGGTCGAATCATCGAAGCAAACCTGAAAAAAGATGCTGAGATAGTTGATGAAGTCCTGAAAATCGCTCAGAACCTACGCGATGGCTGGACCCAATTGAAAGATCAGCAAGCCCAACTGCGCCAGCAGAAGCATCAAACTTCTGCTAATGACGAGATCGTCAGACAGCGTAAGATTCGGCTGCACGGATGAGGTCTTTGATATGCTAATGGAGGCACCCAGGAGAGGTGCCTGACCGAACCGCAGCTTGCCCACCATTCGGGTGCTCGCCTGCCGATGCCACAACCGAAATCTCTTCGGGAAGCATCCCCACCGACTGCTGACCCAGAACATCTCAAGTACTAATAGCGGGATCACCTAGTTCTGTCCCGGAGTACTATTCTCTGCTTAGCTGAATTGACTCACAGTGCCGTCCCGAGAAATATGCACTAGATTTTCAGCTACATTCATTCTGAAGTTCTGTCTGTTATCCTATTCTGAATAAGAGAATCGGAAGAGAAATTAACACAGTACTATGTGCGCTTTTTCCGCCTAAAGATGGAAGTAGAATATTGATATGAAATCAGTGATTTAGGTTCGTTCAAGTTCTACCAAGATCCTGACTACCTACCCAGCAAAGTTTTATGGAAAGAACTCTGGTGTCGGATAGTAGAACTAAAATTTTCCTAAAAATATTATTTATCAGAATTTTTTTGGAAAAAATCTATGGGATATTATCTCGTAGTGTCTTCTAGAAAATACTTGGAAAAGCTTGGCAATAGCACTGAGTATCATACTTACTAGGTTGATAGAGCTAAATCCTTCAAAAAATATAAGTAGAACCTAGTGTAGAATGAAAAATCAGATTTGAATTGTTGGCTGTCTGGATAACTATTCCGAAGAACAGCTTAGCTAACGGATTCTCGTAACAAGTTCTGATCTTCCCACCAATGAGACTTGGTATGTTCCTTCAGAGGAAATTTATAGGCCTACTTTTCAGGATAGAATTTTTTATATAATGTCAAAGCGATCATAATTAAGATGAAAAAAGTGAGCTGAAACACGAATCAATCTCCTAGCCAGTAAACTTTAGCTGGGAATAGAAAGCCAATCAATTTTGATTTATAAAATAGTCTATAGCAGCATTAACTAATAATGTGATGATTAAATTAAAGTGGGATAATAGGAGTTAATTAGAAAATAAAGAATCCTCAGTGACAAGAAAATTGATTTAGATGCATCTTAGAAAATTTGTAATGTAGAGTTGCAATGGATTGCTCGTTTTCCAGAGTAAGGAGTGTAAAATAAATAGACTATAAAATCTCTGAATAGTCTATTCTGCAACTGCGCTCCCATAGTTTAAGCGGATAAAACGTTGGATTCCTAATCCGAAGCTCTGGGTTCGAGTCCCGGTGGGAGCACTCTCAGCCAAAGTATTAGTGAACCAAATTTAGTGGGGAAATGAATCGCCATTTAAAATCTTTAGGTGGAGAACCGTCATGAAGATTCGCTTGCAGCGAACATGGATATTCGCTCTAGCAGCACTAGGATTAGCTGAAGTTGCTCAGGCACAGGTAGCAACTCCTTATCTTTCAAGTAATCGTAGTCATATTAATCCAGTTGGAGCAGTCTGGAGAGAGACTGGAAACCTACGTTACAACATGTTAGATGCAGGAGATGTTGCCAAACAAGATGTGGGTTTCTCGCTAATCGGAGAAAGTGCTGGAGGTGAAGTTGATTTCGTCATTAACGAAACAGTTGATGGTGGCGCAAATTCAACCAATGGGACTGGATTCCGAGGTGGGTTTAAGGTAGGTGAAGCATTCGCAATTGGCTATGGAATGGGAACCTACAGTGGTGATGTTTCTAATGAAACGAGTGACTTAGGCCTGGGTCTGAAATTTTTCGATAATATCTATGCGAGTTTCCTTTCGCGAGATGGTAAGGCAGGAGAGGACAGTTACTCAGTTGCTGGTCTTGGGCTCGGCATTGTTTCAGGCAATCCGACAGACCTGCAGTGGAAGTTTGAGTATGCCAGTCTATCTGCTTCGGAAGATGCCTATTCTACTTCATTGACAGTGATTGAGGCCAAGACCAACGAGTTGAATTTCTTCCTCGAAATGGATGATGGCAAGAACTATGACCAGCAATTACTTGGGCTCGGATGGGAGTATCCAGATAGTTGGGCCTTTGGTGTTGGCATGTTCAGTCGAGACTCTGAGAGTGGCTTCAAATTCACGATTGGCTACAATTACAAGAATGTATCCAGATTAAGTAGCGGAGGTTCCCAACCTCAACAGCAGCAGCAAGAACCGCCACCAGAAGAACAGGCTCAGTAAGGAGTAGTTCCAACACTAGCCTCTGATGACAGAGCGGCTTGACTGGAACAATGGAGTTCCTTGGTCTGAAAGATTTGAGGACATTTATTTTTCTCGGAGTGATGGTCTGGCAGAGAGCCGATACGTCTTTCTGCAAGGGAATCGTGTGTCCGAAAGATGGCAGAAAAAAAGTATTTTTCGTATTGGTGAGGCTGGATTTGGGACAGGCTTGAATTTTTTGGCTACCTGGCAGCTGTGGCGGGAAACCCGAGCTCAGAATAGCTGGTTATATTTTGAATCGATTGAGGGATTCCCACTAGATCGAGAGCAGTTGAAGTTAATCCACCAAGAGTGGAAAGAACTGAAAACTCTCTCGAAAATGCTCCTGGCTGCAAAGCATTCGAGCAGTAAATTGCTTCCTGATTGGCAGGAGTGGCCGGAAGAACGAATCAAGTTAAGGTTGCATCACGCAGAGGTATTGCCAGCGCTGCAAGTTATGCAATCAAACCAAGTTGATGCCTGGTTTCTGGATGGGTTCAGTCCCAAAAAGAATCCTGAGATGTGGACAATGGATGTTTTGCGAGAAGTGGCTCGGATCACTTGTCCTGAAGGAACCTGTGCTACCTACACGGCAGCCAGTCATGTGAGAAAGGGTCTGGAAGACTCTGGCTTTGTGATGAAGAAGATCAAGGGCTTCGCGCAAAAACGCGAGATGTTACATGGATGTAAATTGTAAAAGAGTTAGAACATGGCTCGGGTCTGGATTCTGGGCGTGGGATCGTTTGCTCATGCAATGGCACAAATTTGTCGAGAAGATGGTGCTGAGGTCCATACTTACCTGACTCGAAATTATGGCCACTATGGAGCTTCTCTTTGTGGAGAGGTTTATGAGGCCCGGAGGCATCCGCAACTGCTAACGCTCTTTGACAAACATCCACCAGATCTAGTGATCCCAATGTCAATCGATTGGCAAACTCAATCATGGGGACCTGATTTGGTACAGCGGGGTATCCCCATTCTCTCTCCGGTTAAAGAAGCTACTCGATTGGAAGTAGATAGGGATTTCGCAATGCGGCTTTGTGAGCAATACGGTATCCCAATACCACGTAGTTACTATGCTAGAAATCGTTTGGAGGCTGAAGAGATTCTTCGTAATGATCCAAGGCCTTATGTACTAAAAAATCCAATTTGTTCACCCTTCAGTCCAGTACATACGATTGTTTGCGAAACAGTAGAGGACACGTGGGGCTGGATAAAATGTGTTGATTACGCAGAAGGACTCTTTCTCCAGGAGTATTTGGGAAATGTGGAAGCAGGTCACTTCGTTTTTGTAAGCAATGGCGAAATTATTAGCCAGATCAGTAATCAGGAGTACAAGCGGGCTTTCACAGGGAACATGGGGCCTGTCGCTGGAGCTCCCTTAGGAGGGATTGTTGAGCAGGATCCTGCAGATCGATATGGATTGGCAAAAGATTTAATTCATCCGCTGCAACCGTGGCTAAAGAAAGTGAACTTTCACGGTCCGTTGCAAGTCACTGCAATGAGGCAACAAGACCACTGGGTACCGATTGAATATAATGTGAGGATGGGAGTGACGTCCGGTGCTCTCTGGTTACGCATGTTAGAAAATCCAATAAAGACGTTGTGTGAGGTAGCTAATAACCAGGCTGTCAAAACCAAATGGCGAGATTCTATCCAAGCAGGAGGAACACTTACACTGGCTGGATATGGTTATCCTTACATTGTTGAAGATGTACCGCCATTACCAGTGCGAATAGAAGGAGAGATAGACTGTGATCTCTGGTGGAATGAAGTCCGATCAGATTCACTCGGTATCTACACAGAATCTCATAAGGGCCTAGATAAAGGGCATCGAATTGCCGATGTGAACGGCCTTGGGAAAACTGTTGAAGAGGCACTACAGAGTGCATATCAAAACATAAGTAAACTTCACTGTTTACATAGTTATTTTCGAACCGATGTTGGTCAAGCTCTTTGGCCAATTGGTGTCGGCTTTTGAGCAAATAAGTAGGTTATAAACCTACTAAATTTTTAAGATTCTCTGCATTTATCTTCGGGTAGGTACAGGGAATCTTCATCTGGGGAATCTGGCAAGATTCTCCAAGAGATGATCTTTGACAATTGAATCTGAAAAATTAACCACTATTGCCGGCAAGTCTCTCGGCTAAGCAATAGTTCAAGCAAGGTAGAAATAAGACTACTTCGCTTGAATCACGCTGAGTTCTTCCAGCAGACTTGCCTTGGCAAAGTGTAAATTAAGAAAAAATATAGAACTATAGTGATCAGTTTCGAAAGCTTTGATACGCTAAATTTTCCCTAAGAGCTTCCTCAAATGTTGATTAGAGTTAGTTGTGTATAGAACTTTGAATGAAAAATACAGCAAGCCTTAGATATTAAAAACATTAAAATTTGTAGATCTGAGTATAGATAATACCGTACTATTTAAAGTTCTAACAATAAGATGGCTAGAGATAAATAGTTCAAAAATTAAATGAGACCTTCTCAGATATATAAATTAGTAGTGAGAATCTTTGGTTATGCTTAATGGAGTGATTCTTTCGAAAGTGTAACAAGGATTAATCGAGTATCATCAACTAAATTAACACAGTCGATAGCAGGAGATTTTTTTAGCTCTTAAAAATTTCTCTGCCTCTCCTAAGTTTTTCGTTGTCACGATAAAATTAATTAAAGTCAATGACCTCAAAAAAACTCCTATCCAGAACCACTCGAATTTAGCAAACTGGTTTCTTTCGCAAAAAGGTCATGAAATAAATTAGATCTACTTAAGATTCGTTTCTGAATCTCTATATGAATTCCCAGTTTTTCAAAGATTTCTACCAATCGGCAAGAAGCTATTTTACGATACACTCTATCTATTCTGTTGATAATCAGTATTCTACCCCCTTCGAAATGAAAGATGAGTTTTCCTCTTCGAATCATTAATTTTCCTCTCTGTGAGTTGCCCTAATGGTCTGTTCACAGTTGATTACTTGTTACTCTACGCAGTATCAAGAGTCGTGTAATCGGAAAAAAGAATTGACGACGCTACTCTGATGATTGTGCAAGCTATCAGAAAGCGAATGCTTATTATTTATACAAGTAGTTTTTTATTCATTTACGAATAAACTTATCTACTGAGTAGTTGCATTTCTTTTTGTAATTTACTGGCCTCGAAGCCAATACGGTGAAAACTATCGAAATTTACACCTGTGGAGAAAAAGTAAGCCGACTTATCAGTCTGCTGCATTATTTCGACGAAGCAGGAACCCAGATGCCCACTCTCCTCATAACTCTAAGTTATGTTGGTATCCCGAGTCTACAAATTTCGGCTAGAACTTACGCCCTTGCAGGAAGAGTATTTACTGCGTGCGGCCAATGGGTTACCGATATATTTACAACTTGGGACTACAACAACGAAACCTTGTTCGTGAAGACAGTCTCCCCAGTCTGACCGAACTGTACCACCAGCGTCTGCCGGCACTTTAGCAGCAGAAAGCAGCGCCTCAGGCTCATCAAAAACTAGCCAGGCAATCTTCACTTGGGAGTGATCAGAATCACTTGCAGAAGCCGATTCAGCATAGGTTGGACAGGTCAGGCCCAGAGTAAGGAATTGACTGTGCTACGTAGACAAGTGGATTGGTTGAAGAAAATTCCATTCAGTCGTCTACAAAATGCCTTGGTTGTTGATCTTCACCAAGTCTTCCAGCACTTCTATCGTCGTGCCCAAAATGGTGAACGGATTCAAGGAGCTGCCAAAAACCTACTTGGTTATCCTGTTCCACGTCGCAAATCGCGCCTTTCGATTCTCTGGAAGCCGAATGATGTCAGCATCAGGTCGTTTTCAAAGGCATGTGGAGGGAAAGATTACTTTTCCTACATCAGGATGCCAAAGTGCCCAGGGCTCATGAAGATGCGTTAGGACCGACTAATTTCTGTAGAGGCCAAGATTGGTCAGAAGCTTGTGATTCAAGAATCTGATAGACATTGGTTCATTGGATTTACGGTGGAGGAAAACGTAGATTGGCAATTGGCTGAAGAAGATATTGGCTTCGTCACACTGGGTGGTGGTAGTCCTGTCGGTGTGCATGATGGAACTGCGTACCCTCTTACTGCAAAACAAGAGAAGACCTGAGTTTTGATTGAAAACCTGGATCAGAAAATCAAGAAGAGACGGCGCCAGTTATCGAGAAAAGAAAAATTCTCGGAAAATTGGAAAAAGCAGAGGTAGCAGATTTCAAAGTTGCATCACAAGCGTGCCGCAGCTCTAAAATCAATGCGGCATGAGATCACATCCCAACTAGCTTCTCGTTTTCGTTCGCTGGTGGTGACCGATCTGAGAAGATTGTTAGCCTCAGCACAATCTGATGAGCCCTCACTGGGTGTCGATGATTTTCTCAAACAACTCAGCTATAAAATGCAGTGGCGTGGTGGGGAATTGAACTTTGCTCACACGCCCGAACTGCTTTATGGCTGTAGTCAATGCGGCGGTTCACAAACTTCCATTCGAGGAAGCTCGGAAGGCCTTCGCTGTAATGCTTGTGGCTTTGAAAGTCCACTAGAGGCAAACGTCGCTCAAAATCTGATAAAGCTGTTGGAACGTAGTGAGCTAGCCGAGCATGTCAAGGCGTGACTCGAAGAAGTAGTTCAAAGGGTATGGGAAGTTTGGGGTTTGATAACAACTCGCAAAATAGTTGTAAATTCTTGGGTATTGGGAAGTTTGGTACTTTGCAAACACAAAAACTGAGTGGAAACACCATTCATTGAAGAATCAACCTTGTCTTGCTAGAAGAACTGAATCAATACTTGCGAAATTTTATTCCATTTTTTGCCTGCCCCAAGATTGAATTACAAACATCTGACATCATCCAACACACTCCGATTTATTTTCTTCTTCGCAGGGTACAAGATAGCCTCGTCTATATCTAGGGTTCCCAGAAGCTTCGAAATTTATATCTGCGAACCTTGATTCATCTTTTCGCCATGCGGTTTTACTCGTCATCGAGGAAGTGAAGCCAAATATTCTGATTTAGAATAAAGCGGTAAGAGCTTATCATGCCAAGACTATAGATTCACAACTTTCAGAAATTTCTAATATTTCTTTGGATGTAGTGTTGCAGAATATTTTACAGCGAAGTCTAGCTAGGTAATATCTCAGTAAACAATTGAAAGTATTGATTTGAGTGATGATAGCCCTGAGATAGTAGGATATAGAAATGGAGTATTAACTAATCATGTATCAGTCTACGTTATGAACCATGTTAGACAACTCTATCAATCACTAAAAGTGTCTTCTAACTGTCTTTATTAGTATGCTTTAACAGAAAAACTAAGATTGTACATGGTTAGCGTTTAGACTTTTTCAGAAAAAAGTTACACCGTTCATCAACTACCATTGAGAATCAGACCCCTGATTTGACCTGTAAGGACAATGATTCCCTGCCTTCCAAAATAAAGATGTTTAGCTCAATTTCAAATACTGTATTTTTATTTTTGCAAATATGTTGAAAAGAGCGTGAACAAATTCAATAGTAAGAATGCCAAAATCCAAGATAACACCATTAAGATTTATCTGTCTGATTACTAGATAGTTTCAAAAAAATTTAGTATTCTTTAATATATACCCTATTATAGAGTTTAATAGCATAGACTGATCATGTAATGACTCAGTCTAAATTTAAGTAATTTGATCTGTGTAGTGAAAATCTTACTAGAATAGTCTAATCTGTTTGGAGTCAAACGTTTTAGATTTTTAGGAAATCTGAACCATAGTCCATGGTTGACAAGAACATCAATTTCTCAAAGAGCCGTCTAAGTATTTTTTTCTTGATCTATGACTAAAAACTAAATACTTTGCTAAAAATAAAATCAATCATTACCAGCCC
>JACLAD010002582.1_pt1 | contig 37080 bp, 28 predicted proteins | sample 8027901 | NCBI WGS metagenome assembly JACLAD01 (sample SAMN15725071, study PRJNA655200) | protist metagenome | isolation source: fluorescence activated cell sorting (FACS) single amplified genomes of... | place: Spain: Blaines Bay Microbial Observatory, Mediterranean Sea | collected 2016-07-05 | reverse complement strand
TGTCAAATTGAATTGAAATCACCAGGAGAACTGGTAACAACCTGAAAATCTTCAATGCTCATGAGACTGAAAAACGTCATTTTTCTGGTTTTGCTCCTGAAAATGTGTGTCATTTTTGGGCAGGAAAAAGAATATCAAAAAAGAATCATTGTCGATGTTGGTCATGGAGGAAAAGACCCTGGTGCCATCGGAATAAATGGAATCCAGGAAAAAGATGTTGTCCTGGCAATAGGAAAAGAAATGATCAGGCTCAATAAATCAATATTTGGAGATGAGTATGATATTTATCTTACAAGATATAATGATAGTTTTTTAACCCTTTCCGAAAGAATCAACTTAGCAAAATCATTAAGGGGAGATCTATTTATTTCCTTGCATTGCAATTCCTTTTATAGCGTCGCCAGGGGAATGGAAATTTTCACCTTTACTTCTGGAATTACAATAGTTGACAATAATACCAGAACTTCAATCGCTATTGGGAATGAGATTATAAGAGAGGCTACCCTTCATATGAACATTGCAAACAGAGGGATGAAATTGGCCAAATTTCAGGTTCTCAGGGAAATGATTAGGTTTTGTCCGGCCATTCTAATTGAAGTGGGTTTTCTAAATAATCCGGTTGAGGCAGTGCATTTTTCGAGATCATCAGGTATTACAGCAATAGCATTGGCTATTTTATCAGGAATAAGTAATCATTCAAAATCGGAATAATGAAAGAAGCATTTTTAAAGGTAATTAGGAGTATTGGGAATGTTGTAAAAGCTTTTGTGTTAGAAATTTTTAAGCCTCTATCGGGCATCAAAAAATAGGATATTGTCCGGTGATATGCTGTGTGAATAGTTGGTCAAACTTATACTCTAGATACTTCATTTTTACTTCCTTTTATCCCCAGCCCTCTTATCAAAAGCAATCAAATTAAACAATTCCCGCATCCGGCTGCGAACGCGGTTGCCATAGCGTTCCTCCAGCTCTTCGGCGTTCAGGTTGGTCGTGGCATGGGTTTTAATTTTCTGTTTTGTTTGTAGAAAAAGTTCATGGCGCGACAAAAGAACTTCCCCCATTACATTACAATCTTTTCCGTAGAACCTTCCGGGAGGTTCCACCCCTAAATCATCAAAACAGTAGAATTTTGTATTTCCGTAATCTTCAATAGTCTTGTACCCAAGATGGTTAAAACTAAAAGTTACATTCCGGCTTGGAATCATTTCGTATGGCCGTCGCAGAGGAACCAGGTGGCGAAGTAGTTTCATTAAGCTGGTTTTTCCACACCCTACTGGACCAGACAATAGAAGACCTTTCTTGATATCGATTTCAAATTTTTCGCAGTTTACTTTATCCTTAATAAAGTACGAGCACAGCTTTAGCAAAATATCCCTGTCTTCCTTGTAGATTTTGAAATTCTCGCCAAACAGGAGCTTTCCTTTCGCATTTAGGTAAATCAGGATTTTAGGAAAATCGTAAAGCACCGATTTTCCATCAAACGTGCCAAGCGAATACTCTATGCCGCCTTCCATGATTTTAGAGGGGTTGTCCATAATCCTTGGTTTTAGTAGTTCGGAGGTTGTCTCGATTTTGGGATGCTCCCTTTTTATTTGTTTTGTTTTCTACAGCAAATAGTCGGGTTCGATTCATCCAGTTCACGGCTAAAGCCTGCCAATCCCGAATTGCTTTTCCATCCCTTGTTTTCCAATCGTTAGCGTTATAATGTTCAAAAAATTTTATTCCTTCATCGGCAGAAAAACCTTTTTCTTTAAAAAAACAGCAAACAGCCTGCCTGTCCTTTGCCTGTTTATTAATGTTTACTTGTTTAATACTTTTTGTATTAGATACCAATGCTTGTCCACTCATGGGACGGTGTGGGTCCACAGCTTGTCCATTGGTGGGACGGTGCGGGTTCATTGCTTGGCCATCATTGGGACAGTGTCGGTACACTACTGGTTCATTTTTGGGATGATACTGTTCCGCGAGCTGTTCCAATATAGGATCGTGATCTTCCGTGAACGATTTGTCTGATGTCTCAAAATTGAACATCTTGATTTTACTGCCTTTGTATGGGTTATTGGATGGGAAATAGGTAAGGTAGTTCCAAGAATCAAGATCTACTATGCACCTGTGATAAGTAGATTTTGAGCCGATCTTAGCTACACGCATCAGTTCCCTTCGGTTAATGAAAAACTCACTTGCAAATCGGCTGCTGTTCCACTCCTGGAATAAGCCCATATACAAACTAATATGGGTCGGATTCAAACGGTCATCAAAAAAGAACTTTTCAAAAGCCGCATTCAGTTGCTTAATGTAATTCATGACAATTAATCAAAATTCTGATGCACCCGATTGGCGGTCATCACATTTTGGATTTCCTCGGCATCATAGTAAATAATTCCTCCAACTTTGGTGTAGGGTAGGGTGCCGTTAATTCTTAAGTTTTGAAGAGTTCCCGGACTTACCTGGAGCAGATTCATCACATCTGAAGATTTTAGATATTTCTTCAAAGTTCCTGAAGATTGTTTACTGATTAGATTTCTGATCTCTTCGAGCAATTCTAATTTGAACTCCCGAAGATCGTCGGTGGTAATAATACTTGTTGGCATAATAGAACAGTTTTTAAAGAAAGGGACTATCAAATGATTAATCTTTTTAGTTGATAGTCCCTATCAAGGTTTGACTTTCGTTCTACAAAGTTGAGAGGATTTACTGGATATTATTCCCCAGTACGACCGTAGTACGGTCAAAATTTAACATCTTGAAATTTGATCGGATCTGGACGGATTTAAAGTCTGTTCGGTTGTTTTTGTATTGTCAAATAGCATCAAATTATATTGCGACTTGATAAAAACAAGTTTTCGGTAGGTCAACCGTAGTATGGTCTTTTTTAACAAAATTTGAAAGGCTGAAAAAGATACTCTAAATTCTATCGGAATAAAGAAGATGTGGCTATCCTGTCGATTACCGCTACATGACTTAGCTTTCCTAAGTGATTGCCTTTACTAAGGAGGACAAAGTTTGAATTGAAAAAGTCATCAATAGTTTTACCGATCAGTAAGAGAGCCGGATAAATTCTTCTTTTTTATTCAACATTAGCAATGGTCACGTAATCCCAAACAAAAATTAGTTTTTCCAAGTTTGGAAATCTATCATTGCCCTTTAATTTTATTGGATATTTCTACGTCTCCATAGGCCAATCCTATACTGTCCCTCTGCCTGTTCAATCATCTCCTTCAGCAAATTATCCAGTTCAGAAAATGGCATTCTGGCCCGTAATTCTATTTTTACTGCTAATCATATGGCGGCGCGGGCGTTTTCTTTTTGATCCAGTCGAGCTGGAGGTTTTTCTTTACGGGAGTTTACCACTATATGCACCAGGTCCTGGATGGGGCCGGTTTGGTTGAGGAACTTTTCGTTGGCAGATAAAAATCCGTAGAAATTTCTATGAGCTCACCTTCGAAAGTGTGGGTAACAAATCAAAAACTACTTTTTGGTAATCAAGGTCTGCTTTAAACCTAATTTTCATGCTTTATAAAAGGTTTTTCCAACAAGATCTATATGTTCTTGAAGTGCAGGTTCGGTTATTTTTTGATAGACCAGGCAATCAATCTCGTAAAGTAGCTCCAGGTCTTCTAAGGCTATTTGCAGGTCTAATAGTTCATCATGAGATAAGACAGGAGTAAGAACAACAAGATCTATATCAGATCCCGCTCTAAAGGTTCCCATGGCCCGGGAGCCGAAGATTTTCACCTCCTCTACCTTCGGAAATTTCTTAAATACTCCGACAAGTAGAGCAGTTGTTTCTTCTGAAAGACCAAAATTATTGGTCGTATTGTTCTTTAAGTCGGGCATAAAGCTTTTGCATTAATGGAAAAAAAATTTGAATTACATCTTCGGTAATTTCATCGGCAGTTTCTTCATTATAGGTGTGAGAGGTAAGATTACGCGATTTTAGCATTTTTCGCCACCCGTCATGGTCTTTTATAAGATTGTTGGAAAGTGCTTTTTTTAAAATGCCTGTTTTTCCTGAAACTTCCTCTGGCGGTTCTCCTGTATTTTTAAGATAATCCTGTAGTGTAAGGATAAACAATTCAAAAGTATACTCAAAGCGCTGGATAATACCCTCCCTTTCCAGATCCAGCTGTTCCAGTTCCATCATTAGGTAGTGCTCGTTTTCCAGATCCAAATTTTCCTTAAGTTCATTCCTCTTTTCCTGAAAATTATTAAAGTCAAAAAGTTCGAGGCCTCGTTTTAATTTATGAAACGCTTTATCGAGGTTATTAAACCGTTGTTTCCATCTTACCTGTTCCATGATTGGGAGTAATTCAATTTGGGAGACAAGTTATAAAAAATTGACGCATGTGTTAATTTTCCTAAGAACCATTTGAGTTTCAAAAAACCTTTCAAAAGTTATTATAGATAAGGGTTGAGTTACTTGATTTAGCTTCCGAGAGCTGGAAATAGTTAAGGAAGACTTATAAACCCCTAAAAACTAAAACGTTAATTCTTTTAATCACTATTTTTCACCGGGTCAATCTTTCAAACAGTTTATTAAGCCTCCATCGGCCAATCCCAGTACTGCCCCTTGGCCTATTCGATTGCTTCCTTCAGCAAATTATCCAATTCAGAAAAGATTTTTTTCCAATGAAAATTAAATGCCAACTATGAAAAGTTTGCATTTAACGTTCGAATTGATCATATGGATCATACCAAACAGAATTAAAAATTAATTCATCTTGACGGCCGTCATTGTCGACATCCACCATGTAGCGATAAGACATAGTTGTGGGATTAACTTCTAAGAGTTGGTAAGTGACTACTAATTGATCTCCGAAGTACAAATTCAAAACATCTCCTTTGAGTTCCCATTCGAGATTTGTTCCCTGGTTAGCGCAATTAGCATCTAAAAAGATGGTTTCGGTGAAATCATTCCAGTTTCCCTCATTATGTCGAATAATAAAATGGTCTTTATAGCAATCTTCCTGGTGAGGATACAATCCCGTCTCACCATTAAAGGTTACAGTATCGTAAGCCCAGCTCCCCACAAGATCTTCAATGGGAAATAAATTATTTACTACTTCCTCCTCATTTTCCTCATTTGAACAAGCTGATAAAATCAATAGTAAAAAACATGGAAGAAAGAGTTTTTTCATAGTAAGACCTTTTTGTAGATAATTCTCTGACGCCCATTTTATTTTTGTTTTTATTGCGTGTCCGGGTTTTTTCAAATTTCCTTTTTTCATTTATCTATTTTTACTTTAAACTAAGCCTCCATCGGCCAATCTCTGTACTGCCCCTCGGCCTGTTCAATCACTTCTTTCAGCAAATTATCAAGTTCCGAAAATGGCACTTTGCCCCGTAATTCTTTTTTCACGGCTAACCTAATTGCAGCGCGGGCGTCTTCTTTTTTGGTCCAGTCGAGCTGGAGGTTTTTCTTTACGGAATCTACCACCGTGTGCACCAGGTCCTGGATGGGGCCGGATTGGTTGAGGAGCTTTTCGTTAGCCGATAACAGGTCATAGAATGCCAGCTCATCTTCAGATAAACCCAGTTGTCTGGTCCTGATGTCATCCTGCTGAAATTCATTGGCGATGTCCAGCAGGTGCTTGATGGCGGCGATGGAATCCAAAGAATTCCTGTGGTAGTTGCTCAGCACTTTTTCCAGCTCATCTTTCAGCTTTCGCATTCGGCGAATGTTCTTTGGCATTCGTACCCGTATCTCGTCATTGATGATCCTGCGCAGCAATTCAACTTTGATGTTCTCGTCGCCTTTTTCCTTTACAATGGCCTGGAATCTATCGTCCACAATCGAAATATCGATCTTATCGAGGTTGTACATTTTTGCCAGGTCTACAATTTCCTGCGATTCCAGGGATTTGCTTATCAGGTCTTTTATCTTTTCATTCTTTTCCCTGCGCGGACCGGGAGGGAACTTGATCTTTCTGATTAGCTGCCTGATCTTCTGAATGATCGCCAGCTCTTCCTGGATCTCCCAAATGCGGGGATCTGAATTCGTCATTGCAACCAGCTCTGCCAGCTTCCGCTCTTCGAGCAAAAAGGCATCCGTAACGGCATCAGATTTTAAAAGACTGTTCACTTTACTGTTGCACCATTTTAATCTGTCCATTTCGGCCATTGAATTGACTGTTTCCGCAGAAAATTCACCAATTAAATCCTTCACTTTTTGCAACTGTTCCAAACAAATTTCCACCGCGGCTTCAAGATCCAAAGTAGGTTTTCCTTCCCCACCTCCGGCGGTGTATTTCTTAGTGGCTTCGGCAAGGAAGCCGGAGATGCCTATGAAATCTACTACGAGTCCGTTGGGTTTGTCCTTGAAAACCCTGTTTACCCTTGCAATGGCCTGCATCAGGTTATGGCCTTTCATTATCTTATCCACATACATCGTATGGGCGCAGGGGGCATCAAATCCCGTGAGCCACATATCGCGAACGATCACGATCTGCAGCGGATCTTCAGGCGTGCGGAAACGTTTTTTTATGGCTTCCATCGCATCTTTGGTACGAATGTGCGGATTCCATTCCGGCGGATCTTTGCTGATGTTTCCGGTCATTATCACGGCTATTTCAGGGCATCCTTTAAGTGCGCTAAGCGCATTGTACATTTTTACGCAGTTCTTGCGGCTCATACACACGATCATCGCTTTGCCTTCCAGGCTTTCTGTCCTGGCCTTAAAATGGGTGAGGATGTCTTTGGCAACTCTTTCCACCCGGTCCGCAGCCCCGGCGGCATCTTCTATCGCGGCCCAAACGGCATTGTTCTCCTCGTCCTCATCTTCTTCCATTTCATCCAGCTCCTTATCATATTTGGCTTTTATGTTGAGCGGAACCATTTTTGGCTCGTAATATATGGGTACCGTGGCACCGTCTTCCACGGCCTGTTTGATGTCGTAGGTGTGAATGGTAGGGCCAAATACCTGTTGGGTATCGGCATCTTTGCCATCTACGGGAGTTCCGGTGAAGCCTATAAAAGAGGCATTGGGCAGGGCGCGTCTTATGTTTTGCGCAAAGCCGCCGCTATGGAACCCGTACTGGGTGCGGTGGGCTTCATCTGCCATCACGATAAGGTTGGTACGTTCAGAAAGTACAGGGTGGGAGAGCTCTTTTCCCGAAGCCAATTCTTTTAAGCGAAATTTCTCAATGGTGGTAAAGATCACCCCGCCGCCATCGGTGCTCAGCAGGGCCCGCAGCTCATCTGTGGTATCGGCGTGTTGTACGTGGCCCACCAGGTCTTTGCACAACACAAAATTCTCATAGAGTTGCTGGTCCAGGTCATTGCGGTCTACCTGGATGAGGATGGTGGGATTTTTCATTTCGGGCATTTGCCTCAGGATCCCGGTAAGGATGGCCATCGAAATGCTTTTGCCAGATCCCTGCGTGTGCCATATCACTCCCAGCCTGCCGTCACCCTGTGGTTTTATATTTTCTACCGCAGAGTCCACCGCTTTTTTGATGCCCCAGTACTGGTGATATTTTGCGCCTTTCTTGATTATTTTTCCGTTGTGGTCTTCGTGGAAAATGAAGTTTTGCAGGTAATTTAATAAGGTTTTCTTCGGAAATAATCCCTTAAGCAAGGTCTCCAGCTGAAGTTCCTGTTTCTGCTGAAGGTCATCCCCGTGCAGACTTTTCCACGGAGCAAACCATTTTAGGGAAGAGTTGTACATCCCGTGCAGGGTCTCCAGCCCATCTGAAACTACCGTGATGGCATTGCAATCAAACAGCTGCGGAATATCCTGAAAGTAATGCCCAATTTGCCGGTGCGCGTTTTCCACGCCCACTTCGGGATCAAACATATTCTTGAATTCAAAAACGATGAGCGGAAGTCCGTTAATGAAAACGAGCAAATCTGTACGCCGGCTGTTCTTGCCAATGATCTTTACTTCATCTGCACACACAAAGGTATTTTTCTCCGGTTCCCTGTAATTGATAGGGTAGAGGTGCCGGGCCTGTTCCTTGCCCGAAGCATCCTTCCAGGTAATGGAAACCCCCTGGGTCATTTTAAGATGAAAATCGCGGTTGCGGTGATCGAGATCCATTCCCTGGTGCTGCGTGAATGCTGAAAGGGCTTCGTTAATGGCGGTTGCCGGAACACCGGGATAGGAGCTCACCAAAAACTCCCGAAGATCCTCCTCCAAAACCACCTTTTTGAGATCCCGCTGCAGGGAATTACCTTCTTTATAAGTGTACCCCAACTCTTTGAGGCACTCTATGGCAGCCTTTTGCACCGTGATCTCGATCATTTGTGTCATAAGACTTCAGATAAAGTTTTCTCCGCATCTTTCACGCGGACTTCCCCGCTGATGAGTTTTGGCAATAAGGTGTCGCGGAGTTGGGTGAGGGTTTGGTTTTCAAGGTAAAGTTCATCTTGCTGCATTTCCATTGGATTAACAATCTCTTGAAATTTTTGCTGAACATTCAATGGAGGTAAAATAAATTTTAAATCACTTATTGAGTCAAAAGTTATCTGCGGAAATGTGCCAGAACGTCCTTCGGCAATGGAATTTAAGTTATCTACAGTAGATTGCATCGTTAAAATGCGGTAAAGTAATTTTGACAGAATATTATCTTTAGGATTGATAATCATAAATTTTGTGGAAACCACATAATCCTCTGAATCAAAATTTACATAAGCGAAACGTTTATTTTTAGGCCGAATCTCGCTGTATAAAATATCTCCTTTTGCTATTGCCTTTTTTGCCTGACCGGGAAGTCCTTTTTTAGGCACTCGGTTGGAATGAAGAAACCTTCCCTCTTGCACATCACCTGTATTTACAAAAACTACATCTTCTTTACTTTTAAAATCAAAAGACTCCGATTTTTTAATTGCAAATTCGTCTAATCTCTTTACCTCCCATCCCTTCGGAATTTCCCCCAATTCCGATTCTACAAATTCTCCATCCTGAAAAGGCCCAAAATCAACAAACCAGTGCTTGTATAAAGCCATTGCCATTTCTTCCAGGGTTTTGTTCATCTGGAGGTTGAGCTCGATCTTATCGTCTAAAGCTGAAAGGATGGAAGCGATGGATTTTTGTTCTTGGAGGGGAGGAAATACAAACTCAACTTGTTCTAAACTGTTCCAATCTGCTCTTGGCATTTTAGTTCCAGAACTTGTCTCCACGGCTTTGTCAGTAAATGCTTGAGTTTTTATTAACTGATATAAATATTCCTGGGTTACAATTTCTTGGGAAGTGGATTTAATTATTAAAATATCTGTAGAGCAAATCCCGGAAAAGTTTGGTTTATAAACCTTTTTAAAATATGGTCGAATTTTGCCATATAATATATCACCGCTATTAAATTTGAATTTATTACTTGTAACATCACTTGCTTTTCCAATTCCATTTAAAAAAAAATCACCCTGGCCTATATGCTCAAGTCCAATGTATTTTTCACCATTGAAATCTTTAGGACGGACGGTCTGTTTCCTTAGTGTAGATATTTCTCCTAGTTTATATGTTTTCCAGTTTTCTGGCATTAGTTGGTATTTGTGTTATTAACTTTTCGAATAAAGAAAGTTGCAGCTTAGGAACTCGTATTTTACAGTTAAACATTGCATTTGTTAGATATTCCGCAGTCTGTAATATTAATTGTTAGCCGTAATCCTGTTCCTATTTTTCATTTAGGAGTTTTTGTTCATAATCAGATTTTAACTCAGGAAACAAATGAACCAAGTTTAAACAGGCTTCCAAATAATAATTTGTACTTAGTTCAAATGCCATATTTGAATAGTTGATTTCTACTTCACTTGCTATTCCTCTACCTTTTTGGTGTTCAGTCATTCTTGTGAATGACATAGGAAAACTATGTACTTGGTTAGACAAGAACTTATATAAGCCTTTATACTTTTCCTTACTGTTTCCTATTTTTTCTTCTATTTCTTCCCTTGTTATTATAAATGATGAGCTTCCTTTTAAAAGGTTCTTTTGTTTTTTCTGATGAAGCTCTTTAAAAATTTTATTATTCCTTATCCGATCTTTAATTTCTTTCTCGATTTTCGCTCCTTGATTCTTGTCTTCATTAGCTAAATAAAACAGCATATCAGCTCTGCTTTTAGTTTCGTGAAGATCAAAAAATAATTTTCTTAATTCTCGTTCATCCTCACTTATTTCATCCATAGAAAAATAGAACAAAGTGTGATAATTTTCTATTAAATTTCGAGTCAGAGAAAACAATGATGTACAATCCCAATGCGACTCTATACTTTCTGGACCTAGTTTCATCATACTAACTGATGTGGCACACATTCTGGTAAACAGAATAGTTGCATAGGCTTTAGTATGATTTTCAATTCTACCAGCAACTTGCTGAGACATTTCTGTACCTAAGGTTAGGATTCTGCCGAATTTTCGTTTCTGATGTATGTAGGTATCAAATTCTTTCTTCATTTTTTTAAAGTACATCTAACTCGTAACCGTTTTATGGACTTGAATATACTTTCAATTCTATGTTTCCAACAGTTGCAAGATAATGTTGAACATTACCTAGCAACAACAAAATGTCGTTTGATGGGTTTGCTTTACTCAAAGATGGTTGAACAATGTAAATATGAAAACGCATTGACTTTGTCCATTTAGCTTGATTTAATAGATTCTCTAAATCGTCTTCTGTCCCTTTCACAATTCTACTGCAAGTAATGCCTCCAAGTGTTTTTGTTTTCCGCTTAAATAGGTGATTAAAAAATTCTCTACCAGATTTGTGTTTCCACTTTAAAGACTTTTCTGCTTGTCCACAAACTTGATAGAAGTTATCAATGTCATTGTTTACAACACCTTTTTTAGCATATTTGAGGTGATACAAATGGATATCAATCACTGTATCTGAATCGTTTATACCAATAATGTCTGCAATCTCTCCTTTGCCATCATCATCATAGATAATTTGAAAGTCATTTTTTATTTTTTCTATGAAGTAATACTGAATTGAATCCTTAATATAGGGTGCTATGTCTTGTGATTCTTTGCTAATATCTACACCTGCCCAATTGTCTGGAATAATTGAATCAACTGAAAACACACCTGGTTGAACCTTTAATTTTACAAAAAGATTTCCAAACAACTGAGAGCCATCAGCAAACCAAATGGTTGGTGTAGTATCTTGAAAAAAATTCACCAAACTTTCGTTCTTATTACCATACTGGATTGTACAGGTTTGATTTGTAAGCTTATTGATTTTATAATATGGTTCATTGGTCGTTTGACTAAGACCTAAAACCATCTCAAACTGAATAGATTCTGCCTCTGTCTCTAATGCAAATTTTAGGCTGTGATTTACATCTAAGCTTGGGTCTAATAGATTGAGCTCTGTAAATGCAAGATCATAAGGTGAACCATTAATATTGATGATATATCTGCTTTCTCTATACTCATACATTTCCGGATTCCAATCGATCAAAATTGGCATGACATTAGGTCTTCGTTGTAATTTTTCAATTGCTAATGTGTGCTGTAGAACAACATTAGGATCGATGGTGTTGTCTGTAACTATTTCTCCAATGTTTCTACACCATTTTGTGAGTTCATCTAAGTTACCTCTTTGATAAGACCAAATTTTTCCTTTTACAGAACAACCAAGAGATATTTTTTCTCCTTCCTTGTAGCCAACTCCAAAAATGTTATTTTTTATAAGCGTTCCTTGCTCGAGTTCTCTGATGCCGTCCTGTACTCCTTTTCCATAGTAGGATTGAAACGTCACGTCTTGTCCCATCCCTCTTCTTGTTCCTACATTAAAAAGAGAAAGTCTATTGACGTTGTGGAATATTCGGAAAACATTCATACCTGAGATTTGGGTTGTATTTTCTACTCCAAAAATGGCTTCCATTAATGATGTTCCAGAAAATCCTTTTATTGAAGTATTTAAGAAAACTCTGTTTACGTTAGGTCTTAAATCCCAATGTACTACTACTAAATGCCATTGTAAATTTTGAACTGTTTCAAATGTTCCCCATTCCACTTTTTCAATTTTTCCTAAAACAATTACCAAGGTATCATTACTATGACGGCTGAAAACGTGTTCATACCCACTTATTCCTGGAAAGCCTTTTTCCCAATTAGAAGGATTCCAAGTATCAACAGCACATTGGAAAATTACCGTGCTCATTGCAGGGTTAATTTGCTGAAAAGGAATGATTGAATCTGACAGATTATCAAAACCGTCCAAAAAGGCTTTAATATCAAGTTCCTTTTGAGTTGCATTATCGCTTAACCGGGGAAGAAGCAAATTCCAATCAGAATTACGAGCATAAAGCTGATCCAATTCTTCGTGTATAGGTGGGAAAGCGATATTTGTAATAAAACTTGCATTGCCCAATTTTTCATAGGACGTCCTTGTAAATCGTCCGATAAATTGTAGTGTTATTGGTAAACTTTGGCGTTCATCGTGAATTGCAGCAATTTTAAGGTTAGGTAAGTCAAATCCCTCACCTAACATATTTACACACACAATTATTGAATGTTCACCTTTTTTTATTGCATCAATTTTATTTCTTAAACCCGAAATACCTGTACGTACTAGTACAGGATTAAATTCAGCGTAGTCCTTATAGTATTCAAAAACTTCTTTTGCTCTTACTTTATCTTTGCACCGTGCCATAATAAAATGGTTAAAACCTTCAGCACGATCTGCTCTTAGTTGTTCAACAGCTTTTTCTGCAATTTTTTTATCAGCTACATCTTTATTGTATTCTCTAATGGGTAGATAGTTGATCTGTTTGTAGTATTTCTGTTCTTGTGCTTTTCTAAGTGAAAAATTAAAAATTTGCTTTCCTTGTAAATTTTGTCCGTCATTTCGGAAAGGGGTCGCTGTAAATAGAAAAACTTTTTCCTTGTCAAACCTATTGATTAATCGTTTCCAGGTTTTTGCCTCTGAATGATGAGCTTCATCAACAAAAAAATGTGAGAAAGAATTGTTTAATATTTCTTTTTGTTGTGTAGAAAAACCTGTTAACAAGGTCATTGATGATACAACTACATTACACTTTTCAATGAAGCTTTGTAATTCTTGTGCGGTATCAAAACCACTATTGACAACTCCAACAATTGGATTCAGGCAAGATTGGTCAACAATACCAAATTCCTTGAGCAATCCAAGCGAAATAAATTTCTGAGCTACCTGAGTCCTAAGAGAATCAGAAGGGACAGAAACAAGAAGTTTTCTGCAACTATTTGAAATTAGTGTCGCCAACATAGTTTCAGTTTTACCTGTTCCTGTCGGCATTACTACAATTGCTTTGTCGTCTGCGTTGTGAATGTGAGCTAAAATAGAATGCAATGCACCAACCTGTGGCGACCTCAATCCTTTAATATTTTGCTCCTCGTTTTCTTTTATAAATTTAAAGTTGTCAATCCAAGTGGTTACAACTTCTTCTGGTGTTAAGGTTTGAAAAAGGGGGTGTTTCAGCCATCTTACAATTTTAGTCTTTCCTGCGTTAAAATCAGCTCTCCTAGGGATTTTGGAAGTGAGAAGAATATAATCAATTGTATTGTCTTGATAGTCTTTGTTGCTTGTCAATAAGTACTTTACTCCTTCTGATTGTATAACGAAAGGTTTGGAGCTTATAATTTGAACATTCTCAATCTTCTTTTGCTCTCCCAAAAGTTGCCATATTTGGTTTGAGCTGATTTCATCAACAAGCTTTAATATTCTTGGTAGAGTCAATGTCATTAATTTTCCATTTTAAGGTGATACTTTTGCTCCGCTTAATATTTCTAGTTTTTGCCAACGTCCCATATAAAAAACCGTCCAAGCGGGGGAGTGTGATTGTCCGCAGGACAATCCGCTAAGCCAGCGAGTACGGAGATTAGCTGCGGGCCGAATTCCAATTTTCTATAAAACCTCTAACTCTTTTTAATCCTTCGTCAGAATTTGCATAAACACCTTCCTGCTTTATAATTTCAAGATTTGGGGTTAAAATGGTTAGTAAGCAATTTTCAAGAGGTTCGTCAGAAGGAATAAGACTATCTACATTTTCTCTTTTAGAATCTGATAAGACCTGAATGAAATTCTCTTGCACTAAATTTTTTGTAGTATCATAATCCATAAAGTATTTGAGAGAGTAGTCAAGTTTGCTTAATCTTGGATGATCTTTATCGTAAACAACTAAAAAAATTGGTTTGTTTTTTAGTTCTGCGATTTTTTGCGCTTCTTCTAAACTTTCATAAACCTTCCCCTTAAAATACTTACTATCTCTTTTAATATTCGATTTCTCATTGGTCTCAACTGCCTCAACTGTCTCATCTCTCTCTTCTTGTTCTTCCTCTTGTTGTTGATTTTTTAAAATAATCTCGAAGACAAATTCCAAAGCATTTTTGGCTTCTTGCTGAGTTACATTGGTTCCTAAATTATGAGCAATTTCATTTCGTTTAATTCTTATCTGGTTAATTTTCTGAATTTCATCCTTTGTGTATACTCCATATTTTTCAGCAATACTTATCATTTCCAAAAAATTAGATTTTCTGAAAACTAAATTTTTATCTCTTAAAGTTTGGTATACGTTATAATCTAGTATTTTAAATATTTCAAAAATAGATTGACTATAGTAACCACTTTCTATTAATTTTTTTGCTGTCTCTAAAGATTGTACTTCCTTTTCTCTTATTGTTATTTCTTCTTGCTCCTTTATATTATTTCTGTATCGTTTTGATAAACTTTTCGTTAAAACTACAGTTAGGATTCCGGCAATAAATGAAATTATACCTGAAATTATTGATTGTTTAGTAGCATCCAAGGATAGTATCTGCAACACTACAAGTTGTACTATATAAATTAGTAAAAGCAGTGTTGGAGTTAAAATGATGAAAATGAATAAGAAGTAGCTTAATTTTTCTATAAAAAGAAAAATTTTATTGCTAGAATATGATGTATTACTAAAAATATAAGGAATAACATATAAGTGGATTACAACAAGGAAGCTTACAGTTATTACAAAAAGATATTGTGATAATGAAAAGCTGATATAATTATAGTCGATTATAATACCTTTTAATTCATCTTTAAATGCACTTAATGAAATTATAATTGCAGCAAAACCGATTATAAATTGCCATCTATCCTTTATTTCTTTCATATAAATTTTGTTCTCGGCCTGTAGTTAACAATGGGCTCAATGTATTCTTTATATTTTCTCAAAATTGGCCTTAATCTTTTCCTTTAACTCTTCCCCTTTTTCGAACTGCATTAATAATTGGGTCTTAAGACCCTCCATCTTTTCCTCAAATGGGATTCCATCGTCTTCCTCCGCTTCGGTTCCAACATAGATGCCCGGGGTGAGTTTGTAATCTTGTTTTTGAACCTCGGCTATGGTTGCTGCTTTAGAGAAACCTTCGATGTCCTCGTAATCCTCCCCCGGCCCCTCCAAAGGAGGGGAGTTACGCCACTTATGATAAGTTTCGGATATCCTGCGGATATCCTCGTCAGCAAAAACTCTTAGTTTCCTGCTGGCCATTGTGCCCATTTTGGTGGCATCCAGGAACAGGATCTCGTCATTTCGCTCGCGGTGGGTGCCGTCTTTTCCGTCGCGGTTCTTGCTCAGGATGAAAAGGCAGGCGGGGATCCCGGTGGTGAGGAACAGCTTATCGGGCAGGCGAACAATGGCATCTATCATAGAATTGTCTACCATATGCTGCCGCACGTTTTTCTCTCCTTTGTTGTTGGAGGTCATCGCGCCGTTTGCCATTACAATTCCGGCAGTACCGGTGTCGCTTAAATGGTGCCAGAAGGTTTGCATCCACATATAGTTGGCGCTGCCATCTGTTGTGAATTCTTCCTTGGGACCAAAAAGCCTGGGATCGCCATCGGGCAGATCTTCAGGGTGCCAGTTGCTCACATTAAATGGCGGATTGGCAATAATATAGTCGGCTTTCAGGTTTGGGAACTTGTCATCGAGTAAAGAATTCCCCAGTTTAATATCAAAAGAAAGATCCCGCAGCATCAGGTTCATCAGGCAAAGCCGTAATGTTTGTGCGGTCATTTCCTGCCCGTATATAGCGATGTCTTTTTTATTTCCGCCGTGTTCCTTGATGAACTTCAAACTCTGCACAAACATACCGCCACTTCCACAAGCAGGATCAAAAATCCGCCCTTTATAAGGTTCCAGTAATTCCACCAGCAGCCTTACAATACTTCCGGGCGTAAAGAATTGCCCCGCACCCGAACCTTCGGCCATTGCAAATCGGCCAATATAATATTCATAAATTCGGCCCAGAATATCACTTTCAGGATTTTCCTTTTCAGAAAATTTGGGGTGGGAGAGGAGGTTAATAATTCCGCCGGTTTGTTTGGGAGATAGTTCACTCCGCACAAAAATTCGCGGCAAAATATTCGCCAGCTGGGGGTTATACCCCGTTAATAATTCCTGGATCACATCAAAGGCATCATCAACCTTCACCTTGATATCATCCTGCTCTGCATTGTCCTTTAGATATTGCCAGGAAGCGGTTTCAGGAATTTTAAAAGTATTCCGGGAACGATATTCATCCCGGTCTTCCAGGACGTAATTCCTCTCTTCCTTATCTGCAGTGTAATAATCAGATTCAGGATCATTAAGCTGCTCCTTGAGTTCCTCGCGCACCACCTCATAGCGTTCGCTAAGGTGCTTTAGGAAAACAAGGGGAAGGATGTAGTTTTTATAGTTATTCTCAGATACCGCGCCGCGCAATTCGTTCGCCGCATCCCAGAGTTCTTTTTCAAAATCAATGTCTGCTTTTGCCATTAAATGGGGTAAATAATTTGAGTTTTGGAAACCAGATTCCTGTAGGGAAGAAACTGAAGGGGAAAGTTAGTTAATATTTTTAACATTTTTGAGTCGTCTGCTAGGTTTTCTTTGGAATACTTTCATGAGTATAGGTTCAATTAAGAAAGAATTTAAGCCTGTTTTTTAATTATTTTCGACTTCTGCAATATAGGTGCTGTAGAGGGCGTTGACCCCGGCTCATTATAGAATTGATAAATTCATGCATTTCCGAAGATATCCTGAAATGCGTTTTCTATAGTTTTGATTTCTTCACTACTTAGCTCTTCAAACTGTTTCTCTCTTTTCTTATTTGATAATTTTCCCTGATTTTGATTTAGGAATTTTATTAATAAATCCACTTTAGTATCAGGCAGGGCAAGATGTTCATTAATAACTTGGGTTATTCGATCATATTTTTCCAGATAATCCAATTCGGAGGGAATAATTTTTTCAATTGTATCTTCTACACATTCGTATAAAAAATCAGCTTGTTTTGTAAGGTCACAATATCGGTACAGGTCAATAGTCTCATTTAAAATTTCAACATTGTGATCTGGTGTTCCCTTCCAATCGATTAAGTTGACTCTCGGGGATGAATAATGTTCCAGAATATCCTGATATTCATCAATACGTTCCAGAATTGCCGAGGAAACAGGAAAGATCATACCCCTTTTGGTATACCCCATCCTGCTGAGGATATGATGTATGATATAGCGATGAATTCTTCCGTTTCCATCAGATAAAGGATGGATAAATACAAAGCCAAAAGCTATCGTTGCGGCGGTTAATACAGCATCATAACCAGCCTGCTGCAAAAGGGTATTGGTTTCGAACAAACCTTGCATGAGGGAAGGCAAATCTTTAGCCTTTGCAGATATATGATCGGGCATTGGAGTAAAGGTTTCCCTGTCGTGCTCTCCTATGAAACCTTCTTCCTTCCTGATTCCCATATTTTTGAGTTTTTTATTTCCAATTACAATATCCTGCAATCGTACAATTTCCTCAATGTTTAATGGAATTTTCCCTGATTGCCCTATTGCTTTTCCCCAACTTCGTGCCCGAACGTTCGGAGGGTAATCTCCTTCAATGGCAAATGAGGCCTTAGAATCTTTTAATAGTAAAAAGGCTGCCGTTCGTCGTATCAAATCTCTATCCCTTTTTCCCAAACCTTTTTCAATGGCCCTGGATAGATCCTTTTCAATATAATGTTCCAGCTTTGGTGTTTTGCGTATCATGGGGCAAAAATCCTGTGTGCCGGGCAGGTTGTTCCTTACCCGGTGACGGGATGAGGTAACAATTAATCCTGTGAATTGAAGTGATGCGTCTACAATATCTACATACGTGCCTGTTTTAAGATTTGGAACCTCTAGTTGTTCTTTTAATAACCATTCATATAAAAACCACGCTCTCCTGGTGTATTGACTTGTGGGTTCTTCATCGATCATTTGTAATACAACCTCTTTTCCCATCAACTCGAAGAACTTTTTTAGGATATATAGATCTATAGCCTCATATTTTAGGGCAAATACTAAATGGCTTTTTAAATTATCACTGGGTTTATGCCTTATGGTGAATACCTTCCAGTCTTCTGTATCATAACGTTGGTGCTTTTTTGTGGCCATCGCCAATTTATCTGGTAAAGGTATTTCAATTTCGAACCGGCTTTCAATTATTTCGATGAGTTGTGAATATCCTACCAGAAATCCCTCTTCAGGGAGCTGACGCCCGTGAAAATTAATTACCTGGCGTGAAAAATAATTATTCATAGAGGTTTTTTATGAAATTCAATTATAAAGTTACGATGAAAAATGGTTATTCCGTATGAAAAACAATTTTTTAAGCGATAAATAATGAAAAATAAGTTTTAACCAAGACAGGAAAGGAGAAGAATACCTTTTTTAGTGGAAGTTGAATATGATCTTTGGAGCAACGAAGTGGATGGAAAAAGAAGTTTTGTAGATGGACAGTTTCTTCATCAATACATCACAAAAGGAATATAATTTTAAAGAGGTTTCTCAGGCCAAAAATCTTTTGGAGAACAACAAAGAATTTTTGCGATTTCATTCAAATGCTGAATATTGTATTTCGCTGTTTTAGAAGGAGCTTCAATGTGTGAAATAAATGTATTATTCTTTCCTAATGCTAATGAAAGTTGTTCTTGAGAAAAACCTTTTTCCAAACGAATTTCTTTTACCCTCTTTATAATATGATGCTCAATTTTTGTCAAATCTCAGAATGATCAGAAAAACAAAGGGGCAACTATTTTTAAATTTTAACAATGGACTATAGTCCATATTCAAAAAGTTTTATATATTGGCCTCAGATTAATATATTTGCGAATCTTCTAAAATATTAGAAGCACTTCGCTTTGAGTCTCGAACAGAAAACTGGTAATTTTCAAAACCACGAGATGATAAGTGATGATGCTCACGACCCGGGCGTGGGCTCACTTATACGTGGTAAGGTATGCCAGTACCTCTGTTCGTTAAGTTGAGTATCCACGCCTTTTTGTTCCCCCTCATTTAGGTGGCCCCAGGTACTCTTCTTTTCAAAGCCGCTTCTTTCTTAGAAGTTTCACAATACAAATGAACTTTTTGTTTTGCTCTGTTTCTATTAGCCTATACTTCATATTGAAGAGCAAAGCGTTGTAGGGTCTAGTTTAGCCGTTAGTACCCGTGGGTCAACCATTACACAAATCCTACAACTTGTAATGGTGATGGGTGGGTGGGTGACATTTTGCCCTCAATTGAGGGATGAGCATTTTTAAATAATTAAAATAGTGCCAATGAAACAGTAGTAAAAACATTAAGCAAATGTGCCAGCCCCCCGGCAGGTTTGCATTACCTACACCTGTTCCAGGAATGGGTTAAATTAATAAAATAGGCCTCCCAGTCACTTTTGCCGAGGGAGCTGGAAGGCCTGCATTAAATAAAACGAAGTTTCATTTAACCATTACAAAATTATGAAAAATAATTACAGCCGGTTAGTAATAATCGCGCTTATCACCATTATCGTCTTCCTGTATGCCTTAACGATTAAAGGATATGCTGCAGGACTTCCTGCTGCTTTGCAGGAAACAGTTACCGGAGTGGTGACAGACGCACAGGGAATGCCCTTGCCGGGAGTCACAGTGACCATAAAAGGCAGCAACAAGGGTACAGCCACAAACATAGACGGGGAATATAAAATAGCAGTAGATCCATTGGGAACACTGGTGTTTTCATATGTAGGATTTAAAGCCATGGAAATATCTGTTGATGGTCGGCGGGAAATCAATGTGCGGCTGGTAGAAGATATCACTGCTCTTGATGAAGTGCAGATCAATGCCGGTTACTATAATACAACCAGGAGGGAAAGCACAGGGAACATTTCCAGGGTAACTGCAGAGGAGATAGAACTACAGCCGGTGGTGAGTCCGCTGCAGGCTTTGCAGGGGAGAATGGCAGGGGTGGAGGTGATAACACAAAGTGGTGTGCCGGGGAATGCACCGACCATCAGAATTAGAGGACAGAACAGTTTACGTAATTCATTTGATGATAATGGTAACCTGCCTTTATACATAATTGATGGTGTACCGATAAATTCCAGTGCAATTGAAGGAGGCAGCAGCATGATCAGTTCTGGGATAGATCCCCTTAGCACACTAAACTTGTGGAATATAAAAAGTATAGAAGTTTTAAAGGATGCTGATGCGACGGCAATCTATGGTTCCCGAGGGGCCAACGGTGTAATTCTTATCACCACAAAAGATGGAACATTTTCCCAGGAAGAGATCCAGATTGAAGCACAGGTTTATAGTGGTATAAGTAAAGTTTCCAATAAAATGGAGCTGCTGAACACAGAACAGTATTTAAACATAAGAAGAGCGGCTTTTGAAAATGATGGTGTAGAACCAGTAGCAACCAATGCAGAAGATCTTGTTTTATGGGACCAGGGACGATTTACAGACTGGCAGGATAAGTTGTTTGGTGGAACCTCAAACATGACCAACCTCAATATAGCAGCCGCCGGAGGGACAGCATCTACTCTTTTTAGAATTGGTGGTTCCTACCATACAGAGGGTAGCGTGTTTCCTGGTGATTGGAGTTACCAAAAAGCCACAGGTTCAGTAAACTTTAAACATAAAGGCTTTAACGACAGGTTTGCAATAAATTTTTCTTCAAACTATGGGATTGATAATAACAACTTGTTTCACGGCCATAATTTTGTTCAAGACGCTCTATTTCTGCCACCAAATGCTCCGGCAATCTATAATGAGGATGGAAGCCTCAACTGGGAAGATAATACCTGGGACAATCCCTTTGCCTTATTGGCCAATGAGAGTACAGCAAAGGTTAGAAATCTTATTACAAACCTGGGGATCTCATACAGGATAGGAGGAGGGCTTGTACTAAAGGCAAGTGCTGGTTATACTAGCTTATTGAGCAACCAGCTGAGAAAAGTTACCAAAAATTCATTCAGTCCAGATATGCGACAGTTCCAGGATCATTCTTCAAGCCATTATACTACCGAAAGACAGTCTCTTATTGTAGAGCCCCAAATGGTTTACAATACAAAATTAGGGAGTGGTAACCTTGAAGGACTTTTAGGCGTAACATTCCAACAGAGCGAAAGTAGGAACAATGCTATGGTAGGAACAGGATTTCCTTCTGAATCATTAATAGGGAACCTTGGAGCAGCTGAAGAGGTTAGTGTTTTAAATAGTAAGAATATCGAATATAGATACACCGCGATTTTCGCAAGATTGGGATATGATTGGAAAGAAAAATATTTTATTAATCTAACGGGGAGAAGGGACGGTTCGTCTCGTTTTGGACCAGATAGAAGATTTGCTAATTTTGGAGCTATAGGTGGTGCCTGGATATTTACAGAAGAATCTTTACTCAATAATGATCGTGATTATTTAAGCTTTGGAAAGATTAGAGGAAGTTATGGAACAACTGGGAGCGATCAGATCCCCGACTATGGATATCTAGATGCTTATGAAGCTACACCAGGACCTGGAGGATTATATCCAACTCAACTTACAAATCCTGATTATTCCTGGGAGGAAAATAAGAAACTGGAGGCAGCAATTGAACTGGGATTTTTTCAGGACAGGCTGAACCTGGGAGTAAGCTGGTACCGTAATAGATCCTCTAATCAGCTAGTCGGTTATCCACTTCCATCTACAACAGGTTTTTCATCTATCCAAGCGAACCTGGGTGCCACAGTTCAAAATACCGGTTGGGAGTTTGAGCTTTCAACCCTTAATCTTCAAACCACGAACTTTACATGGCAGACTTTTTTCAACCTAACATTTCCTGAAAATAAGTTGATCAAATTTCCCGGAATAGAGGAAACATCTTATGCAAACATTTACAGGGTTGGGTATCCTCTTAATATTTCCCTGCTTTACAGATACAACGGCATTGACACCGAATCAGGTTTATATTCTATAGAAGATGTAAATAAAGATGGAAGGTTAGACTATGAAGATCGTGTTGTGATAAAAAACCTGGGCCGGAAATTCTACGGAGGCCTGGCTAATAATCTCACCTTCAAAAATTTTTCTCTCAATTTTCTATGGGAGTTTGTAAAACAGGAGGCACCTGAGCCATATTTTCCCAATCCAGGTTCCTTGGGAAATCAACCTGTTGACGTTTATGGCGTAAGCATGGGGACGGGTAACACTGCTGAGATTCAAAAATTCTCACAGTCGTTTGAAGCTTTTCTCGCTCATTCTGATGCCTTGGATACCAACCATTTTTACGTAGACGCATCATTTTTAAGGCTCAAGAACCTATCTGTTCAATACAACCTTCCTAAGAAATTTAGAAATCAAGTTGGGCTCAGCGCTGCAACGTTTTTTATTAATGGCCATAACCTTTTTACTGTAACTGATTATAAGGGATTGGATCCATCATCTCCTGGGGCAGTGGCGATTCCCTCCCTTCGAACTATTACAGGAGGCTTACAACTGAACTTTTAAAACTATAAAGATGAAAAAACACCAACATATAAATTATTTCATGATCATTTCGCTTTGCTTTTTACTTGGAGCCTGTGAGGATTATGTTGAAGTAGGAGTACCGGATGACAGGATTGTAAAGGAAACTGTTTTTGAAAATGATGAAACTGCAATTCGTGCGTTGAGAGGGATTTATAATGAATTGTTCAACGCTTCTTTCTCAGGAGGTTGGCGCTCTTCAGTTACTGTACTGGCCGGACTGTCGGCAGACCTTTTGCAGCCAATTAATTCTGAGAGTACTACTTACGGTGAAATTCAGAAGAATGAAATCTCACCGAACCATCCATCTAACTATGAACTATGGTCCAGCGCTTATAATATTATTTATATGACCAATTCTGTCTTGGAAGGGTTGGGCATATCAGAAAATGTAAGTGGGGATTTAAAAATGCGTCTTGAAGGAGAAGCACGCTTCGTTCGTGCCTTCACCTACTTTTATTTGATAAATATCTATGGTGAAGTTCCACTTATTTTAGATACGGATTACCGCAAGAACTCTTTGGTCTCGAGTAATGGAGTTGATGAGCTTTATGCTCAGGTGGTGAACGATTTAGACAGGGCAATAGAACTTCTGGATTCTGGTTACGAAAACTCAGATAGGACAAACGTGAATATTTTCGTGGCCGTTGCACTTCGTGCAAGAGTAGCTCTTTATCAGGAGAACTGGGATTTAGCAGAAATCTTGAGCAGTGAGATAATTAAAGAAACCGCTGCCTACGAAATCCTCCAGGATTTGGATCAGGTATTTTTAGCAAACAGCAAAGAAGCAATTTGGCAGTTATCACCAATAGGCAGGGGGAACATACTAACTTCAACTGGTGAAGGCCAGGTTTTCATTGGTACATCACGGTCATCTTTACAATTAGCTACAGGATTTGTCGAAGACTTTGAACCTGAAGATAAGCGACTGGCCAATTGGATGGGCCACTATAACAGTAGTAACCGGAACTTCTATTTCCCTTTTAAATATAAGGACAGGTCCAGTCTAAACGATATTACTGAATACTCTATGGTGCTTCGGCTGGCAGAGCAATATTTAATTAGAGCAGAAGCTAGGGCAAGAAAGGGAAATCTTAATGAAGCTATTTCTGATATTAATAATATTAGGACCCGCGCTGGTATAGAACCAATTGAAATTGGCCAACAGTTAACTAGTAAAGAAGAAATTCTCGAACTGATTATGGAAGAAAGAAAGAAAGAATTATTTGCAGAATGGGGGCATCGTTGGTTCGATCTTAAACGAACCGGAACGACGGATGAAGTTCTGGCGAAGAAAACCTCTTTCTGGGAGCCTACGGATGTATTTTATCCAATACCAGAACAAGAACGAATGAAGAATCCAAACTTGGACCAAAATGAAGGCTATTAAATCCCCTGTGATCATGAAAATCAAAACTCATTTCTTTTTTCTATTACTGTTATTTGGTTATGGGGCCAAAGGTCAAGACAATAATATCATTCAGGAGAAAATAACGCGGTTGGACACCGCGGTACGATTCGGCAAATTAGACAATGGGTTCACCTACTATCTTCGTCGACACAATATTCCTAAAAAATCCGTTGAATTTCATTTGGTGGTAAAGGGCGGATTTTTTCATGAAAATGATGATCAGCTGGAATATTCCCATCTCATAGAACATGTGGGTACAATCAAAACAAAAAATTTTCCAAATTTAGATGAACATCTCTGGGAGATGGGAGGATATAATCATGCCGGCACCCGCAATAGTCACACATTTTATTGGGCTAGGTTACCATCTGGGGATAAAGAAATCGAAACAGGATTAAAAGTAATACGAGATTGGGCACAGAATCTGGATTTTCCCCCGACGGTGGTTGATGTTGAGCGTGGTGCCGTATTGGGGGAAATGCGTACAGCTGATGTTTATGGTGCCTGGTTGAATAATACCATCGAGGAAAAGGTGTTAAAGAACACAGGTCAAGTCTTATATGATCAGCAAAAACATAAAAAAAATGTTGAACTGTTCAATCGGAAAGCTTTTATAGAATTTTATGATGATTGGTATAGGCCTGATCTGGAAGCTGCAATTATAGTAGGTGATATTAATATTGACAGCATGGAAAAAGAAGTAAAGCGATTATTCTCGGACTTGAAGATGCCTAAGAAACCTAAAGACTGGGAGCAGCATGTAGATGCTCAACGAGTTGAGTTAAGAGGAGAAGTTACGTTTCAATTTATTCGGGATACCATCAAACCTACTTTTAGGATGGAAATAATTTCAAAACATTTAAATTCAAATAGCTTCGCCCTTAAGACCAGGAAGGATTTTAAAGAATGGATAATGCAACAGCTATATAAGGAAATAGTTGAGAGTAGGAGTACACTGTTGGAACAGCAATTCCATCCACCTTTTGCGCAATTTAGGCTTAGTTTTGGTTTGGGAGGCTTTGGAAGAAATAAAGAAATAAACGGAACACGAATGACAGTCGAATTCGGAACTGAGAATCAGCAACAAATTAAAAAGAAATTCGTCGAGGCAGTAGTTGCATGGAAACAAATTCACACTCACATTAGTATTTCTGAACTTCAAAAAGCCAAGGAACAGGTGCAAAACAGGATTGTTGGCCAAGCAGTTTCCTCACACGACCTGGCTGAAGCATACCGTCGCCACTTTGTAAAAGGAGAAGCAGTTCTAGCCCCGGAGGTGAAGGAGAATCTGATTAAAGATGTCCTAGACGAAATAAATCTTCAAGAAATCCAGAATGTCATACTTGATTACGGAGATCTCAATAAGAATACTGATTTTCTAATTTTCAGTGGTGAAAGGCGAAGTGTTCCAAAATTTAAGGTTTTCCGACAGTGGTTGAAGGAAACAAAAACTATGGAAGTGAAGGCTATAGAACCTTTAGAAGGTCTTGAATCTTTGGAAGATGTAATTCAGTTTCCATTAAAGGAGAATAAGCCGATTAAAAGTATTTCAAATAATCTTATAGGTTTATCAACGGTGGAGCTCCAGAACGGAATACGAGTTTTATTCAAGCCTTCCAATCCAGCTTCTCAACGCCAGAAAGGTCTTGTGACCATAGATGCTTTTCGCCCTAATGAAATTCCAACCTCCAATAGAAAAGAATATTTGGCTGCCAGTATTGTTCCGGAATACATGGGATATGCAGGTGCAGGGTCTTTCACAAAATTTGAAATTGATAGATTCATTCAAGAAAAGGAAATGAGGCTAATGTTCTTTTCTGATGCCAATTACCAGCGGATTTATGGTAGAAGTAAAGTTGCGGATATTGATGAACTTCTAAACCTTCTGTTTCTTTACGTTGATCAGCCTAGAAAAAGCCTGGAAGGCTTTACCGCTTTAAAAGTTGATCATGACCAGCACCTGAAAGGCTATGTACCCAATAGTCGTTTTGATTTTTTTCTAAAGGATAACATAGAATCTGTGTGGTATCCAAAGGTTCCTGTGCTAGGAACTTCTGATTTAGAAAACATAAAATTAGATGATGTTTTTGCAGCCTATATAAGATGGTTTTCAGACTTATCGGGTTACACCTTTATTATCACGGGGGATTTCAACACTGAACAAATATTACCGCTACTAAGTGAGAAATTATCTCTCTTTCCGGTAGGTAGTAAAAAAGCAGTTAATAGTGATACTCATAAATTTCCTTTAAAAAGGATAAACAAAACGATTAGGTCAAAGAATATTGATCAGGCCTTTGTACGACTTTATTTCCCGACTCCTGCTGGTAGGGATGTGAAGACTCAAATCGAACTTCAACTCCTTACAAAAGCTCTATATGAAAGAGTTTGGAATCGCTTACGACAGGGCAGTTATTCGCCGATAACTGGTGGAGACTGGATGGATATTAAGAATGGTGTTTTTTCCTTCAGTATAAAGTTCGATAGCGAATTGGGTAATGAGGAAAACATGATCCAAAATGCCATTGAAGAATTTCGAAAACTGCGTGAATTTGGGGTGGACCAGTCATGGTTAGACGCTGCCATCTCTGATGAAGCTGCCGCTTTTGACAATGGTCTAAGTAAATTTGGTATTTTTAATTTTTGGCGGGATTATCTCAAGGAAAAATTGATGAGTCACGAAGATCTAGAACAGGAAGTGCTTCAACACACAACCATGATGAAGCACTTTATAACCTTAGAAGGTATAAATACCGCCGCCAAGAAATATTTAAGTGAAGATAATTTGCAACAATTTATTTTTCTCCCGGAATCTTATGATAAGCAAAAAGTGAGATAGATAAAAACAACAAGTTTTCCCATATTTTAGTGAGGTGAAATAATATTTCTTTTAGATTTTTGTGCTTCTGAATTAAACCAGAATGGTCAATTTCTAAAAGGCTATACACATATGAAATATTTTGAGGTTTACTCCTTGAGGAATCTGGTTCGGAATAAAATCTTAATCTGATGAGGTAAAATTTGTTCAATCTGTGACACCCGCCCATTTTCAGAAAATGGACAAGAAACACCTTAGGAATTCCGATAGATTTGAGCTTGTAATGAGAAAGAAATAATGGAGTATAAGTTTTAAAGAACATCGAGGTTTTACCTCGATGTTCTAATTTACATCAACTTAATCAAGAACTTTAAAAGGTTTTGAATTAGACGATTTTAAAGGATTTCCGCCCGGTGCATCATGAACGACATATATAGTATTGGGATCACTTGAATAATACATCCTACAAGTATTCGAACCGGTTTCACAACCCACATCAACCTGTTCCCAGCCTTCATCGGTTTGAATAAACCCGATTGCTGATGAAGCATTTGATTCTACAGATGCAAACGAAATTCCAATGGCAAACATCATTGCGATCATTGGTAATAAAAATTTAGTTTTCATGACTTCTAATATTTAAAGATTGCCTACTCTATTTATCAGGTTTTCGGCTTCTCCTGCTTTTGTTGCAACAAAAATTTTTATGTTTTTACTTCAACCGCATTGGTTGAAGATTTTCTATAAATTGTCTTCAGGTCGTAAGAGAGAGAAATACCCAAAAGGGCTAATAAGGAACATCCAGTGTTGAAAATTAAATGTTCATTCCAGGAGAACGTGTTTATCACACCGCCACAGGAACAGGGGACAGATTCTGCAAAGTTTAAAACTGCAATTATATATAGGTTAAAAATGATTAACAACGATAAAGAGATGTAGAAGCCGATTAGTCTAAGTTTGGAAATAAAGAAGTGAAAGGGAATGATGAATAGAACTCCCGGTAAAATAATTGCTACAGGAAAGGAGATCATGCCTATGAATGGTGACTGCTCAAGTTGTAAGTGGAATTTTTCAAACACTAAAAGCTTACTTGCAGCTGCATAAGTAAAAAGAATAATGAAGAATACAGAAATAGCATCTACTATCCACTTTTTACATTGCTCAATTTTCATCTGAAACTTTTTCATGATACTTTTTCGTTACATGATAAAATTCGGAAGGAATATCTAACAAGCTAGTATAGATTTTTGCTGGTAGAGTATTTATTCTAAGTTTTTGTTCTTCAGATCGCTGGGGTTATAGCCATACTTTGATTTAAAGATCTTAGAAAAATGAGGAAAACTTTTAAATCCGCAGATTTCTGCAATACGACTGAGGGGAATATCTGTGTTTGATATGAAGCTATGAGCTCTTTGAAGCCTTTGGTCTTTTTGAAAACGAAACACTGAAGTGTTATAGAGTTGCCTGAAACCTATCTTAAGTTTAAATTCATTCGTGCCGTTTTCAAGAGCGAGTTCTCTTAGAGAAGGTAGAGGTTTTTCAAGATTATTGAGGATGTAATCATATATTTTCTGGATCTTTTTCTTATCCGCTTCCCGATAAAGTGAATACTGCTGCTTTTTTTTGCTCTTTAAACCCTTGGATTCAAGGTTTTGTAGTGCGAGTTGAATATTTTCCTCCTTTTCTTTGGACTGGATAATTGTCTGGAGTGCAGTTACCAGAAATAACTTTCGATCATCTTTTTTTAATACTAGAGACGAAACGGAGCAAAGAGCAGGAACCGTTAACGAATTACTAGAGGCGAAAAAGAGTCGAAGCGTTTGGTAATAAGGTGACTCATTGAGTTTTTTAATTTCTCCAATTTCTTTTTTCCATAGTTCGGCAGAGTCTATGGTTAAAAATTTTTCAAAGGGAGCTCCACTCAATTCTGAGAATGGTAGTCCCAGGAGCTGTTGGGCAGAGGAGTTAAAGTTACGAACACAGAACTGGTCATCCAGAATGAATGTCATTTGAGCTATCTGCTTGTAAGTTTCGTGAGGATTGATAAGCGCAAAATGATGAAAACTCTCTCGTATCTCTTCCGCCATCATATTTAGAAGCACTATTATTGTTTCCAGTTGGTCATTATGGCGGGAGCGTTCAATGCGGTAAGAAAAATTTCCACTAGCGACCTCTAAGATCATTTGACAGATCTTCTCAATCTTCTCTTTATCTGTTTTGGTGTACATCTACCAGATCAATTTAGCGAAAGGTTTTTAGAAACATGAGAGCATCGTATTTTTCGGTAAATATTTTAGTGGGAGTTATAGGTTTACTGGTGCGAACGTAGAAATCAATTATGGCCTGAGAGATGGGGGGATTTACAAGGAAAGCAACAGCTGAAGTAAGAATTGAACCTTCCTTTGCTAAATAGTCCCTTGCTGATTTGTCTGTATCTTTGACTCCACGGGTATCACAGAAAACTGGATAATTCTTGTCTTCCTGGCATTTTAATCGATCAGCTACCACCTTTTCTGCAGCGAAAAGATCTACAACAACTTCTGGATGGTAGATAAAGTGGAGTATACCATCATCAATCCAAAAGGTCGCATATTCGTTGGAAAGCGATTTATTCATAATTAATCTAGTTTAGCCAACATTGAAGTTAAGGAAAAAATAATGTCATTTGATTGACATTCAACATTTTTACCTAACCTGATGAATAAATTTAATAGAGTTAATTAGAAAGTAGTTGTAAATGAGGGAGTTTGATTTATTCTAAGAGTATTAAAATAATTCGACACCGCAAGATTAAATTTATTTTGCCTGTAAAGTATAAGTACTTGCCTATAAAGGATTCTATTAATAGCTAAAAACTGAATGAGGTATTTTGCTCAATTCAAATTACTTAGTTTCATCTAAATAATTCTAAACAGCTCCAAAATGGCAAAGATCAAACAGAATAATTTTCTAGACACGGTTGATGAAGTTTTTACCAGTGCAAAGAAAGCCGGCGTGCTACACCTTCATTCAGATGGTAATGTATTTTCCGGTAGGACCATCCAAATCAACGGCAAACAGCATTATCATTTTGGAACAACTGGATACCTGGGATTAGAACAGGACCCTCGGTTAAAAGAGGCAGCTATTGACGCTATCAGAAGGTATGGTACGCAGTTTCCTCTATCCAAAAGCTATATTTCTCATCCCCTTTACGCGACCCTTGAGGAAAAAGTTGGCCAAATGTATGGACAACCAGTTATTATTACTAAAAATAGTACACTTGGACATTTAGCTGTAATACCAACTGCAGTCCGAGATGAAGATGGGGTAATCCTGGATCATCAGGTACATTGGAGTGTGCAGAATGCTGCACAACTTCTAAAGACCAGGGGCGTACCTGTAGAAATGATCAGACATAACAATCTGGATATGCTTGAAGACAAGATAAAGTTCCTAATTGGAAAATGCAGTAAAATTTGGTATATGGCTGATGGGGTTTATTCTATGTACGGAGATTTTGCACCGATTGAACAACTGATGCAATTGGCAAACAAATATCCTCAGTTAAACTTTTATTTTGATGATGTGCATGGGATGAGCTGGAATGGAGAAAATGGTACAGGATATGTTTCAAGCATCTTAAATGAGCTGCCCAAAAATGTGTTACTGGTAGGAACGCTTAGTAAAACCTTTGGTGCCAGTGGGGCAGTTGCCGTTTGTTCAGACAAAAGATTACATAATAAGATAAAGACCTTTGGCGGACCTCTTACATTTTCTGCGCAACTAGAACCTGCATCTGTGGGAGCTGCCATTGCTTCAGCTGATATTCATCTGTCTACTGAAATTTACTCTCTTCAGGCCGAGCTGCAGGCAAGAATTAATTATTTTAATCATCTTCTGGGCCAAACGGAATTACCGCTTATAGACAAGAATAATTCTCCTGTTTTTTACATCGGGACAGGAATGCCCATCTCAGGATATAATTTTGTCCAACGTTTACTAAAGGAAGGTTTTTATGTAAACCTGGGAATTTATCCTGCTGTGCCCGTAAAAAATACCGGGGTAAGAATTACCATTTCTCGTCACAATAAGGCCAGTGATATAAAAGGCCTGGTTGAAGCGATGGAATATCATTATAATGCAGCATTGGAAGAGACGGGTGCTTCACTTTTTAAAGTAAGAAAGGCTTTTAAAATGCCTACAGAAAAAGTAAAGGAAGAAGAAAAGCAGTTAATACCCCATGACTTCAAAATTCTTATAGAAGATTCAATAGAAAAAATTGAAAAGAAGGAGTGGAACAGGATGTTTAAAGGAAAAGGGATTCTCGACTGGGATGGACAACTCTTTTTAGAGAATGTTTTTAGGGGTAACAGTAAAAAAGAACACAACTGGGATTTTAAGTATTTAATAATCAAAGATGAGCATGATGAGCCAATTCTGGCCAGCAGCTTAAGCCATGCACTTTGGAAAGACGATTTGTTGGCACCTGCTTCTACTTCTCTCAAAGTTGAAGAACAGAGAAAAACTATGGGAGCTTATTTTCTGACATCTCAGGTTCTAAGTACCGGTTCCATTTTTACTGAAGGCGATCACATTTATATTAACGAATCACATCCGAATTTTTTAAAAGTTTGGAAGGTCTTTATTGACATCCTGGAAAACGAAGATCACGAGCACTACAATAGTTCTATGATAGTACTTCGGGATTTTCCATCGGATACTCCCTACAATGGAATTTTTCATGATCACGGCTTTGTAAAAATAAATATGCCCGAATCCAGTGTATATAAAAACTTCAACTGGGACACACCTGAAGATTTCCAGGCCACACTTTCACGACGGTCCAGAAGACACTTTGGAAAAGACATAGCTGCTTTTGAGGATAAGTTTGAATTGACGGTTTGTCAAAATGTTCAGCAAGATATACTTCCAAAGTTGCAGGTGCTTTATGAAAACGTGAGGCAGAATAATCCGGGTCTAAACACTTTTTCTTTTCCCGAGAAGCTTTTCCGTAGCATGAATGAGGATCCAAATTGGGAGTTCCTCTTATTATATCTAAAGAAGGAGTGGACTGAAAATAATTCTATGGAACTTGTAGGGGTGATGTTTTGCTATAAAAATTTGGAGATGACTTATGTTCCGGAGTTCATTGGAATGGATTATCAATACGCCAGAGAATTTAATGTTTATAGGCAACTACTTTATCGCACAATTAAAAGAGCGAAAAATTTAGGTTATAAAAAGATCGATTTTGGTTTAACCGCTGCCTTTGAGAAACGTAAATTAGGGGCAGAAATAATACCAAAGGTTTGTTATGTTCAGGCGAAGGATAACTTCTCATTAGAACTTCTAGAAACGATGCAGAATAGTAGATAACTTAATTGGCATACGTGAGCTCCCCCCTTCCAGTTTTTCAATCCATCAAATTGATATGAAGAGATTTCATGGAATAATGGAATCATTTGAACAGAAAATAGCTGTCATTTTAGATTCTCCAGAACAGCAAATCAGGGTGACAAATAAGGGTATCGATCTCTGCAATAGGGTTCTTACCGAATTAAAAGATCTTATTGAAAAGGAGGATTTAGAATCGGTAGAAGAAGAGATCCACTTTTTCAAAGAAGTTAAGCCTTCTGTTATGAGCTATTTAATTTATTTCACAGAAGTTCGTTCCTGTGAAATAAGAAAACCAAAAGCAGGGGTTAATTTCCAGGTCAGGTTTTTTGAGAAAGAAATAAAAAAGGTTAATAAATTTTTTTACAGGAATATTGATTTTTCTCACTACATGGAATTGGGTCACAATTATTTGGATCACCAGCTATTCACCCGCAACTACCAGAACAATTTCCCTTTTACTCCACTGGTTAACTACTACCAGTTTCCCGAATTCTCAACCTCTCATGACATGTTGTGGTCTAAGATTAAAGCCATGCATCGATTTCTGCATTATATAAGAAAATGTTTGGGAGAACTGCGCCCGGGTCGAAGTTTCATTTCTCAGGAAAGAAAGCATCCGGTTTTATTTTGGACTTCTTCGAAAACAGCTTTGACTGAGTTGATTTATGCCTTGTACTCAGATGGCGCATTAAATCATGGTGCTGCAGATCTTAATACCATTACTACCTCCTTTGAGGATTTTTTTAATGTTAAGCTGGATAACGTCTACAAGACCTACTCAGAAATAAAGGCTAGGAAAGGAAGTAAAACAAAATTCTTAGAGGAACTGATGCTTAATCTGCAACAGAAAATGAGTAAAGAAGATGGCCTTTAAAAGGAAATCTTAATGTCAAAAATAGCTTCCGTTGAAGGAAATCAATTTATTGTTGGAACCTGATGAGAATCATAAATCTTTTAATCCAATCATCCATTTTTTTGTTTTATCATCTTATAATTCAGTCGGCTGCGGATAGATGACACCAGCATTGGATCTATGTATCGTCAGGAAAGGCGATCAAGGCTATGCAAGCGAGCATATCTCTATAAAACAAACAGTTAACAGGAACTATTGGTTCACAGATTTAGATATTACTTTGCCCACTGTTAAAAAATGTTCAGCACCCAAAAAAGAACAACCGCCACATAAACGAGCAGAACACCTCCAAGTGTAGCAACCTGCCATCGCTTAAAACCATGTCCGCTTTTCTTGCTGCCCATATGAATGAAAGCAGCATAAAGAATACCTACCAGGCCGACGAAGCTCAAGACCGTCACGAATAAGGGGAAGTCACTTACCGGCAGACCAACTAATGCCAGAGGGAAAAACGCTACTGTGAGCGTAACGGCATGGTCTCCTATTACGCTTGTGACTCCGGAAGTTATTTGTCCACTTTTGGCAACGCTCCAGGTAGCAAAAATTTCTGGAAGTGCTGCCATAGGCGCTGTAATAAATAAACCACCAACTATTTGTGATAATCCAAGCGAGGAAACAATGTTTTCTGTAGCACGAACCGTAAAAAAAGCACCTAAACCTAAAGCCACGAGACCCGCTACCGCCAGCAAGATCTCCTTTTTCTTCCACTCTACTTTTTCTTTCTCTTTTTTTCCTCTCAACAGGGCCTGAGTTAGAAAAGCAACATACATCCCCAACATGATCCAACCATCCATTGGCTGTAGACCTCTCCAGGCTGAAGGAACAGTGAGTACAGCTACTACCGCAATAATTACCAAATAAGGAAGTGCCTGCACAGTTACCGCTGTAGGATCTACTTTCAGCAAATGTTCCTCTTTGTGTTGCTGGTGCCCTTTATCTTTGTTCTTCTTTTTTAAATGTCTTGTTGCAAAGTAAGCTGTTATAACCATGAAGGGAATGGCAATGACATTAGATCCAAACATCGTCCCCAAGCCTATATCACCAACCTCGGTCATAGCACTGGTAATATTAATGCCTATCTCTGGACTGGCAGCAGCCAAGCCAATCAAGGCGCCACCCGCAGCTACCGAAAAACCCCACTGTTTTCTCAGCTTTTTTAAAGGTTTTGCCAAATGTTCAGCGCCCCAATGAGCTGCCCAGACGGCAGCAAGTAATACTAATGCCCACAACCAGATACTCATAAGATATTCTCTTTAGCTTTCTCAGTAAAATAATAAAACAACCAAAAATGAATTTTCGCTAAAAATGACAATGCTACTCTAAATTATCTGTTTACATCCAGATCGATCCAAAAATTATGTTATATATAATCTCCTTCAGGAGACACTAGACGGCGCTTCAGAATTTTATTCTCTGCAGTCTCACTGCATTCAAAATGGCTAAGAATGCCACTCCTACGTCAGCAAATACTGCTTCCCATAAAGATGCTACACCAAATGCGCCAAAAGTTAGCACCAGTGCCTTTACTCCAAAGGCGAGGCCTATATTCTGCCATACAATCTGTCGGGTCTTTTTGCCGATCTTGATGGCCGTGGCGATTTTGACAGGCTGATCTGTTTGTATCACCACATCTGCGGTCTCTATTGCAGCGTCAGAGCCTAAGGCTCCCATTGCTATTCCTACATCGGCTAAGGTAATTACCGGAGCATCATTTATACCGTCTCCTACAAATGCTACCTTTTTCCCCTGTTTCTTTAGTTCCTCGACCTTAGCCACCTTGTCCTGAGGCAGAAATCCACCGTAAGCTTTGTCGATTTTCAACTGCCCCGCTACTTTTTGAACTATAGAATCCTTATCACCCGAGAGCATAACAATTGTGTCAATTCCTAAATCCCCAAGTTGCTTTATAGCTAACGCCGCATCTTCCTTAATTTTATCGGCAATGGTTATGTAACCTTCATATTTGCCATCTATTGCTACCACGACAATCGTTTCCACTATTTCCTCTATCTCCTGGGCATAGGGGATGTTGAACTTCTGCAACAATTTCGCATTACCAATTAAAAGTTCCTGGCCGTCTACCGTTCCTTTTAAACCGTGTCCGGCAATTTCTTCGACATCCTGCACTTTCAGCTGTTTATAAGCGTTGCCGGAATGTTCTACAACTGCCGAAGCAATAGGATGAGTGGATTTACTCTCAAGTGCCGCTGTTAGAGTTAAAAACCGGTCCTTTTCCAGACTTTGGACTTTTACCTCCTGCACTTTAAACACTCCCTCTGTGAGGGTTCCGGTTTTGTCCATTACCACTGTATCTACCTTTGTAATGAGGTCGAGAAAATTGGACCCTTTAAAAAGAAGACCGTTTTTTGAAGCGGCACCTATACCACCAAAATATCCAAGCGGAATAGAGATTACAAGCGCACAGGGACAGGAGATCACCAAAAAGACCAAGGCCCTATATAGCCATTCCTCAAAAACATAGGTGTCGACAAAGAAATAGGGGAGCAGCGCCAGACCTATTGCAAAAAAGACCACTATAGGGGTATAGATTTTCGCGAAGCGGGTGATGAATTTATGGGTTCTTGCTTTCCTCCCACTTGCTTCTTCAACGAGTTTGAGAATTTTTGATAAAGCACTGTCTTCATACCCGGAAGTTACTTTTAGCTCAACCAACTTATCCAGGTTTATCATCCCGGCAAGCACTGTCTCCCCTTTTTTCCTGGTATCAGGCTTTGATTCCCCTGTAAGGGCGGCAGTATTGAAGGAGGAGCTTTCGCTAAGCATTTCCCCGTCAAGTGCAACTTTCTCACCCGGTTTGATCTGAATGACTTGCCCAATCTTCACATTCTTCGGATTAACCGTCGAAACCTGTCCATTCTTGATCAGTGTAACTTCCTCGGGACGATTATCAATAAGAGCTTTTATTGAGCGACGGGAACGGGCAACCGCTGCCTCCTGAAAATGCTCTCCAATAACATAAAACAACATCACAGCAACTCCTTCTGCATATTCTCCTATATAAAATGCCCCTGCCGTGGCAATGGTCATAAGGAAAAATTCATTGAAGATATTTCCTTTTGCTATGTTGGTCACGGCATGTTTTACCACTTTGCCGCCAACCAAAACATAAGCAACACCAAAAACAATTAAGCGTAGGTATCCTTTAAACCATTCCACATCAAAAAAATCCAGGGCAATACCAAGCAGTAAAAGTATCAGGCTTACTATAGTCGGAATAAAGGAAGACTTTTCTTCCTCATCTTTACCTGCTCCCTCTTGCTGGGGTGTACAACAACTATCTTCTCCTTTTTTAGGTTTTGGTCCGGGTTCTTCAGCCGTTCTGGGAGAAGTAATTTTTGGATCTTGTAATTCTGTGTCTTTATAATCCTTGTCTTTCGCCATAACTTTTTATTAAAGGTTATTAGAGAGAATAAGCCAATACAATAAAACCGGTATTTTCCTATCTAATAATGTCTTTATTAATTACAGGAACGAAATTAATCTATATAGTCCTGCAACGGAAGTGCATTGTTTCCTGATGGCTGTGGTTTAGAATCGCAAAGTTTGAAAAAGATTATTCCTTATTGCATTTATCACAGGTTCCTTTGACTACCAAACTGGCGTTAGTTGCTGTAAAGCCCGGCGGTAGATTGATATGCGGAATCTTAGTTTCAGTTAAGCATTGGGTTTCTTTACAGGTTTCACAGTGAAAATGGAGATGAAGATCGCTATCGAGCTCACAATTACAGCCCGCCTCAAAGTGAAGCCACAGTTACTCCTGTGATTGGAGGCAATGTATCGTCAATAACAGTGATTGAAGGAGATGAAGTTAAGCGTGGAGA
>JACLAD010015194.1_pt1 | contig 37094 bp, 37 predicted proteins | sample 8027901 | NCBI WGS metagenome assembly JACLAD01 (sample SAMN15725071, study PRJNA655200) | protist metagenome | isolation source: fluorescence activated cell sorting (FACS) single amplified genomes of... | place: Spain: Blaines Bay Microbial Observatory, Mediterranean Sea | collected 2016-07-05 | reverse complement strand
TCTCCAAATCTTGGAGATTCCTTCATTTGTTTGAACGACGCAACTGCGCCAGCCCCCTAAAATTTGCTTTAAGTGAGTTGGTGTATTGGGCAGAAAGATTAAGAAATCGTTTTCTCTCCGATTTTGCTTGTCAATACTTTTCCTACACTAGTTTCAATTGTGTATGTTTCACTCTCAACAGTACTAATGAATTTCCATTCAGCTTGAGCAGCCTCAGGAGTGAAGGTGACAACCATAACTCCTTTTTCTCTCATATTTATGTAATCTAGGTCATCAACTATTTGTACAACTCCAGGCTCTGTTGCCCTGACCGTTTGAAGATCATAGTTTAAGGTAGAATCAAACCCCGGGGCTGATACCGAGGCTGTGGCATATTGAATGCCCACAACTTCGTTGGACTGGTCAACCAATCTTCCTGCCCATGCGTTGTGTGTGTCCCCAGAGAGGACAATCAAATTTTTATTTAGCGCTTTTGAAGTGGCATAAATTTCCTCGCGTTCATAGTAGTATCCGTCCCATGCATCAAGATTGTAGGGTATGAATGGATATGCACTGGTATCCAAATATTTTGTTTTTTCTGGATTTGTTGCTAATTGCCATTGCTCCTCGGTAAGGCCCGCAGCAAGCATTGAATCTTTGTCGTTGTCGACTCCATTGCCCAAGAAGAAACTGTATGTTTGAAAAGCAGTTGCGATCTGCCCGTATTCAGTAAATTCAACCAAAGGTGCTAAGGGATCTGGTAAGAGTACCGCAGATGGTAGATTGTTTTTCATCATCAATACCTGTGATCCTAATACTTGTCAGGTTTCAATGGATGAACTGAGAGACTCTTTCAACCAAGTTTTCTGTTCAGCACCTAGCATTGTCCGGGTTGTGCTAGCGAGTTCAGTTTGGAATTTTTCTGCATCAAAGGAACCGTCAGCTGTGAGAAAGCTGGCGTAAGACAACTGCTGGTCTCGCCCAGCCTGCCTAGTATCAAGCATGAGTAGGTTGACAAGGTCACCGAATTTAAATTGCCGATAAACTCTGCCATCAACTCCGGGAGTAACCGACCTGATTGGCATCCATTCAAAATAAGCCTTAATTGCACTAGCTTTTCTTGCAGCAAAATTACCCTCGGTAGTAGCATCATGATTTTCAGCACCTGAGATCCATGTGTCATTAGCAACTTCATGGTCATCCCAAACTGCAATCATAGGCAGACTAGCGTGCATTTGTTGTGAGTTGGAATCTTTCTTGTGAAGCGCATGCCGCATTCTATAATCTGCAAGGTTGATCAACTCGTGAGTAGGTTCAAGCTTCCGCAAGCTTCCATAGCCACTGTCAGCATATTCGTAAATATAGTCACCTAAATGAATAACAGCATCTAAATCGCCCATCTGAGCAATTTCTTTGTAAACATTGAAGTATCCAGAGGCGTAATTAGAGCAGAAGACTACTGCAAGCTTTACCCGATCAACGGTACCAGAGGGCAGAGTCTTGGTCTTACCAACCACGGAAGAATTTGGACCAACAGTAAACTGGTAAAAATATTTTGTGTTTGACTGAAGATTTTGGGCATCGACTTTGAGGGTGAAATCAGTTTCACTGCCAACTGTTGTTGAGCCTGAGTTAACTACATTCGTGAATGATTCATCAGTAGCAACACGCCAGGAAACATTTGCGTCGGAAATCCCACTCAGTTGTTCATCGTCGTGAATGTCTCTAAAGTTTGTACGGGATACTCTCGTCCAGAGAATGACACTTGACTCAGTTGGGTCCCCACTAGCAACGCCATGTTCAAAAGTAAAATTTGGGTCTTCATCTTCTGCACAAGATGAAATACCCCATGAACTAATCACGATACTTGATATGCCGGCATACTTGATGAGATCACGGCGTGTTAGCCCGATTCTTTTCATAATTATCTTTTATCCATATTTTTTAGATGAAAACTGAACAACTAGTAAATATGATCTAACCAAAGTTAATTGGATTTGTATGAAGAATCTGTCAGGAGATTGTCAGCAAGCAAAAGACCCTTCCATCAAGTGGAGTGCATAAGGCGCATCGATGGAGAGAGATCAAATGCTGAGAAGCGTGAGTTTGGGGAAGCAGCAAAACTTGCAGAGGAATCTATGAATTACATCTCAAAGATTCATTTGGCCAGAAAACTCCAGAGGAACTTACTCCACCAGATGTAGACAGACTGCGTCTAGAATTGTTGAAGAATCACAGTAATGGGAGGGTACGTAATGTACTGGAATTACTGCGCCGCATTGTCAATTTTGGAGTCAGTCAGCAACTTTGCCTTTCCCTCAACTGGACCATTAAACTTCCTGAACCAGATCAGGACTCTGAGCGCATTGAAGTGCTGACAGATGAGCAGTTTCAAAAGCTTCATGAGATCTGGGCATCCTACCATGATCAACATATTGCTTATTTGCACCAGTTCATAGGCTGGAGTGGCTCTCGGCCATCTGAAGTACTGAAACTGCTTTTGGTAGATGTAGATCTTTCTGAACGTTTTATATCAAGCGGGATACCAAGAACGGCAAATCGCTTAGCGTCCAAATGAGTGCTAAATTACATTCTATTTTAAAGCAGCAACGGGAATTACTGGATAGCAGCCCAGAAGCTATGCGAACTAGTAGTTTTGTCTTCCCCGGTCCAGCCGGCGGCCAACGAAGGTTATATCCCTACATTCGACACTTCCGTCGTATTCGCGATCTGGCAGGGATTCCTGAAGGCTACCGGCCGAACTACTGCGCATCAGCCAGCCTCTGATTCCTTAATTTGATGAATATTCTTTAAGAGTAACAAAAAAATCTTACTCTCTTCTACACTAAGATTCGAGTCTCGGTTTTCCACTCAATCTCTGTGAAACAATATTTAGTAAACGATTTTAATAGTTTAGAGGATCTAATCTGTAAACACACACCCTCTTGGAACTATTGATACTTTTACTATATGAAATTTAATGATCTAATAATTTTTCTACTAACCTTGAAAAAATGTTAGCTAACTTTTATTTTGGATCTTAATCAATTCTAAATAAAATTTTAGTGAAGAGTTTAAACTATTGATTGATCAAAAAAAAATTTGCGGTTTTTACGAAAAAATAAGTAAGAATTATTCTAAATGTATTTTTTATGAAGCTGATACAAGGTACCAAAAAAATATTTTAAATAATGTAAAAAAATATCTAAATCTTAGTAAAGAATCTAAATTAGCTTCGATCGGATGTGGCAACGGTAGTACGGAGTATACACTAGCAGAGATTTGCAGCCTCAAAAAAAAGATTTTAGCCGTTGATTCAAATAAAAAAATGCTGACTTATGCAGAAAATTATAGTTGTTTAGAACCCATTCTAATGGATGGATTGAAGTTTGTTAAAGATAAAAATTTTTGTTATGAAAAATGTTTGCTGAAAGAAGTCGTCCATCATTTCTCTGAGAATGAAATTTATCAGGTTTATCAGGGTATTTACAATCAACTTACGGAAGACGGGACCGTACTAACAATTACGAGAAATCAAGAAACCGAGTACCCTTTCTTTACAGAAGCTGTCGAAAAATGGAGGGAAATACAACCGCCTATAAAATTATTTATAGAAGCACAGAAAATTTGCGGATTTGAAGTTGCCTTGAAAGAAGTAAATTTTGAAATACATATCTCTTTAAAAGATTGGGTTGATATGTTAAAAAATAGATTTTGGTCACATTTGTCAGAATTTGATGATGATTGTTTAAACAAAGGCATTACAGAAATTGAAGAGCGTTACAGAGGATATGAAATGATTTCTTTTAATGATTGTTTAATTTTTCTGATAGGCTACAAGTGCTAATGCAATCTAATTTTTAATATGTAACTCAAAGGCAAATTGGTTAGATGAGAACAAGGTTTAAGAAGCGCATAAGCTGTTCTGGATGGATGTTGATTTTTACCAGAAGAATTATATCAAGCGGGATACCAAGAAAGTAAAACACTGTTTCAAACGGTGAATAAAAAAGTTTGTGAAGTGCTGTTGCAGCAAAGGAAGTCAATTGATGACTCTCCAGAGGCAATGCAGATCAGCAAGTTTGTCTTTCCGGGTCCTGCAGGTGGGCAACGCAAACTAAACAATTATTTTTGGCAATTCCGCCGGATACGCAATTATATTGGGATTTCCAAAGACTGCTGGCTCAATCACTGCCTTGGCGAAATTGTAGTCTGGACAGTAATGAGTTCTCAAAAAGACACTGCTGTTGCCTGACTTCAGTCTGCCTCTGACTAGCCGCATTTGTTCATAATGCGGCAAATTGTTATTCATCGCACCTCTAGAGAATCGTAAGTCGACCGTGCTATTTGGGACATACTTTTAAAGACCGCGATTTAAGCTCAAGAACAATCATCTAAGATAAATATAAATTGAGACTATGCTTTTCGATCATTGGCGGATCCAACCAATATCACTTGTTACGCTTCCATAAAGTTATATTTGGTAAAATATATTGATATTTACGCCGGTGCTCACGTATCAGCATCACTGAATCTTCTTCGTGAACTAGTGTGAAACCGTTACCCTTCATATGTTTCATTAGTCCTTCTCGGGAATCTATCACTTGATTATTAAGTTGATACCCACCCAGCCAAACCTCCTTGGGTGTATACTCTTCATTCCATGTGAAGGGGGTCGCAACTAGTACAAGGCCACCTGGCCGAATTAGACCAAACGGCCCACTCAGTCGGTTGAGGCATGCTTTTGGGCTTGGCAAACGACAGATCAGATTAATCAGCAGCGCAGCGTCAAAACCGACTAAATCAGGTGGAAGAGCGCATGCATCAGCTTGCTTAAATTGAACTCGAGTCCTATCAATTGAGGAGTCAACTATGGCTTCAACTTGCTCGCAAATGTCTCCCTCGATAGGTAAATCAAAATTATATGAACCAGCAGTTTTGAGATGAGATGCAACCTCAACAAATTTCTTACTCAAGTCAATTCCTATCACCCGATAGAAATTGCGCGCTAACTCGAATGATGTTCCACCAACTGCACAACCAATGTCTGCTACACTATTAGTTGTAACATTTAGCTTTTGACAGTATTTTACGAGTAATTCAGCACATTTTTGTGGAAAATCAAATTTAATTGATGAGTCAGTTAGACTGTTTTTTTGACTTAAATTTCTCGAGTAATGGAGAGCAAGATATTGTGCTAAAACACTATCACTTTCGTAATCTGTTTTTGTTTTGTTAGTGAAACTATTAATTCTGGTTCTGTGATTACTAAATATGTTAATATCACTGTTAGCTAGTCTGAAACCGGCATGTTGGTGAAAATGGGGTCTGAAATGAAAGCGTGCCCACATGCTTGCCTCATCCCCAGTACTTATAAATGACCCACCTAAAATCATATTGTGTAATCCATCAAAGCAAGGAGTACTGAAATCATCGTACACAGGATGGATTTTAAAACCATCAAGCGGATGAAAGTCATCTTCACACCACTCCCATACGTTACCTAGCAAATCATTGTGACTGATCGCTTTACTAGAAAATTCATCGACAGGTGTTGGTGAACCGTAAGCTAAATTGAGATTACAATTCCCTTTTTCTGCCATTTCATCACCGCTGTAATTTAAAACTGGGTCTACGGAATATGCTGGTGTAACAGAGCCATTTTTTTTCCCAAGCAAAGATTGATGTTCAACTTCAGTGAGTAAGCGATAATTTTTGTGATTATTGATTGTTTCACTTTTCCATGCTGAGTATGCTTTTGCTTCGTGGAAGTTTACTTCAGCAGGCCAAGACCAAGGCATAGGGTGTACTTTAAAAATACTGCGAAGGCGGTATTGATGAAGATTTTGTGGTCCGACTGCAACCCAAAATGTTGGCCACTTGGCATTTCGAAAATTTTTCCATTGCCATCCATCCTCACTCCAAAATTTCTGATTCTGATACCCTCCACTTTTAACAAATTCTAGATATTCTCCATTGCTAACCATGAATCGTTGAGCATTGAATATCCCAACATGCTTGATTTTCCTATCACCATATTCGTTATCCCATCCGAATGACGGCCAAATAGAAGGTTTTCCTAAAGTGACTGTTTTTTCTGCACATACGAGTTCTTCATTTTCTGGGTAATCTTTTTTCTGCTGTGGATTCCAAATGTCTGTCAATGGTATTGATGCATGCGCTGAGGGCCAATATTCAGGATATTCTATGAGATCAACAGGTAGCTCTCGGATTAGTATTGATGATGTTTCCAGATGTATTCGTTCATGTTCAAAGCTCAAGAATAAAGACCACAATGGGTGTGACTGCGTTATGTGTGTGCGATCGTGATCAAGATCTGGATGACTTAGTATCAAGTCCCTTACCTTTTGATATACCTTCTTTCGATAATGATTTACTTCCTTGACAGTCGGCCACTCCATCTCATTTTTCGACAAATCGTCCCAACTCATTTCGTCAACACCAGTTTCAAATAACTGTTCATAGTAGGGATCAATGGATTTATCAACAAGTCCAGCCAGCCGAAGCTTATTTATATACAAAACTGCTGGATGTCCGTAATAAAAAATGAGTGGATGCCGAAGTCGGTGAAACGGAGGTAAAAGAAAAGTAAGCTCACCTTGCAGCGATGAGAATAAAATTTCGGTAAGATTCCACGTGTTGTCAAAGTAATTTAATACTTTTTCTCTAGTAATTTGATGTAAGTTAGGCTGCGGTAACGATGAAATTTTTCCAGAATTGTTGATACCAGGACAATTTCCAGGATTTTTATATGTTGATGTCCACCACCAGCTAGGTCTCTTTCCTATCAACTCTGTATTTTCATTATTAATATGTTTCTCTAAAGAATTAATCCATGTTTTCATTTGAGAAATCCCTTGCTCATCAAGATTTGGATTTCTTGTATAGTCTTTCAAATAATTTGGTAATTGAATCATTCTTAAGTTTTCAGAGTTAGGTTTGACAAATATAATGAGATATTAGTTTATTGAGTAACAACTTCTATAAGAAAAAAACTAGGAAATTTTGCAATTTTTTTATTTATTATAAAATATTATCAGCATTTTATAAAATTTTTACTTAGCAGCTAAGTAGAATTCTTAACAATTTAAATAATGAAAATATCAAATATTTAACCTATCAATATTAAAATAGTATACTCTATGCAAAAATTTTTGTCTGACACAAATTTTGCAGGCTGTAATTTCCAATCTTTTTCTAGGGTAACTAATAAAATGATAATAGGTCTAAAAATTAGGTGATTTGTAAAACATATTAAAAATATATTTAATTTTTCAATATTTTGTAATTTATTAGAATCTTATAATTCGTACGAAAAATCTGTTATTAAGATTGCTTTTACCAATCCAGAGAGATTTCTAAATAAATTAACCTTTAATCTAAAAAAATTATGATTTTAATCGAGGAATTGGCAGAAAAAATCTATTCAGAAAATTTTTATAAATCAATTTGAAGATTAGATTTGGAGGCAATCAAGAAAAACCCTGAAAATCTCGAGGTGTTAGTAGATCAGTTTCTCTGGATCAATACTTCACTAGGAAACTGGTCGTATGTGCTACTTGCACTAGAATCGGAGGTAAAACTGGTTGGTAAGGAGAAGGCGGATCAGATCTATGAGGAGATGCTGAATTCTTTGCAGTTAGTTGCTTGAATTTTTAATTTTTGTCTGGCGAAATTGTGACTAACCAATCGTACAAGTCGATCCAGGCTTTGTTTTTGTAGACTTTGTCGGGACTGTGAGGCAGGTTTTCTGGTCTTTGTCTAGATTTTTCCCAATTATAGTACTGCTTAAAGTTCTCAAAATTTAAAGTTTTGATGTAAGATTTTGCTTTTTCGTAAGTCAAGAATTTATCTTTAGTCCCAAGCGAATCAGGCCTCCCTATCCACCCACTATTTTTGTAAATATATTCTGGACTAGCAGGAATTTGTATAGGTCTTTCTTCTAATTGAGCCCAATCTTTAAATCGCTTTGTGTTCTTTATTAAGCCTTTGGATATAATTTTTTTGCAATCTTCATAGTTTAGAAATTTAGTCCCAAGCGAATCAGGCCAATCTACAGTTCCAAGTGATCTTGGTAGTGTCAGAAGTATTAGCTCAGGATATAATTTTAATTGTGCAATTAAAACGGATGATACACTTCAATGTTGGGGAAGTGATGGATATGGCCGATCAACAGTTCCCAGCGATCTCGGAACGGTCAAAAGCGTTAGTTTTACACACAGGAACACCTACGCAATTAAAACTAATGATATGGTCTAATGCTGCGAAGCAAATGAGGATGGGGTAGCCGATGTTCCCAGTGATCTTGGGGCCATCTCGAGCCTCGTTGTTGCAGAAAATAATTTTAGTGCAAAGGCATGTGCAATCAACACTGATGGTACGATCCTGTGCTGGGTAAATGATGATTATGGACAAAATACCGTCCCCGCAGAGTTTCAGTAATCACTTCTAGACCTCAAAGAGCATCAAGTCGTCACTATCTTGGTGTTCTCCTCACAGATTTAGGAAGAGTCATCCCACATTCAGCCTGCTCCCTGCTTCGGCAGATCATCAGTAGGCTGACTGGTCTTGGGTAAGGTCCTGATAGCAGTGGGTAATCAATACGGTTTAGCGAACCTATTTGAGAGTATCTAATAGTCGGAAAGATTTCGACCAACGGAGTCCTGATCTGATGCTGGTTAGCGGGTGTCATTCAGTGATCATGGGGGTAGGTGGGATCAAAGCAAACTAGGTCCCACCTATGGATCAATCTTTTAGTGGGGGCATTTAAGATTCAATGGATATCAGAGTCATTCTTCCTTTGGCCCGTCCATCAAATATCCTTCTAAAATGTAGACATTCGGTCCAGATTCATCTTTCTCTCTGGCAGCATCATCCTTTTCGTTCGTATTAAGTTCCAGAATCTTTCCTACGAATTCGCCGTATCCTTTGAGCCAAAGTACAAAACTTGTGGAACCAGCTGTCAGTTCACAGATATTGTGTCCTTTAAATTTTGTTGCAGGATCTTTGTCTGAAGTCCAAATGTGTCTTGTAGAAATCCCACCGTTCATAAACTTATCAACTATGGTAAAGCCCCAATCCAACTATGCTTTGCCACGAAATCCTACATTTTCACCAAAGACCGTTACTTCGCTTTTTGATTTAACAGAAAAGAAATGAGTTCTTCGTCCCGAGTCTAACCATTTTTTTCACCGAATTCGTATCCAGTAGATTTGATGAATCCCTGCACAGGAGTTTTCTGGGCAAAAACTGGTGCGTGAACCAGTGCAAGCATAAGTAATGTAGCAGCAACTGTTTTCATAATATTCTTTGCTTACAAGGTTAAGTGTGTTCATTATGGTTGAAGAAAGTACTTTCTTACAATCATTCTTCTACTAAGATGGCAGAGAGAATTCTTCATCTCAGGCATTTGAAGTCAAGGCACAGAAAGTCAAAGTCGTAATCTGTTATGAGTTTTGATCCAGAATACGAATTTCGCATCATCCAGAAAGAAGGTTTCGGAGTCTGCAGTGATGCGAGAGGTGGGGATGGGATCAGATTAAAGTAGTCCCAAATCTGCTCCGGTTATCGATAATGTTGCCCTTATTGGGAGTTATCACCAGTTAGGCTAGATCATAGGTGGGGGATTCGATTCCTAAGGTGCGCCACCACAGGCAACAGCGCTATATGTTTAATTGCTGAGACCACCGGCACGGGCAAAGGACGCAAAAACTATTACAACAAGTGAACCCATTGCCCAAGAACCGCCGAAGCTCCCAGATGGTCGCCAATGAGTTGTTTGAGATGGGTTTCACATCATCTCAGAGAGTTTGTTCAGAATGGTGCAGATTATTCAGTCTTTAGAAGTCAAACATTATCCCCAAGTAAGGTTAGGCTAGTGCAATTAGACAAAAACTTTCTTCAGTGACTGAATCAAGCACTCCTTTTCTCAAGATTATCAATCATGATTTATAGTCTGTCATATAGCCCAGCCTCTGGGAATCGATGCTGTATGCAACCATTGTCTCGGAGCCAACTCATCTTGTTATTCGTAAACACCTCAGCCTGAGGTTCAAAGTCTGAAGAATTATCAAATGATCCGGTCACAACTAATTTAAAGCCTTCAAATACATCTGCCGCACAATAGAGTTTGGTACTGCATTGTTGGCAGAAAAACAGTCTCATCGGCATCCCACTTCCACCTAAAAAATTATACTGTCCCATTTTTCCCTCAAAAAGGACTTCATCATCTCCAAAAATGGTATAGAAAGTCATTGCTCCACTTAACCTCCTGCAGCGCTGACAATGACATTGAGTAACAAGTAGAGGATCATAATCTGTTCTGAACTTTACTTGTCCACAATGACAACCGCCTTGGTGCTTAATCATAAAATATCGTAGTTGAAGTGTTATTGTTTGTTACCAAATAAGAAGCATCGACGTATCCCACCATAGGCATTTGAAGTCAAGGCACAGAAGTCATTTACCTCCCACATGCAGCCTCTGATACAAAATGGTAGTTCCATTTATTCGTAGGAAATTACTGGGAACCTATGAGTTCGATATCAGCAGCCGGAGGAACCATACCTGTGCAGTCACTGAAGACCAAAGCATAGAGTGCTGGGGAGGTAACGATGATGGGCAAATTGATGTCCCCGAATCTCTCCAGTAATTTAGCCTCCATCGTGGGCACCAAGTCATCCGACTCTGGTGCCTGACTTCACTGAAACCCATTCCAGGCTCCAACCTAGTTGGGGCCTTTTTATTTTTGAGGAAGAGTCAACCCGCCACCTAACCACACTTGCCTGGGCAGTTCTCATTAGCAAGTTGGGGGGCAGGCAGAAGGTCCTGATGAATGGGGGCAATCTCTACGTTTCAATAGAACCAACGATGCTATTCTTCGGCACGTATCACAGACTACGCACTCAATCACATAGCATCCCTTGTCCTCTCTGTTTCGGTAGTGACAGCTGCTAGTTCAGCAGAAACAGGGAATGATGTGGAATCACGGAATGTTTGCAGGCTGGAGGATGTTCCAGTCAGGCAAGATGGGGGAGGCACGACACCAAAGTGTATTGGCAATGCGGGCTGTGGTTGCAGATAGTGGTTGTGGCGGGTGTGTTTGTTACTGCTGGATATGGAACATCCACACTGTATCAGCGGCTTAAAATGGAGGGAGAGTATTTCACCAGAGTAAATACCAAGGAAAACTAAGGCTAGGATCTCAGAATAAAAGTTATTATTTGCTTCAATAAATATCGTATTTAAAGCGTTATAAAGATAAAGCAGTTACATTAAAGAAAAAAAACAAAAGATCTCTTCTTTTATAAAGATTAATGTTCGTCATAAATAATGAAATATCACATTATATCAGTTATTTGAGATTATAATCTTATTGGCACAATTTTCGGAGTTAACCCAACTTCCCGATGTCGCGTTCAGACATCTAATTTTAATAAACATCCTATAGGATGACTCCCATGAGAAAGTTTTTGTTAGTGTTTTTCGCACTAATCGCAAGCACTGGAATCGCTATGGCTGGTGGCCATATGAAAAATTTAGTTGAAACAGCGGCAGGCAACGATGCCTTCAAGACCCTGGTAGCAGCAGTGAAAGCTGCAGGATTGGTAGAAACTTTAGCTGGCAAAGGGCCATTTACAGTCTTCGCACCGACAAATGAAGCTTTTGCCAAACTGCCCGAAGGTACCGTTGAGAGTCTGCTGAAGCCCGAAAACAAAAACAAACTGATCTCAATCCTCACCTATCACGTCATTCCTGGCAAGGTAATGTCCAAGGACATTAAGCCAAGTCAGATGGTCAAAACCGTCAATGGCCAACAGGTCTCTATCAAGCTTTCCTACGGCAAGGTTAGTGTCGACGGAGCTAATGTGACTACAGCTGACGTAGAAGCTGATAATGGTGTCATTCATGTCATTGATGCAGTGATTCTCCCGCAGAGCTAGTCTCTCCTCAGAGTAACGCGAGTCGCCAGTGGTTCAATGATATCAGTGGCGCTCTCGCGGAACATGACTAAGAAGTATGAAAAAAGTAATCAAAGAAATCACCCAACCAGAGTGGCTTATGCCAGAACACACCAGCACCTGGCCTGAACTAGCAATCGGGCTTTACGAGGCACTAACAGAAAAGAAAGCTGAAATCACCTATCACTTTGAAGATATGAAAGTTGAGATTCCCTCTGGGACAGGCCCAGAAGCTCAGCATGCTCTTTGGAAATTAGATGGCAAATTGAGAATCAGCACTAAGCCCACAGAGTGACCTTCAGCAGAATCTTGAGGGGGTGATTGAGTCCCCCGTCTTGTTTACTCATAATCTTCCCAATTCCAGTCCTGACCTTCGCTAGGATCATCATCCAAAGGTTCAATAATAGTTTCCTGATTGAGGACTTTTAGATCTTTATATTTGACAGCTGTCATTAGCGAGAAGAACACTTCTTCATTGGTGAGTCTGGAATACCGATGTAGGCAAACAAAATCTTCATTTTCATAAATAACTCTGAAAGGCCCAAGTTTACCATGCGTACCTATATCTTGAAAAACAGCTTTACTCACCTCCCGATCTACTTTAACTCCCAGATTAATGGACTCGTAATCAGGATGTACGATTTCATCATATAGAGAAAAATCACCCTTGGTTGCCAGTTTCCAAGCCTTGTCAAATGCTTCCGCTTTGGTCATTCTATTTTCTTATACTATCCGTGATTTGATTTTTACGATGGTGTAGCTCTTAACTGCTTGCTGGCCAAATTATTCAAAGTCCTCCCAGTTCCAGTCAAGGTGTTCACTGGGATCAAAGTCCAATTCTTGTACGGTAGTTTTCTGGCTGAAAATCTGTCCATCTTTAAAATTGATTGCTGTAATGAATGATCTGTATCTTGTTTCTGGATCAGAAACTTTTTGATACGCAATGATGCACAGAAACTCATCATTTTCATAAAGGACATCAGGACAACTTGTGAAAATCTCTTCATTTTCTGTTGTGACAATGACTTTATCGTCATCGATATTAGTGTAGATACCAGTTCTTAGATCAAATGAGCGATACTCCGGATGATAGATTTGATCCACCAATGAAAAATCACCCTTCAGTGCAAGACTCCAAGCTTTCTGATATGTTCTCACTTTACTCATTCATTCTCCTTAAGCATTAATCCATAATTTAATTTCTGCGACTGTATAGCCACAAACTGCCTGACGATCCACTCCAAATCAGCCTTACCCTCCCCCATCTGTCCCCCTGTAACGCATCTCTAGTTGATATACTGCAATTGTGGGTTCAGTCAATTTTGCCGAATCAACAATCAGCAGGAGGCGATATGGAAACGTTCAATGAAGATCGAACATGTTTTCTTTGGGTAGTCAGTGTCGTTGTCTTGTCGGTCTCTCTGGTTGCGCTGGAGAGACTTCTTTCGGTTGCACCACTGTAATTCACAAACATCAAGCATCTGAATCCAGCTTGGGTCAAGCCACCTCTGAGCACTACCTGCGATTGCAGGTGTAACTCTTAAACAACAGTGCCAGCAGGGTCGAAACTTCCCTGACACCAGTGGCCAATTAATAGTGCAGTTCAACTGCCCACGATGCCCTAGCTGGGATCAGTCACCACACACAACAAAATACAAGAAGAGCCACAGGGGCTGACCAGCAGGACTTGCATCATTGGATTCCCCATCATGAGGATGCAGGGAATTGGTCTAGAGGTCACTAGCTTTGCAGCAGCACTACCTCGATGATATCGGGTAGAAGGTAGGGTCAATCGATCTTTGTGTCTGGGTCTCTGTCTGGGCATTCTTGTTTGCGTTGTTGCCGGCTCTCTGCTCCCAGTCGTGATGAATGTGGCAGCAGTGCCTCATTCAGCTAAAGTTCCCACCCCTGCCGGCTTATATTGGGTCCGTATCAGTACTGATAATGGATGACGTCCAGACACCTATTTGACTCATAGATTTTGATATGTTAGAGGTGTTGTTAGAAACTCAATTGATGAGTTGACACCTCACACACAGAAGCTGAATAGAATTTCTAGCTTGTGCTGGTTTCTCCCTTCAGCAAGTCCAGCAACCGCATGCAGGCTTATTAATCCAACTCAAAACACTAGCGTGAAGAAAGATGGAAGAAGCCTTTTCATTTGGTTGATTGCTATAGCCATTGTCCTCAATTAATAGGTAGTGATGATTTCGAAATACTTAGTCCTTGCCAGCTTATTTTTGCTAGCTGGATGCGGCTTATTTTCTAAAGATGAAGATGATGACTCTTACACTGAAACCACAACAAGTGGGGGTGACTCCGGAAGTTCATCTGCTAGCGACAATAATACTACTTTTACAGTCACAGTTTCAGCCGGGAAATATTTTCTTGATAGTGTTCAAGGGCAAACCCTGACTCTGAGAAGAGGCTATACATATAGCTTTGATGCTCAAGATCCCTCTACTAATAGTCATCCACTTTATTTAGGGACAAGTTCGACTGGTGGCGGTTACTCTGATGAATATACAAGTGGGGTTACTAATAGCCAAACTACAAGCGGTATTTTAACAATTGTCATTCCCCAAGCTGCCCCAAACTCTCTCTACTACAATTGTGGTCTTCACTCCAACATGGGAGCGGAAATCTCAATTGTTGACTAAATGATATTGTTTGTACTGGTAGATGCCTTGGGAGATGAAGAGTTTGCAGAAAAGCTTGGTGCTGTAAAGTATTTCTCCACTTTGCTCATTTTATCTCCTCATGCTCTTATCCGTGATTTAACCTCACTGACCACAAACCCAACCAATGCTGGCCCAAATAGTTTCTGGGCTTCCGCATCCCAAAGCACACTCTCTAGGACATCGGGTTTTCTCTCAATTCATCTGTGAATATTATCCAGAAGTCAATCAGTTGCATCCAATTAATTTCATTTAGCCAATTGAGAAAAAAAGGGAAGGTTTTGGGGTAGAGTTACCCAAACATCTCATTCCAGAAAAATCTACTTTGGCTTAGCAATTATGTGAGACAAAAAGGGCTGTGTTAGGAAGGATTATGATGGTGAGAGACTGGATATTATCAGCCTGAATTTCTGCAGATTTTTGTGCCAATTTGTGCCAACAGCAGCTTGAAACCACTTGAACTGACTTGAAGACTTCTTGACAAAAACAGTTTTTTGTCACAAGTAGAGTGATGTGTTTTCATGTAGTTTCAAGTACTTACCCCTCTTGGATGCAACTTCTAATCAGTAGGTTCCAGGTTCAAGTCCTGGTGGGCGCACCAGCAAAATCAGTTACTTAGATAGATTCTAAAGATAGAAACTCCGGAATAGTCGCAAAATAATCGTAATTATTTCAAAAATCTGCCCCCAAATGCGCCCAGACTTTGGTCGCTTCTAGAACACCAATGAGATAATTCATCGGCAGTCACGCACATACTGTTGAAAATGAGCTAAAACAAAGCATTTCTGGTTCTGTCAGCATTCACGCTCACGCCAATGCAATCAAAGGGATAGTCTGAGAGATGATCAAAAAACAAATCCTGATTACTGGTGGGGCTACCGGAATCAGACGTGCGCTTACGAAGAGATTTGCCGCTAAGGGATTGCAGGTAATTATCGTTGGGCGATGCTCCGAACTTTTGCAAGGTGTTGTTAGCGAATACCCCGAGAGTATTCGTGCTGTAAATGCAATTGTTTTTCATAATCATTATAAAAATTCATTACGTTTTGGTCTTTATTAGGCATAGCCCACATTTTAAAACGGCAGGTTTGCCAGTTGGTATTACTATTTTAAATTTAAATCATTTATACTTTTTGGAGAGGGTACTTAGAAAGGATCAATATGATTAATCATAAAGGGAAAGTTGCAATTGTAACTGGAGGAGCCCAAGGAATTGGAAGAGGAATCACTAATGTTCTAGCCGAAGATGGAGCTACTATTTGTATTGCTGATATTTCAAAAGAGCATGGTAATCAAGTAGTTATGGATTTAAAGGCTCAAGGAAGAAAAGCAATTTTTATTGAAGCTGATTTTAGTAAATCAGAATCATCTGTAAGAGTTGTTGAAGAATGTACAAATATTCTTGGAAAATTAGATATTCTTGTAAATAATGTTGGCATTCAACCTCCTGCATCTTATACAAATGTTGAAGACACTACTGAAGATATGTGGGATGCAGTAATAAATGTAAATTTAAAAAGTTATTTCTTGATGAGTAAATATTCTATTCCTCATATGAGAAAATTAGGGAAAGGAGTCATTATAAATGTTTCGAGTGTCCAAGGATTGCAATCTCAAAAATTAGTACCTTCTTGTGCTGCAAGTAAGGGTGCAGTACTTTCTCTAACAAGACAAATGTCTCTAGATTACATCAAGAGTAATATTAGGATCAATGCTATAAATCCAGGAACAATTAATACTCCTATGGTAAGAACTTCTATTACAGGAGATATTGAAGAAAGTATGAAATTATTTGGTAAAGATATACCTATAGGCAGAGTGGGGGATCCAAAAGAAATAGGGCAAGTTGCCTCTTTTCTAGCCAGTGACGGAGCATCTTTTATTTCGGGAGAATATATTAATGTGGATGGAGGGATTATGGCTAAAGGTGGATGGGATGCAGATTTAAAAAGAGAATAAATTAGAGAAGCAATATAAAGCAATGAGAGCTTTGCATGAACCTGAATTAGTTTAGTTGCTCAGTTCTTCAAATGGCTTCTGCTTGAAATGCATAGTGCACAACTTAGTGAAAGAGAATGGATTATTTTGGATTCAGAGTGGCAACATTCGGGGCAAGCACTAGTTTAGATCAACTTAGTAATGTTTTGGTTTAGTTCTAAAAGGAATAATCTCCAAAATTTCTGGTATACTCTCTGGCGAAGCAATTGAAGAGAGATAAATTTTGTCAGCAGATTAGGGTTTAAACTCTTAATTTTAATGTGGCAAGAGTTTTTCTAAAAACCAAAACTGATTTCACATATTGGCATTGCTAGTAATGTAGATTGATTGACCTCATTTCATGCAACAAAATCTACAGAAACCTCTCCAAGCTGTTCAAAACCAATTTTAATTTTTGCTGGTTTCTCTATAAATACTGTCTGAACTACGCTTCCAAGCATCACAAATTCTCCTGCTTTAAGCGGTTTCTGAAGTCTAACACAGTGATTAGCAAGCCAGGCTAAAGCATTTATAGGATTTCCCATAATGTCTGCACCTGTTCCAAATCCAACTTCTTCACCATCAATTTGCATCCAACCCTTAATTTCACAGAGTGGAATGGATTTCCAGTTGGATAGCTCTTCTCCCAATACCACGCCTGTATTGAAGAAATCATCTGCAATCAAAATCGGGGTCGGAAAGTCTGGATAATCAATATAACGATCTTCGACAAGTTCGATTGCTGCCATCAAAGCACCAACACCATCTTGAACCATTTCAATGTTATAAGGAGTCTCCTGCTCTTGAAAATTCTTGGAGAGCCGCACAGCAATTTCACATTCAATTCCGATTTTTTGAAAATCAGAAAGCCTCAGAGTGGTCTGACTTGGAAAAACCTTTGTTTCAAACACTTCTCCTGAGCAGGGATGTGAAATGGAAAGGAAATCCTGCATAATTTTAGTGGTGCAGCCTATCTTATGACCAACGAGCTCCCCAAAACCATGATTTTTTAATCGTGCATGAATAGCTTCCTGAACGAGGTACCCTTGGTCAATTGACAGCACTATCATAGATTCATCGGGAAGGGCTGTTGGCGGTCCCCCAATTCTTGACTGGATCAGGTGATTTGCTAATGCAGAAATTTGGTCCTGGTTCAAGAAATCCCCTTCCTCAAAAAGTTTTTTATATTATCTTAAGTCTAATAATTTGGATTTACTTATTCTTCTATTGAGCAAAATAGCTCGATGTAAAGATTCAGTTATTCAATTCCCATCACCTAGCATCGTTGGATATTAATCTCGGCCTGGGAATTTTTCGAAGAAGTTCCAGATTGCTGTGTGAAGAGCAAAATTCCCAAAATTTCCACTATGACCTGATCCTTCAACGATATGATAGCGTACCTGCCGATTCGATTCGCAATTCCCATAGAAAAAAGATTGTACAGGGTACGGGCCCCACACATCCTGAAAAGTCATGGGAATGGTTGAGCATTTGGAATACATTGCCCAGTTTTCTGCACTCTCTTTTGCTGAAACAAATTGATGTTGTACTTTAGATAAGCCCCCATTCAAGGGGATTAGTGGATCGTCAGCACCATTGATTTGAAAAACTGACACACCATTGAGGGGTGAGATTTTCGATAGTGCTAGCGTCTGCTGGCTAACAATGGGGGCAATTCCCTTCAAGATATTCGTTTCTTTAGCCAACTTGTTTACCATACCTGCTCCATTGGACATGCCCACAGCATAAACAGATGAGAGATCCACGAAGCTTTCTTCTGAAATTGTTTCAATTATCCCCTCAACCCAGGCAACATCATCTGCTTGGGATGCTTCCACACCCAAATTCCAGCTTTCCTCTAATCCTTGTGGGAAAATTCCAATAAATTCATTGTTATCAATTAGTTCATGCACCTCACTCAGATTACTGTAAAAATTTTCTGCAGTACCCCCATTTTCGTGGAAGTAAAATACTATTGGGTAATTGGATTGGTTAGGCTGCGAAGGATATCTGATAAAATATTCACGCTTTTCAGTACTTCCTTCAACAATTTGGTCCAGATAATACTTTTGCAAACCAATTGGAAAATTTTGAATTGCTAAGGAATTTTGATTTACAATAGTTGAATTATCGTTTTTATCTGATGATGAATTAATAGAGCATCCAGCAAGAATACTGGTAATTAACAAAACTCCTAATGAGGCAAAGATACATCTCATCTGATTATCAAAAATTGTGTTTGCTCAAATTTTATTTTTCAACAATCGCTTATTTGACCAAAATTTGGGGGTTGGCTCTGGCTAGCGGTGGACTCCAGCTTTGGCAAGGTCCTCGGCTTTGTCTGTGGAAGAAGGACGATCAAAACCGGTAAGGTTCTTTGGCAGCAGATCAAGCACCTGCCGACGATGGGCTATGGCACGGACATGCTGAAGTCCTACGAGAATTTTATCCCACACGCCAAGCATTACGCATCAAAGACCTTCACCACACAAATCGAATCACTCAACTGCCGACTGAGGCATTATCTAGCAAGGCTCCATCATACAACGCTTTGCTACAGCAAATCAAAAACGATGTTGGAAGTTCCTTTGAAACTGCTCATCCATAAACTAAACAACCCTTAAGCGCCAACGCCGTCTGCTCTAGCAGTGAGGCTTCATCAGATCCCCCGTCTCAGCAAATTGATTAGAAGTTCTTCAACTGAGGCTATTCATTCAGTCTCCGATCAAAATCCTTTTCTAGGTAATCCTGAAAATCAATGCTCTCTTCCACATCCACTTGATTACCTGAAACCGCTACGACTTTAACCTTCTTGCCAACGGGCACTTCCACCTCACAGGATCTTACGTTCCAAACGTCCGCATTGATTTTGACTTTGCCAGTCCCCTTCTGATTATCGATCGCCTCCACGAGAACCCCTTCCATCCCAATCAAGCCCTCCACTCCAGATTTGTACTTTTGCTGATCTGTACCGCTGAACGATCTCTTGATCACGACAAACAAGACCATACTGAGTACTGGCCAAATCCCCAATACTGACCAATGGTCCACAAAATAGCTGACTGGAGCGGTGGCAAGGGCTGCCAAGCCCAAGGGCATCCAGAACATCATTGGCAGGACGAATTCCAGTCCCACCAGTCCTAGCCCAGCGAGGAACAAAATCAACCAAAGTTCCATCAGCTTTTCGACTGATTAAACAGATCTCCTAAATTGCCAAACGCCGCCATCGATTTGGAGGCGTCGTACGGAAGATAGACCTTGTCCCCCTCACCATGCGTAAATTTCTCATAGGCATCAATATAAGACTTAGAGATCATGTAGTTAGTGGCTAGCTTGACATCTCCTCCAAGGGCCTCGGCAATTTTTTTGATGGCTTCCTTTTCTGCAGAAGACATGATTTCCAGCGCTTGTGCAGTACCATTGGCTCTTGAAATAGCCGCCTCTCTCTGGCCCTCTGCAGTTTGAATCAAAGACTCTCTTTCACCTGTAGCTTGGTTGATCATTTCTTGTCTTTCACCTTCGGATCTGGCGATTCGGGATTGCTTGTCGCCCTCTGCAGACAACACGGCAGCGCGCCTCTCACGCTCAGCCTGCATCTGCTTCTCCATGGCTTCCAGTACTTCCTGGGGAGGTGAAACATTGGCTAATTCCACGCGGTTTACCAAGACCCCCCATTTGTTTGTTACGTCATCAAGAACGATCTTCAGGCTGGAGTTGATTTTATCCCTGGAAGCCAGCGTTTCGTCCAAATCAAACTCCCCAATCAATGACCTCAGGGTGGTTTGGGTCAGCTGGCTGATCGCCAAAGGAAGATCGTTGATTTCATAGACTGCTTTTTCGGGATCGGTAATCTGCATGTAGACCACGGCATCAATTTCAAGGGATACGTTGTCTTTGGTGATCGTAGTCTGAGCCGGAATGTCCAGCACCCTTTCCCGCATGTCGATTCTCTCTAACTCTTCATTCCGCCAATTGATTTTACGAATTTGTTCGATGACCGGAAGTTTGAAATGAAGCCCAGATTTCATGGTTCTATTAAAGGATCCGAGCCTTTCGATCATCATGACTTCGCTCTGCCGGACAATTTTCACCATGTTCTTCATGAATAAGAAGATAATGAATATGGTGACGAGCGTGGAGAAGCCAGGAAAGGCATCTAGCAACGTGTAGATAATTTCATCTTCCATGGTTGAGCTTCCTCAAATTAAGAATTATGAACCGCGCAATCTAGCGTCAGCGGTTACCGTGCGGTTCCTAAATTGGATTTTGGTGCTTCAACGGGATTTTTCTTCTAACAGGTAGAAAGGCAGTTCTGAATTATTGTGTCGATGAAGTCAAGGTCCGGAAGGTCACTCTTAAATCCAAACATCATTCTCTGCTGTCAGAGTGCCCCCAGTTTCTCCAGTGTTGACGACACCCCTTGGCTCCACTAGCAGCACCTTGCACTCGTTCTCGGCGAAGGGCTTGTGCTCTTCTCCCCGTGGAACCACGAACATTTCTCCCTCGCTCAGGTGGACTGTCCGATCCTTGAACTCAATGCTCATCGATCCCTCCAGGACAATGAAGGTCTCATCCGTGTCTGAATGGTGATGCCAAGTGAATTCGTCTTGGATCTTCACCAACTTGAACTGGTAGTCATTCATCTCTGCAATGACTTTGGGAGACCAGTGCTCTGAAAAGAGGTTTAGTTTTGACTGAAAATTGACGGGTTGACTCATGCTCGTACTCTCTACAACTTATGAATGACGTGCCGTACCACTCCCCAAATTTGGAAGTCATCGTCCACAGAGACTGGGATGCTGGGATAATCTGGATTTTCTGGCTGAAGTTCAAAACACTCCCGAGTCTGGACCAAGCGCTTGAGGGTGAACTCCCCGTTGAGGGAGGCAATCACGACCTTCCCGTTTGGCTTTTTCTTCGAGCGATCCACGATCAGCAAGTCTCTATCATGAATTCCAGCACCCACCATTGAGTCGCCACTTGCCCGGACAAAGAAGACGTTGTTGGGATCCGGTACGAGGTACTGGTGCAGGTTGAGGTAGCCATCGTAGTAGTCCTGGGCTGGACTAGGAAAGCCTGCGGAGACCATCGATTCAAACATCGGTCGCTGGTACTCTTCTGCGAGAGGCATCTGTACGGGAAAAACAAAGGTGAATGGGAGTAGGTTCATGTGCATGGTTTTTAAATTAATTACGTGATCAGCAGTTTCTGGACGTTGTCACACTCAGGATGATTTTCCCCTTTTCTCTTCAGATCCCGCAGTTCATAGGCATATGCCCAAAACTTACGGTAGTCCTGTTTCGTAAGTCGGAGGTTCCCATTTTCATCATGCAGGAGCTGATCGAGGCTCTTTCCTAAATCAGTCGCTCGGTCATCAAACCAGCTCTGCCACGCTGCGCTGTAGTCTTCATAATCAAGACCGGCTTTCTTGTGCAGTAGTCGCCAGATCACCACTTCGCATTGCCGTAATCTCGTTCGATCCTGTTGCGTTAGCTTCTTCATTTTGTTTCCCAATCTAGAATTACTCTCTGCACATTGCTCATCCGGCAGGCAACGCTCACCTTTCTGTGAAATTCAGGGATCCTGTATGCCTTTTTGAAAGATTGTGCGCTTTGAGATGCAGGGTAGAATGTAATTGGAAGTCTTAGTAATTGGAAGTAAAGCCCAACTGACAGTGACTTTTTCATGAAAGATTCGATTGAGAGAGTGCCGTGAAACGAGACACTACGCCAAAAAAGGTGGATCTGCTACTCATTTAGCAGAATTTGTCGAGGATGAGCTACTCGCTAAGTGAAGCCATCCCAATCTGAGCTAATCAAGATCGAATTAACTCCTATTAAGAGTAAATCATTTTTTGAGGAGAACCCATTGAGCGAAAACCGACAGATTGTTTCAACCGCAACCCGACAGGGGGAGCTGATTTTATCGATCGTTCAAAACGAAATACCCATACCAAGTGATGATGAAGTGATTGTGAAGATGGAGGTCGCCCCCATTAATCCATCAGACATGTTTCCCTTGTTGGCTTTTGCTGATTATTCACAGGGCAAGCTGATGCTGGACGGTCAACAGCAAAAGATGGTGGCACCGATCTCGGAGCAATTTCTGGATGCCATCCGCTCTCGTCTTGACCAAACCCTGCCTGTTGGCAATGAGGGCGCAGGTCGGGTTGTGACTGCTGGTGCCAATGCCAAAAACTTGGAAGGAAAACTCGTATCGCTCGTATCCGGCCAGTGCTATCAGCAATTTGTCAAGGTGCCTGCAGCGATGTGCCTGGTCCACAAAGAAGACACTACGGCAGAAGAGGCGGCTTCCTCTTTCGTAAACCCAATCACCGCCTTGTGCTTTATTGAAACGCTGCAAAAAGAAGGTCACAAAGCGATGGTACATACCGCTGCGGCTTCCAATCTAGGCCAAATGCTCTTGAAGCTCTGCCTACAGGAAAACATTGATCTGATCTGTGTTGTTCGCTCAGTAGAACAGGCACAACTTCTACGCACATTGGGAGCAAAATACATCATCAATTCGACGAATGAAGGCTTCAAAGAACAGTTAGTGGAGGCAATGGCAGAAACGGGTGCCACCCTAGCTTTCGATGCGATTGGTGGTGGTAGAATGGCGGACACGCTGCTTTCCTCGATGGAACAGGCCCTGAGCCGCAACGCCTCTGGCTTGAACACCTATGGTGCTGAACAACACAAGCAGGTTTATATCTACGGAAGGCTCGCGCGTGGTCCCATTACTCTGGGACAAAACTATGGCATGTATTGGGGGGTTGGGGGCTGGCTCGTGATGCCGGTTCTGAAGAAATTGGGCCCAAAGCGCGCTGCAGAGCTGCAAGCTCGAGTGGTCAATGAGATAAAGACCACATTTACCAGCCACATTACCGATGAGTTGAGTCTGCTTGAAGCAATCGATCCAGCGAACATCGCTCGCTACTTTCCCAAAAAAACGGGAGAGAAGTATCTGATCAAACCCCAGCAGGGACTGTAGGAGATCCTAATTTGCTGCTTCTCAGTGCTGTCTGGAGTGAATGAGTTGCTCTGGCGGTCGACATGGCGTGAGGACGCAGAGGGCCAGATTAATAGCTAAAAACCAGCAGAGCAATTCGGGGCAACTACTCTCTCAGCGGCTAAGCATGATCCTGTTGCTCAAGATTCCACTAGATCTGGGGCACTTCTAGGACGGTTTCCAATAAACCCAGGCCAGCTAGAATGGCAATGATCAAGAAAAGCCAAATGAACAGGTTTTTTCCATCATTCATGGCAAGCTAATCAATTTGGAGGATTTGTTAATCTTAGGGAAGTCTCTGTAGAGACCTCCCAACGAAGATTCCCAATGAAGTGCGGGAAGTTTTCTCATCTTTTTACTTCCCGCATTTGGAGCTCACGAACCAGTTTTGTGAGAGGATCAGTGAGCAGGAGACCCTTTGAACAGCTTGGCCACTGTATTCAGAGCGTATCGCTTGGAGCCTCAGAAAACGATTTATAGGGTTGCTAATTCTAAATTTTAAGTAATGTTTGAATATATACACCCTATGGTCTACTGCGGAGAGGAGTTTATGTGTTCAAAATATTTTTATCATTCTCAAAAGAAATATCGTTTCACATCACCAATCCTAGTGAAGCTTCGTGAAAGACTGACTCGGCAAACACTAGCGTGAATTTCTGTATGATCTTGTCTTAGTTTCGGCTGGGAGCAAGCTGTTGTAGCGGGAATTCAAATGGCATGGGTGCATCAAGTTCAATCACTTTTGCCTGAAGTTCAGGATACTGCTCGAAGTACCCACGAAGTTCTCGGCGTTTAGCTGAGAAGTTCTGGAGCATGTACAAAAGAATCGAATCCTTGCTGAAGAAACTCTGTCGCAGAGATTCTCGATTTCCTGAGAAGATCACTTCCCTGGTCCATGCTCTCCGAATCGTTCGCCCAAGCAGTTGGATAAAGACACGAACAAAGGGATAATTCAGCCAAATGATATGTGTGGCTCTTTGCCAAATCAGCATTTTGGCAGAGGCCCCATGCCCGTCAATTACCCATCGATCCTCAGCAATTGCGGCTGCTACCAGCTCGCAAAACTTCTCTGATTTGCGCAGCGTCCAGTTCTCCTGCCAATACATTTCATCAATTTTGAAGTATTGGATTGCGTACTTTTCGCTCAATTGCTGGGCGAGTGTACTTTTGCCACAACCACTGATCCCGATGATCGCAATGCGCAAGGTTGGCATCATTCTTCCGGTCCAAGCTGATTTATGAATCCCCCAAAGGGACCGGGTTCATGCTGGATAGATCCCAAGCTAGAGATCCGGCTGGCTCAATTTCTGCTGCTGTTATCTGATGACAACCATAGGCCGCTTCCATTCTTCATTTCTTTAGGGGTTTTCAGATGACATGGCAGAATCGTTTTTCAGGGGTTTTCCGTACTAAGAACCCCAGTGGTTCCAACAATACAATCGAACCCACTGAACAAGAAAATTATCGACTGATTCTCTTGGGCATGCAGAAGGTGCATGGACATCTCTTTCAGTTGAGCGAACCAAAAAAGTCTAATTGAGGGAATGGGACATGGAGTCCCGAGATTAATGCTTCGAAATAGGGTTTTTAAGAATTTCTCTGTTCGTCAAATTCCTTTATCAACTTCTTCACTTCGACGAGCTTGCGTTCTAATTCCTCACGCTTGTGCCAATCCCTCCTTTGTTCTGCAGCAAGCATTTCACTCTTGAGTTCTAACATGCGATCCAGCAAATCAAAGCGATCCACGAACAATTACTCCCTTGCTACTAGCTAATATGGTCGTTATTTCGGCCAAAAATGGTTTCCACAGGTTCTTCTCTTTTGTTTGAGATGATTGATCAAACTAAGTAAGCTCGAAAAATTAACGGCCTCAGACGGCAAAAGTTATTCAACTGTCCGGAAAGCTGGAACAAAGAAGGTGATACCCGATAATTGAACACCCGATAGAGGTGGTACTGTTCGTGATTTCTCTCAGAGAATAGCAATTCATTGGCAGTCACGAAGAACGGGGTCAGCTTGCCATACTTGGTGGTCTTCACCTCAATGAAACGTTCCTTACCATCCTGTTCAAAAGAGCGGATGTCGTAGCCCATGTTGGGCCCAATCGTTTCAGAAACCTGCTCCACAGAGTCCAGCAAATCCATCCGGCCCATCGTCCGTAACCGTGCCTTTTCATAGGCCATCACTAGTTTTTCTCCCGCATCTCCCAACTGTTGATTGCTTGCTTCCAACTCCAGATAGTTGATGCCAACCCACGCCTCTGCATCATTTGGTGAGAGCAGTGGCAAGGAAGGATTCTTGGGGGCACTCTCCATTATCTCCAGCAGTTGCTGCATCATCCGTGGTTTGGGGACTGTCAATGTGTCCTGTAAAAATAGTTGGCTGAATTCAGGATTTTGCTGAAGAAACTCCCGAATCACTTCAGGGACAAGCTCTTTCTTGTAGTTGTAAAGCGGCTTGTATCCACTGATACTCGGTAACCCGAGTTCGATCAGTGCTGCGCTGATGTTCTGGTACATCAACTCAATTTCATATTCTATTCGCAAATTGAGACGGCTAACCAGCTTTTTACAGTGATCTACTTTATTGTAGAATTTCCCCAACATCTCGCTTCGGAGCATCGAGAAATAGTCTTCCACGATGATTTCTACTTCGGTGTGCGTCCATGTCCGGTGCAGTGGATGCCTGGTCTGTGAGGAGGTTTCAATAGTGAGGACAAAGTCAGTTCCCAACTGAACATAGGTGGGAGAAGAGAATCAATTTTTTCACTGAAGAGAGCACCTGAACAGGACAACAAGATCCAGACCACACGAAGGATACAGATATCAGGACGCTATAGCTGCGAGTTGTTCATTCTCAAATGGTGCGGATCAGAGAAGCGCTGTACTTGCCTCCGGGATTCCTGGGCAAGCACTGTATCAAGGTAGGAATTGATCGCTTGGAACTAAGGTCTGCGAATCAAACTTTGTGAAGCTTTTGAACGACAGGTCACTCAGGCTGGATGTGGCAACTCATCTCGTAGACGTTCCAATCTGACTTGCTGGCAACTTTGTCATACAGTCTGAGAGCCTGATAGTTGTTATCTCGGGTGATCCAGCGGAAAAGTCCCCAGCCTTCCTGAAGACCAATTCGTTGTAGTTTATCCAGCAGCAATTGACCCACTCCACCACCACGAGCGCTGGGCAGGACAACCAAATCATCCAGAAAGCCGATATTCTGACCACGTAACGGGTTCGGCATCGCTCGGAAATGAGCCATGCCCACGAGTGCAGATTCTTGAACAGCCACCAGACCCTGAAGTGGGTGGGATGAATTCATCAGCCAACCCCATGTGGTTTGAATGCCCGTTTCGGTGAGAGCAACTCGATAGTGTTCTGCATAGACCTGGTAGAGTTCCAACCATTGCTCAAAGTCTGCTTCTTTCAGTTCACGGATAAGAGTCATCGGAGAGAGCTTGTTGTGTTCGTTGTAGGATTCAATGACAGCCACCATATTCAATGCGGCCATCTGGCATTACGGTGTTGCAGAGGCGGGAGCCGAGCATCAGCGCAAAGTGCATTTCTGCGCCTTGTAGGTCAGCACCATCTAAATCAGCTTCCCGTAAGTCGACTCGATAACAGACAGCTTCCCTCAGGTTGGCTCCTCGTAACTCGGCTCGACGTAAATCCGCGTAACTGAGGTTGGCTTTCTCCAGATTGACGTTCATCATCACTGAGCTCTGCAACTCTGCTCTCTCCAGGTTGACTGCACGCATGTCGGCTTCATTCAGATCAACATCTTCCAAATCTGCACCCTGAAGCTGTGCTCCCTGCATCGTTGTAAAATCAAGGTTCGCCTCCCAAAGATGCGCTCCGCTCAAGTTCGCTCCTTCCAACTGGGCTCCTTCCAAATTGACTTTTTCCATCTTGGCCCCAACCAGATTGACCCCACGGAGATCTGCGTAACTCAGATCGACTCGGCTCAAGTTGGCATAGCTCAAATCTGCATCGACCAGATCTGCCCCATTCAATTCAGCCCCTCGCAGATCCACACCAGACAGTTGACCTTCCGGACAAGCGTTTGTCTCACGCAATTGCCGCAAATGAGCGGGATCAAAGTTTTCTTCCATGCTCCCTACCTCTGCATGAAGCGCAATGACGTTATAGATTGGGTCACTTAAAAAAGTTATCGATAGACCTGATGAAAAATGTCACAAACTGAACACAAAACAAGGTTATTTTCTTGCCCTAGAACAACAATTTTTCTGAGTCACATTTCCACGACAAGATTAAGAATATCACCTTCCATCTAAGTCATCACTCACTTCCTCCACCAGCAACATCCCTGATGTAGGCCGAAGATAATTGTGATGTGTAATTTTATTTTTGTCTTTTATTATTAATTTTATAGATTTCAAAAAATTATTGTAGATTTTTTTATTTATTTATAAATTAAATTAGTTATTTATAAAAAATTCATAAAAAACTATAATTTATTATTGAAATTTAAAATACTATTTAGTAACATTACTGAAACTTAAGATGACAGAGAAACAACACCCGTTGCACACAACACTTGGAGAAATAAAATGGCTAACTACAATCCACTTCACTTTCAACAACTGACAGAAACCAAGTCGAGCCCCATCTGCAGCCTATCCGGCGCCGTATTGAGCGGTTTAGATCTGTTGGGAGCTGATCTGCGTTATGGCACTCTAGAAGGAGCAGACTTGAGTGGCTCTAATCTAGCAGACGCAAAACTAACAACAGCAAATCTGGGTAGGGCAAAACTGAGTGAAGCACGTTTGGCAGGAGCAGATCTCTATGGAGCTAATCTGGAAGAGGCAGATCTGCGAGGAGCAGACCTACGGGGAGCGGACTTACGCCGAAGCAAACTAGCCCAAGCAGACCTACGGGGAGCAGACCTACGAGGAGCAGACCTAAGGGAAGCGGATTTGTTTGGAGCGGATTTTCGTGATGCTGATTTGCGAGAAGCCAATCTAGAGATGACCGCCTTCGGTGGACAACGTTTCTGTGACTACATCAATGTCGCTTAGGGCACTGAAAACAATTCTCTACAAGTCCAACGCTTCTTCCGCCAGCTAAGACAACACACCCTACGTTGGCTCCTCACAGTGGGGGCCGACCACAAAGCTACTTCAACAAGTCTACAATCTCTTGATCCTCTGGAAACCTACCTTCATTCAACTTTGAGAAGAGCAACTGATCTTCAGCGAAGACCTCAAAAGCCCCTCTTCCGCCAGCTACCAGTTGCGTTTCTAGTTGCAACTGTTCCTTCACTGTAGCAGCCAACCTGGCTGCTCGGGGTTGGTAGTTTCAAACTCTGCAGTATTCAATACGAATCGTCATTTTTGTCTCCTGATCGTTTCATTGGATTCATTAGCTAGCTTAGTCGATTGAGAGCCGAAAGACCAAGCTGACTCTTGCATCTGGTATCGAATCAATCACCCGGCAGGGGAACCTCTGGACCAAGCATGCCTTCTTTTCGAAGTTCCAACCAAAGATCACACGGAATTTCTAGCTCAAATAACCGCAAGTTTTCCTGCCACTCCTCACGACTCCGTACACCGGTCAATACCGTGGCAACTGCTGGGTGACCGAGCGGAAACTGTAGAGCAGCAGCCTTGAGAGGCACACCATGTCGTTGACAGATCACTTCCATCGCCAAAGCCCGATCAATCAAGTCCTGGGGAGCCTCAACGTAGTTGTAGGTGGTTCCAGGGACTGGATTGGCTAAAATCCCACTATTGTAGACACCGCCAATCACAATTGAGGTCCCGTGCTTCAGACACTTTGGGAGCAATTCAGCCAACGAACTTTGATCCAGCAGGGTATAGCGTCCTGCGAGTAAAAAGCAGTCAAAGTCCCCATGATCAAGGAACTTGGACAGCATCTCCCATTGATTCATTCCTGCGGAAACAGCCTTGATACTACCCTCCTCACGCAAACGATTCAGGGCCTGATAGGCTCCTAGCACCGCATCTGTGAAGTGTTCGTCAGAATCATGGATATGCAGAATGTCTACTGCGTCCACTCCAAGACGCTGAAGGCTCTCCTCATGGGAGCGCAGCACCCCATCGTAAGAGAAATCAAAAATGAAGCGCTTGTCTGGATTCGCCAGGTAGAACGGCTGTCTGTCGCCGTAAAGTTCAGTACCTTCACGGACACCTGGACGAATCAACCGACCAACTTTGGTAGAAATCAGTGGACGACTGGACAATTGCGGTAGGCTACGGCCGATCCGTTCTTCAGAGAGACCATATCCATAGAAAGGGGCTGTGTCCACATAGTTAATCCCTGAATTCAGAGCCTCTTCAATTGTTAGGAGTGCTTCTTCTTCAGAGACTTTATTCAGCAAGTTGCCTAAAGGCGCTGCGCCCAGAGAGAGTTGTGACACACTCAGTCCACTGGATCCCAGGGCATTGGTTTCAAATGGATTGAGCATAGGACTTCCTGAAATGAGTTTCGAATTACGATCAAGACCAAAGCAGTATCATTCCTGAGGTCGATACGATCAAAAAATGGCTATCCGCAAGATACTCTATTAGAGATGTGGTGCAAGGATTCATATTTTGCTGACAGTCGAATCCAGGCCTGCCATATTAATTGTTACAGGAAACTGCCTAGGTCATTTTGACCCAGTTCCCTTGCTGCTGTAGCCATTCCCTCTTAACCAAAAACGGAGTTTATGATTAAACTGACTAAAAATGAAGCCTTGATGGTACTGGTGGATCTCGTCCAGGAATCTGATGAATTGCCTGCGAAGGCCCGCTTGGAAATTGATGGGAAGGTCAAATGGCTACTAAAGCAACATGAGAAGATTAGCGATCCTCAATGGACGCTCTATCACCGCAAGTGGAAAGCAACGAGCCAGCACGATGAATTTTATGAATCCGCCATTACTGTTCTGAAAGGCAGTACAGTAGAAACACGTCATCGTGCTTGTGCCTGGATGTGGGCTGCCGCCATCGCTGCTGGAGTAGCTTCAGCTACAATTGATGAGAACAATGTTTCTGCCAAGGAGATGAAACTCATCCAACAAACTCGAAAACAGCTCGGTGTTTCCATCACAGAGCAGTATGTGGCTTTTGGCAAACTACCTCATACGGCACTGGAAGAGTTGAAACCCTAGTACGGAGACGCGTTTTAGTTTAGGGAAAGTAAGTAAACGTTAGGAACGGGTGGGATTCAGCAATCCCACCCAGCAGAGTTGGAAGTAACTTAGACGACGTCGTCGCCAGCTCCAGCCATGATGAGTTTGCCTTCCTCTTCAAGCTTCTTTACAACCTTGATGATCTTTTGTTGGGCACCTTCAACGTCTGCGACTTTAACTGGCCCCATGTTCTCCAGATCATCGTTGAGCATCTCGGCTGCCCTGGTGGACATTGAGCTCAGAATCAACTCCTTGACCGCATCACTGGCGGTCTTCAAGGCCATCGCTAGATCAGCTTTATCCACATCCTTCAAGACTGTCTGCATCTGCTTGCTATCAATCAGCGTCAAATCTTCGAAGGTGAACATCAATTCACGAATTTGCTCAGCTAGATCAGGATTCGATTCCTCGATAGTGGAGAGAATTCGCGTCTCGGACGCCTTGTCAATTGCGTTAAGGATCTCGGCCACTGGTGCAACTCCACCGACTTTGGTCACCATGCTACCTGCCTGTTTCATTTCATCTGTTAGCACTTCGTTGAGTTCATTGACAACCCCTGGAGGAATACTGTCCAGAGAAGCGATTCGATAAACAACATCTGCCTGGAGATTTTCCGGAAGAGTTCGCAGGACAGTAGCTGCCTGGTCCACATCTGACAAGTAAGAAATGATTAAGGCAATGGTCTGCGGGTGTTCAGTCCGGATGTAGTTGGAAATCATCACGGGATCAATAAATTTAAGCGCCTCTAGCCCCATGTCTTCGGTCTGGGCACTCATTGATGCGCCAAGCTCTTTCGCTTTGTCTGGACCCAAAGCCTTGCTCAAGGCATTCTTGATGAAGTCTGGAGAAGCCATCAGGTCTCCCCCTCCATCACTCATCACAGACTGTCTATAAAACTCTTCAAGAACCTGATCCAATTCCTCGGACGAGATATCGTTGAAGCGAGTCATGTAGTAGCCAACCTGCTGAATCTCAGCTTCTTCGAGGTTCTTCATGACATCGGCAGCCCCCTCTTCGCCCAAGGCTAGCAATAGGATCGCCGCTTTCTTGGGACCCGTTAGTTTGCCAACCGCCATACCTGCTCCTTAGACAATGGTTTAAGTGTGATCAGAACGTGTAAAGAAAATTTATGTCACATCTTTGCAAAGATGCAAACCACATACGTTTTGCCCGCGGGAAGAGCAGATTTTTTTAGTTCCCCATTCCGTGAGAGCGATCATACCCATTGATGGACGGAGAGCGACAACCAACTTTGGTCAATTCGTCATTAGTGGGACAGTAGTGTTCCACTCGTAAAGGATAACAAGTAGAAGAGTCGCTGGAGTGTTCGCTACCACAATCACCCCCAGGGCAAGCTGAGAGCGCCCCTAGCAGATGTACCTCTGCAAAGAATTCCAGATAGTCTCCCGAGCGAACCGGGCTGGCCTTCATGAAATACTGGTGGGTGTCCTGAAGAAAACCTGTGCACATGAAGACATTGAGTACATCGTGCACATCAGCCTCTATCTCGGCTTTTGAGAGTCCCGTCTCTAGGGCCAAGCTGCGGATTAGGTTGGAGTGACAGCAGTGATGATATTTGGTCTGGTTCGACAGAAACGAGGTGTAGGGATCACAGCGAGTACCGATGACATCATGCACACCGGCTCCAAATTCGTCGAAGCCGTACCAGTCCAGGGTGTCCGCAGTGATCGTTGCCAGTGGACGCAAGTAGGGAAACCCCGACCAGAGTCGATCTCCTGTCGAGAGATGCGTACCGTGAAGCGCTCGTGTCTTACCGCTGTAGAAACGCTCCTGTAGATTCTCTGCCTGCCAGAGGTTGAGATCTCCCACCTGGGGCCCATCCACACAGACAATCCGAAAGAAATGACCGGCTGGAATTTCGAAAGTTCGTGCTTCCCTTGCAGGCACCTCCAAGGACTCTACCAATTCAAAATTTTTGCGTGCTCGAAAGTATAATTCGAGAGGAGCCACCCTGAGTTGGTCCACCGGATAGCAAACAACTGGTGGGGTGGCCTTGCGCTTTTCCGCATCCAGAGGTGCTGGGAAGTCAGGGGTTCTGGACTTCATGAGATGATTCAGGGTTTGAGGAGCGTCAATATCTAAACAAGCAAGGAGAGAGGCACCCGTTGCGAGTGCCTGTAATGATCACTGTTGGAGTTGCTGAAAAGCCTGATCAAGATCGTTGATGATGTCCTCGACCCGCTCCAACCCGACTGAGAGGCGAATCACTTCCGGACCGGCTCCTGCAGCCACGCGCTGCTCATCCGTCAATTGTCTATGTGTAGTTGATGCGGGATGAATGATCAGGGAGCGAGTGTCACCGATGTTGGCCACGTGACTATGTAGTTCTACTGACTCCACCAGCTTCACACCAGCTTCGTAGCCTCCCTTGATGCCAAAGGTGAAGACCGAACCCGCTCCACCTTCGAGATATTTTGAAGCCAACTGATGGAAAGAATTGTCTGGCAAGCCCGCATAAGATACCCAATCCACCTGGGGATACCCCTGCAGAAACTCTGCGACTCGCTGTGCATTCTGGCAATGTCGTTCCATGCGCAAAGCCAAGGTCTCTACACCGTTGAGGGTCAACCAGGCATGAAAGGGGGACATGGTTGAGCCAAGGTCACGCAAACTAACCGCATGGCTGTAGAGCGTGTAGGCCAGATCATTGCCAAAGGTTTCAGCAAAGGTGATCCCGTTGTACTCCGCGGCTGGTTGACTCAGGCTGGGGAACTTCTCATTATCAAGCCAGGGAAAGGTTCCAGAGTCGATGACCACACCCCCAACCGCATTGCCCTGTCCAGATAGAAACTTGGTCGTGGAGTGGGTGACGAGATCTGCCCCCCATTCGATAGGCCGGCAAAGGGCTGGGGTCGCCATCGTATTGTCTACGATCAGGGGCACACCCGCTTCCTGAGCCACCTTGGCAATGGCTTCGAGGTCAATCACCACACCACCCGGATTTGCAAGGCTCTCGACAAAAATGGCGCGAGTGTTTTCCGTTACCGCCTGTCGGAATGCATCTGGATCAGTGGCTTCGACAAAGATCGCCTTCCAATCGAATTTCTGAAAGCTCTTGCCCATCAGATTGATGCTACCCCCATAGAGCTTGTTCGCGACGATCACTTCCATGCCGGGAGACATCAGGGCAAAGAGTGCCAAGACTTCGGATGAATGTCCCGAAGCGGTACAAGTGGCTCCTCGTCCTCCTTCGAGTGTAGCCAATCGCTCCTCCAGCGCTGCCACAGTCGGATTCGTCAAACGGGAGTAGATGAAACCGGGCGTCTGTAAGTTGAAGAGCGATGCGGCATGATCGGCGTCTTCAAACACGTAGGAGGTCGTCTGATAGATTGGGAAGGAACGTGCTCCGGTAGTCGCTTCAGGGGGAGTTCCCGCATGGATCGCCAGCGTCTCGAAACCGTACTGAGGATGGAGGGGCTTCTTCACCGATATCTCCGTTGGCTGGAGATCACTCCGGTATTGATGCCTTGCCAGCCTAGTTCTCCCCAGAGTCTTGAGTACTCTATCTTCGGGCAGCGATTCATCACGATCTGCAGACCATTCCTTTCAGCAATTTCACAAGCTTCCTCGCTGACAACCCCAATTTGCAGCCAAAGCACCTTTGCCCCGCACTGTACCGCCTCTTCAGCAATCGTAGGAGCTTCCTCTCCTCTGCGAAACACCTCGACCATGTCAACTGGTCCTACATCGGCCAACTTGGCTTGCACGGTTTCTCCCAGCAGGGTCTGGCCAGCAGCTCTTGGATTGACGGGCAGCATTTGGTAGCCCTTCTGAGAGAGGTATTTCATCACAAAGAAACTGGGACGTTTCCAATTGGTAGAGGCTCCTACTACTGCGATCCGGCGAACGCTGCGCAGGATCTCTCGTAGTTGCCGATCTGATACTTCAGTGGTGAATTTGTGCACGCTAGCTTAGAGAAAAAAGAGTTCAATCAACAGACAAGCTACGTTCTAAGGAAGGCATAGCCGAAGTTCAAAAAATGCAGTAGAGTGGCTATCATTCCTCACAAACAAAGCTCAAGTTTTGTTGCAGCAAACCATCTTCAGAGAGCACCTGATGGGTGGAGATCTTGACGAATTGGGAAATTACGTTTTTTGGTCTGTCCTGCAGTTCTTGTTAATCACTTGGGTTTTCAACTCCTGAGCTTGGGGCAGTTGAAGGTCATGCAGCAACCTCTCAAGTTGGATTATCCCTGAGCCGGCCGCTGCCCATGGTCGGAGCGCTCCATTTTGTTTTTCTAGTCATAGCTGGAAGTAAGTTGCAGGCTGTGCAATCGGCTCACACGATTAATATAAGCAAAAAGCGTCACCCCCCTGCTACACTTCTAGCCCTAACTCACCAGTTTGTGATCGACCCGTCCCGTCGTCTCAAGTGTGGCGCTTCCCAAAACTCGAAAGCTTGATGCTGCAAGCGCTGTTCATCGATGGTGATCCCCAACCCGGGAGTTGAGGGAACTGGCAGCTCTGCTCCATTCAGTCTAGGTTGCTCTAAGAAGACTTCAGAGTCCTCAAATCCCAGATGTTGCTCTACGGGACTAGCCCTTGTTTCGAGCCAGGCGAAGTTAGCGACCGCTGCAGCAAAATGTAACGTAGCGGCTGTACAGACTGGTCCTAGTGGGTTATGCGGCATCATGTCGATGTAATGTGATTCACACCAGCCGGCCACCTTCATTGACTCTGTCAAGCCGCCCACATTACACACATCGATCCGGGCAAACTGCAGGATGTCTTCTTCAACATAAGGCTGGAACTGCCATTTAGAGGCAAACTCTTCACCAATAGCAAAGGGGATATCTGTCAGTTTGCGCAACGCATGATAGGAACTTGGACACTCGTCTCGAATCGGTTCCTCGATGAAATCTAGGGTGCCCCTCGGCATTTTTTGGCAAAAGCTGGCAGATTCTGCTACATTCAGCCGGTGATGATAGTCGATGCCGAGAACAACCTCCTCCCCCAGTTGTTCCCGGGCCTTTGTGCACCATTTGGCAGATTCTGCTAAATGCTCCCGAGGTTCATAGAGGTCCTTGCTGCCGTGACCCGAAGGTGAGAGCCGCATGGCGTTCCACCCAGCCGACACAAGTTGCTTCGCTTGGTCGATCATTTCCAGACCTGGGGGAGCGCTGGTTGTTGCGAAGGTCGGGATGAAGTCTCTCTGCTTGCCACCCAGTAACTCGTAGACTGGAACCTGTAAGGCCTTACCCTTGATGTCATGCAGGGCAATATCAATTGCTGAGATCGCTGCCAAAAGCACGCGGCCACCTTCAAAGTACTGGCTTCTATATAACTCTTGCCAAAGAGAACCAATCTGGAAAGCAGGCTTGCCCACGAGCCATTCACTGAAGTGTTCGATCGCACCAATCACTGCTTTTTCTCGACCAGACAGGCCACTCTCCCCCCAACCAAAGATGCCTTCATCCGTTTCCACCTTGACCAGCAACTGATTTCGGATGCCAACTTTGACGGGATAGGGAACGATTTTGCTGATTTTCATGTTGAGCTTCTTGAAAAGCGTAAAAGAATCAGCTTCCTTGGAGGAAGCTGGAAAGTTTATTCTCATCAAAGACAACCCCATGACCAATAATGTCAAGAGGTTTGGCGTTGCCGTTGCTGAACTGAAACGGTTGAAGCGTGTATTGATCGATAGGGAAGGAGTGGACTTCTAGGTAGCCCGGATTCGGAACACTTGCCAACAGGCTCACGTGCAGTTCGTGCATGCCATGCGAAGAGACCATCAGATCCCGATTTGCACAGAGTTGAGCGACTTGTAACCATGGAGTGATGCCCCCGATGGTCGCCACATCCGGTTGTGGAAACCGCAACACGTTTGTTTGTAAAGCCGCTTGGAATTCAAAGAGAGTGTGGAGATTTTCCCCCTGTGCCAAGGAAATCTGAATCTGCTCTCCAATCCTTTGAAAGGCTGCGAAATCATCGGGCAATGTCGGTTCCTCAAACCAAGTCACCGATAGATCCTCCATGGCCTGGCCAATCCAGATGGCATCCTTTACATCCCACTTCATATTGGCGTCAACCATGAACTCAACGTCTCGTGGAATCAACTCTCGGATGCTACTCGTGCGTTGAATATCTTGCTGCAGATCATCCAGACCAATCTTGATCTTAATACCCCGGTAGCCCTGTCGCAGTTTCTCAGCGATTACCTCCTGCTCGCGTTCCATCGTGTAATTCAAGTCGATGAGACCCGCATAGGCTCGAACTTCAGGCTGCTTACCCCCCAAGAGTTTCCAGAGAGGTAGCTCTTGGGACTTCGCTCGCAGATCCCAGAGGGCAATGTCCAG
>JACLAD010002456.1_pt1 | contig 37287 bp, 38 predicted proteins | sample 8027901 | NCBI WGS metagenome assembly JACLAD01 (sample SAMN15725071, study PRJNA655200) | protist metagenome | isolation source: fluorescence activated cell sorting (FACS) single amplified genomes of... | place: Spain: Blaines Bay Microbial Observatory, Mediterranean Sea | collected 2016-07-05 | reverse complement strand
CGCTTCCCGTTTCATAACGAGTGCGCAGCGCGGTGCATTTACTGAGCTCGATCTCGAAGCGACGAGCAAGGCTTGTGGTATGGGGGCGCGGGGTCTGGATGTTCATCGGGTTCTCCGGCTGCGTCGGTCAACTCAGGGTAGCCCAGCACATCCAACAGGCGAGCAGAAAAGAACGGCCTCACCCCAGGGTGAGGCCGTGACGTTGCGGCGTCAGGCGGCCAGCGCCTGTCCCACGAGGCCTCTCCGGTCGCAGAACCGGATGGCGAGGGTCGTGGCGCGCCATGCGATCGAGACCACGCCGAGCGCGGCCACGAGGCCGAAGAAGGCCGCGCCGGCAGAGCCGAGGACCGAGAGCCCGGCGCCGCCCATCAGCCCCTGAAGCAGGACCGCAGACAGAACGGTGACGATCAGCGACTTCACGAGGCCCATGGTCAGGCGGGCCTCGCTCTCCACCCGCCCCTTGAGATCCACCTCGGCATAGGCCAGCGGCCCCTGCACGGTGCCGCCCTTGGCGAAGCGCAGATAGACGGGGCGGGCATCGCCCTGCCAGACCGCGAGGGCCTCCCCGGCCGCGACGCGCAGCACCGCGCCTTGGGCCAGCTCGCGCCGGGCCTTCGGCAGGCGCGGGTCGACGCCGATATCGAGGTGGCGGAGCACGCTCGTCGCGCCCTCGATCCCGTTCAGTTTCATCTGGCTGTCCATCGCGGCGACCTTTCGTCTTCAGGTTGATCCAACACTATGCCGGCGCAAACCAGTTATCAATGTTTTTCGCAAAACTTTTTCCGATAGTTTCGAGGTTCATCTCCCTGCCCCTTGCTTCGCGAGTGCCAGAAAGGCATATGAGTGCGAATTGAAGGCATAAGCGTGCGAGTAGCCTGTCAAGCACTTTCTTCTATGACCTCGGCAGACATGCCGGGGTCATTCTCTTTTGGGCCACCGACACAGGAAATGGCGTTCAAGTATCGCCCACAGGAACAGATTTTCGTGTTCAGTCTCCCCGTCGGAGAACCTCAGATGCTGAAGGCCAAAAGCAGGCGATAGCAGCTTCTGCCATGACCATTCCGTTTCCAGGGACAGGCGGCGCAGAGGAGCGAAAGTCGAATGGAAATCCCGAAGGTCGCTATCAGCGATATAGGATTGAACTGTCTTGCGCCTTGGATTGGGGGCCTTGGTGACGCGGATGTGCCCGGTTGCCACAAGCCGCGTGGCTTGCCTGGGCTTGAGACCTACCGATTTTGCGAACACCTCCAGCGTAAGGCCAGGGGCGTCACCGAAGTGTAGCTTGCTCTCCAGTTCCTTCCGGTCGACCAGGATCGAGGCGTAACCCGTTGCCTGCGAGTAGCGGCCGATCCGGCGAAGCTCGCCTTTCTCGATCAACTCTATTATTTCGGAGGGGCGAACCCGGAGTTGATGGCAAGCCTCCTGTAGCGTACGCCAGCTATGCATCTTGGCGTCAACCGTCAGGGCGCCTCGTAGCAACTCGTTAACGAAACGGTGAGCATCCGTTGCCTTCCATAAGGGCTTTGCGTCTGCTGCCGCAATTGCCGGGGGGAGGCGACCATCGGCTCTGAGCGATTCGAAATGCCCCCGAGAGATGTTCATCATATGCTGAAGTTCGATTGCACTTACCATTCGGTCGAGACTTTCGAGAATGGGCTTCGCGGCCTTGGCGTCGAATACTTCCCACTCGTCGTCATCCGACGCGTGCCCCAGAATCCCCTTCGCCCGGAGAAGCTTGCGTAGGCGGCGATCATCGACGCCATATTCCTCCGCGGCCGTTCGAACGGAATGGTGCCTGCGTTCCAGAACAGGCTCTCCCATCACGTTGTCTCCGGGGCCGACCGGCCAGGTAGTCAAAATGTGATTGCGAAGGATCTCGCGGAAGACGTCATAGGAGTTGGAGGGTAGTTCATGAGCGAACCGATCATACAGATCGCCAAAGACACCTTTCGGACCCTGCCGGGGCGTGCCCAATCTGGTTTGCAGGCGCGTGAGCGAAGCGCGGACTTGATCCGGCCCCCTTGCTGAGAGTTCGAACCCTGTTTGCACTACGGCCCATAGATCCTCCGGATGAACGCGACCTCGCCCTTCAGTCTCAAGGCGGACTGCGGCCCGGCCCAGTAGCTCAGCGAAGGTGCAGACGGCCTGCAGGTCAATAGCGTCGAACCAGCCGCCACTAGGGCGACCATGCAGCCGGTCTAGAACGTATGCTTCGAAAGCGCTCGCCTCCCTCGGCTCGCAGTCGAGGTGTCCCTGTTCGAGGGAAGCGCGGATCTCTGTCAGACGAGCTGTGAAATCGAAGCGCTGGGTCAGGGCCGGTTCGGCCCATAGCGCGACCAACGGGACTTCATGCTTGGCACAGATGCGGAGATGGCGAAGAAGCCAGTCGGCGCGCAGGTGGAGCATCCATGGCGACGAATCCTTGACCCAGTCCTCTCGAAGGCATGCAGGACAGCCGCGGATCCCCACGGGCTTGATGCTCTTGGCGTGAAAGAGCTCCCCGCGAAACGAATGCTCGCGTTCGCCAAGGTGGACGGGCGTCCACTCAAGCAGAGCCTCCGGCGCTACTCCACCCAAGTCAGCCAGTCGTCGGCAGGCCAACTCATCACCTTGGATGACGGCCGAAAAGGGGAGCTCGAAATCTGCGCCGAAAGTCACAGCAGACAAGCCGTTCCGGTTCGCAAGACGTGACATAAACGAAAAAGCTGGTTCCCGTTCGCCAAGTGGAACGGTGAGAGGGAGCAAGGCCATAGAGATCTCGGAGACGAACAGAGGTGACCAAGAAGCAAAGGCTTCTGGGCTGTGCCTTTCGAATACCGCCGTCGCGATGCGACCGCTATTCTTGAGTTGCTTCGATAGTCCTTAGCGGTGAGGCCCGGAAGCTTGTAAACATAAGCCGATCGTTCGCATGAAGCGTCTGGGGCAGCCCTTTCTAGGCCTTCGCGCCACGTGGCGCACGGAGCCAAGCCGTGGATACAATGGGCGGGAACCTGCCATGACCTCCGACCGAATTCGGGCGGCAGGCCTACGGCCAAAGAACGTAGAGGTAGGCCAGATAGCCGGCCAGCAGCACGGCGCCCTCCCATCGGGCGATCCTCAGGCCGGTGGCTGCGAAGATCACGAGCAGGAGGGACACTCCCACCATCAAGAGGTTGTCGAAGGTGACGATCTGCTCCGGCACCCGTGCGGGGGAGATGAGCGCCGTGCCGCCACCGATCCCCAGGATGTTGTAGATGTTCGAGCCGACGATGTTGCCGAAGGCCACGTCGCTCTGCCGCTTGAAGGCGGCCACCACCGAGGTGACCAGTTCCGGCATCGAGGTGCCGACGGCCACGATGGTCAGACCGATGACGGTCTCCGGTATGCCGAAGGACTGAGCGATCGCCACCGCGCCAGTCACGAGGAAGGCGCCCCCGACTACCACCAGCACGAGACCGCCGATCGCCAGCAGGAGGGGCGTGAGCATGCCGCCCGCAGGCGACGGCTTCGGATGCAGGCCCGGGTCCACCGCTTCCAGCGCCGCGGCCTTGTCGTAGATGGCTCCATGCTCCGCGGCAGAACTTTCCTGCCGGAAGGCGAGGTAAATGTAGGCGATGAGCGCGGCGATGAGAGCGACGCCAACCAGTCGTCCGAGCGGCATGGCGAATGAGAGCGCGGCGAAGACCGCTGCGACCCCGAGCATGACGACGGCATCCCGGCGCAGCGCCGAGGAAGGGACCGCGATGGGCAGGATAATCGCGGAGATGCCGAGGATCAGCAGGATGTTGGCTATGTTCGAGCCGACGATGTTGCCGAATGCGATCCCTGGTGATCCCGACAGCGCCGCCTGAACCGAGGTCACGAGTTCGGGCGTCGAGGTCCCGAACCCCACGAGCGTGAGACCGATCACGAGGGGCGAGACCCCCAGCCGCTCGGCGACCCGCACTGCGCCGCGGACCAGGAAATCCCCGCCAGCGATCAGCAGGACAAGTCCTCCGATCAGCGGCAGCCACATGTCCATCATCGTCCAAACTCCCTCATCATCGTCCGTTCATGGGTGTCCGGACCCACGATGATATGTCGGACGACGCCTGCGACCACCTTAAGCCGCCGAAGGGCTCAGTTGGCTGGGCTGCCTGCCATCGACCGATGCGCTCGGGAGGACGCTAAGGCCGATAAAAGATGGCATCGGAGGAAAGCGCTGTCCGAAATGCTTGCCTCCGGTCCGTGCAGCACTCAGTTTCCGCTCATGTTGGATAGGCTGAACCTTCCCTTCGACCCCGCGCTCTTGCCGCAGTTCGACCTTTTCGCTTCGCTGCTACTGCTCGCGACGCTCTGGATTGCGCGCAAGGCGGCCCTGCGCGCGATCCGTGCCCGGTCGGAGCTGCCGGTCCACGAGCAACGCAGGCTGATCGCCTCGAGCCGCAACCTCTTTCTCTTCCTGACTCTCGTGGGCCTGGTGCTGATCTGGGCGCCGCAGTTGCGCACCTTCGCCTTGTCCCTGACCGCGGTCGCCGTCGCGATCGTCGTGGCCACCAAGGAGCTGATCCTGTGCCTCTCCGGCGCCGTGCTGCGCGCGACGACGCGCGCCTTCTCGGTCGGGGACTGGATCGAGGTGGGCGAGATCCGGGGCGAAGTCACGGACCATACCCTGCTGGCCACGACGGTGCAGGAATTCGGCGCTGGAGCCCATGCCCACATGCCCACCGGCCGGACCATAGTGATGCCCAACAGCATGCTTCTGGTCACCCCCGTTCGAAATCAGACGGCACTGCGTGAACATGCCTATCACCACTTCGCGGTGACGCTGGAGCCGATGCCGAAGCTCGAAGGGCTACGGGAGAAGGTCGCAGGCATCGTGCAGGAGCGCTACGAGCCGTTCCGCGAGCGGGCCGCCAGGGCCAACGCCGCGATCGAACGCCGGACCCATGCCGACCTGCCGGACCCGGCGCCCACGATCCGGTTTCGAACGACGGACCTGGGAAAGCTGCGCGCCGAGATCACGCTCTTCTGCCCACTGTCGGTCGCGGAGCAGCTGGAGAGCGAGATCACTTGGCATTTGCTGACGACGCTCCATGTCCCGGCGCAAACAACCCCACCCGAGACCGACCCGTCACCAAGCGAGACCGACTGACATGCCCACCCTGTTCGTCATCCTCGATCTGGCCGCGATCGTCAGCTCGCTCGTGGCTGCGGCGCTGTGGTATCAGGCCGGAGCCCGCACGGTGCGTCGCATCTCGCGCTTTGAGGACCTCGACCATGCCGATCTCAATCGGATGGTTGTCGCGATGAACCGGAGCGCCTTGCTCAACCGTCGGGCCGCGCTGGCTTCCGCGGCCGCGGCGATCTGCCTCGCCTTCCGCTTTGCCGCTTCGCTCGCGCTATCGACGACGGTGGCGTAGGCGGGGAGAAGACTCTCTACGATGGCCTATTCGGCCGCATCGAACGGAGCGGAATTCCGTGCAACCTCTCGCACTGCGCCATGCAACTTCATCGGGCTGAACAGCTTGCCGAGCATGGTCACCGGATCGATGGTCGCGATCTCCACCTCCGTCCGCCCATGCAGGCTGCCGCCGAGGATGATCGACGGGATGCCTAGGCTGGCGCACATGCAGGCCGCAGCTTCGGCACCGCTTGTCTGCCTTGCGAGATGCAGGTCGATAAGCGCCAGATCGGGCGAATGCGCGAGGGTCAACTCGATCGCGGTGGGTCTGCCCACGGCGATGCCCATAACTTATGGCCCAGTTCCATGAGCTGCATCTCGCCTTTCTCTGATCTCGCCGTCCAGTTCGGCTTGGCAATTAAGCTCGTGCAAAAAGCTACGTTTCAAAGATCGCCAGAGCGGATGCGCGCCTCGTAGGTGTCGATCATCGCCTCGAGCGGATCGAGGCCGCCGAGCGTCTCGGCATCGAGCCGGTAGGTCCGTGGCACGCGTCCCGCCTGGCACAGGATCTTTTTGCCCCGCATTGCACGCACGTGCCAGACCTCAGCGTCGAGCCGGGCATCGATCCGGCAAATGTCTCCCTCGTGTTCGAATACGCGTTCCATGCAATTCTCCCTTGTCGGTCGCACTACCCTGCCAGCCAGAGCGGCACAGGGCAAATCGGCAGAGATGGAAAGCGACACTCGAAGGGCCAGTGGACAGTCCTCTGGCCCTTCTTCAACTTACTACTCCGCAGCCTGCGCTGGATCGACAGCCACGAACAGGGATCTGTCGTTGCGCAGCACGCGGACCAGCAGCGGTTTCTCGGCGTCGACGGCCGACTTCCAGGCGTCAATAAGATCCTGCGGGTTCGAAATGTCGCTGCCCCCGGCTTTCGTCAAGATGTCGCCCTGGACCAACCCGGCCTCGGCTGCGGCACTGCCGGGCGCGACATTCTGCACCATGATGCCGATGCCTTCCTCGAGACCAAGCTCGCGGCGTACGACCTCGGGGATTGCTGTAAGGCCGAGCCCCATGCGCACGCCGCTTTCCACGGCCGGACCTTCATTTGTGTCGCTGGCTTGCGTCTCCCGTTCGGCCAGGGTCAGTTCGATTGTCTGCTCTTGTCCGTCGCGCTGCAGATCGAGCGAAATGGGGGTGTCGGGTGCCAGCTCGCCCACTCTGCGCGTCAAACTGCGGGGGTCTTCGATCTCCTGGCCGTCGAGCGACAGCAACACGTCGCCTTCCTGCAGGCCTGCGGAGGCGGCAGGGCTGCCAGGCTCGACACCGATCACGATCGCACCGTTGGCGTTGTCGAGCCCCAGGGCTTCGGCGAGGTTGTCGTCGATCCCTTGCAGGCTGACGCCGATGAAGCCGCGCTCCACGCTGCCGGTTTCGATGAGCTGCTCGACAACGTCCTGTGCGGTGCTGGCAGGTACGGCGAAGCCGATCCCCACATTGCCTCCGCTCGGTGAGAAGATCGCGGTGTTCACCCCGATCACTTCGCCGGCGTCGTTAAAGAGCGGACCGCCGGAGTTGCCGGAGTTGATTGAGGTGTCGGTCTGCAGGAAGTCATCATAGGGCCCCGAGCGGATATCGCGCGAGGTCGCGGACAGCACGCCGACGGTCACCGTGCCGCCAAGCCCGAAGGGGCTGCCGATCGCGATGGTCCAGGCCCCGGGCTGCATGGCGTCACTGTCGCCCCATGCGACCGTGGTCAGATCCGAGGTATCCTCTAGCTTGAGCACAGCGATATCGGTGGCTGGGTCGGTACCGACGAGGGAGGCCGCGCGCGTTTCGCCATCCTGCATCAGGATCTCGATCTCGTTGGCCCCTTCGACGACGTGATTGTTGGTGACGATGTGTCCGCTGCCATCGATGATGAATCCCGAGCCCATCGCCGTGCCTTCGCGCGGCTGCTGCGGCTCGGGCGCACCGAACGGCAGCGGGGGCATGTCGCGCAGACGCGGCGGCGGGCCAACCACGCCCTTTGCGGCGATGCCCACCACGGCCGGGCTTTGGGCTTCGACGATGCCTGTGAAGTCGGCCGGGGCCGAAAAGATGCCTGAACTCTCGGCGCTTTCCTGCGCCAGGACGGGCATGGCGGGCGACAGCATACCGATGATAGCGACCGTCGAGGCGGCACTGCGCAGAATGGGTAAGGTCATGTGAAAATCCTTCGCATGTCAGATTGGAAGAAGCTCGGCGGAGGCTCCCATCCGAGGGAAGCATGCCGAAAGGCTGTTGGCCCTCCTGCCCGCAGCGGCTGTGCGGGCGTGTCTGGTCATGGCGACCGGGTCACATCGAGGCACCGCCGGGCGATTGCCGGAATGTTGTACCCGTCTTCGCGCCCCTCCGTGACCAGTCGGTAGGAACGAGGGGGTGGCGGACGGCCACCCCCTTGCAGCTTCATCTGCCGCGGTTCGCGTCACGCGGCGCCCAGGCAGGGCTGGCAGGTCAGTAGACCTCGCCGACTTCCTTGATTTCGGCCTCGATATCGTCGCCGTCAAACCAGCCTTCGAACCAGCCTTCCTCTTCGATGGTGATGACCTGGTCGTCATCCAGATCGGCGCTGTCGTAGACGCCGGTGGTGTATTCATCCTGACTGAGAAGCTGGTCGTCGTCCGTGTCGAGATCGGCGTAGGAATTGGTGTAGTTTTCACCGTAGAACGTGCCGAACTCCTCCTGATCAAGAAAGCCGTCGTCATTCGCGTCATAGGTGGCGAAGTCGGCATCGTATTCGGCCCCCAGATAGCGCTCGGTGCCGAGACCGAATTCCTCATCCGAGATCAGGCGGTCGTTGTCGCGGTCGTAATCGGCGTAGAGGCCGGTGGAATACTCGCTCTCGCTTAGGAAGGTGTCGTCATCCGTGTCGAGGGCATCGTAGTAGCCGGTTTCACCAAAGCCTGTGGTGAAGGTGTCATAGTCGTAATCGGTGCCGTACTCGTCGCCGAACATCTGGGCGGCCGCAGGGCCTGCGAGGAGGGCGGCGGTCGCAGCGGCGGCAAAAAGCTTGTGCTTGATCGTCATGTGTCTCTCCTTTCGAGTGGTCATGTGGCGAGGCTTCTCCAGCGGAGGGAACCTCATCGGGCAGATTGTCCAGGTGCTATGTCCCAGGACCGGTCCAGCTCCGGATCGTTCCGGCCCGTCCCGCCCCTGCACGGCTTCGATGAGCCGCATCGGATCTCTGCAGAGGATGCGTTTTGGGCATGAAGTTTTCTCCCATCACCATCGTCTCATCCGCGCGGGATAACGATTTGCGAGGAGCCCGGTCCACTCTCGGACCGATGCACCTCGTCGGGCTGCCAAGTCGCCCAGCAAGGGCTCATTCGCAGACGCTCGCAAGTTTCGCTTGGCCCCTGCCGGACCCTGTGAACATGCGAAGCGGCCTCGCCCCGGACGTGTCGTGCCCAACGGAAACCATGTGGATTTGTTCCTGCCAATTTGGGCAACCCGTTACATGGGCTTCCTGACCGGATGCTGTGTGGACCGTCCCAGGCCATGGCTCCGTCGACTTCAAGCGGCAGCAGACATCGAGACGCGAGGAAGGTCACGCCTGAGGGGTATTCCGTGTGCCAGCTGAGCTTCGTCGGAACGAGCCATAAGGTCCCGTGTTGAAGTGCCAACCCGGGAAGGAGATCGAAATGCCCGTTGCATCAAAAACCGTTCTCACTGGGGGTCTGGCGCTTGTAGCGTCGGCCTCTTCGCTTTGGGCACAGCAGGACGCCACGCAGAATGAGCCCACGGCAGCGTGGGAAACGGTCATCGTCCTCGAGTTCTCTGCCACTGAGGTAAAGATGGCGGGAGACGCCGTGCCGAACCTTCTCGAGATGGGTAAGGAAACACAGCTCTCCCGGCTGGAAGTGCCTGATCTCGGGGCGGAGGTCAGCCGTGTCGAGGGCGCTCTCGTTTTCCAGGATTTCGGGACCTTCTCGCTTTGGCGGGAGGATAGGATGGAAGGCTTCTTTCAGCCGGTGGGTGGAATGAATGATCTGGACATGTCGCTGCGCATCTTTCGACCGGATCTGCTCGCACAGAGCAATGTGCCCGGCATGGACCCTATCGGCGACGTTGCAGTCTCCTACCGCAATACCGGAAACGAGTCTGCGGGAGACGCGGATATAGACGCGGTCACCGTCATCTGCCCCGGTGACCAGGCGGATTGCAAGCCGAGCAACTGAACGAAGCATACGGCATTCAATGTGCCGAAAATGGTCCCCGAGGTCGTATGCGATCGGGTGACAGGTTGTGGGGACGAGCGGCAAGCGCAGCCCTGACTGCAGCACAAGCAATTGATCGAGGGCGGGAGGTCTGCCTGTCGCCCATGGCGCCGTTCGCAGTGACGGAGTCGCCGGCATTTCGCCCCGATCCACAAAGGCATTTCAATCCCGAGTTCTTGCAGTCTCCAAAAGGGAGTCTCCACAAAAATTTGAACCGAAGGGGAAAAGGCAAGTTGGACCAAAGCTCCAGAGAGAAAGGATACGTCATGCCGTTCAAATATCTTCTCCCTGCCACCCTCCTGCTGGCGGCTTGCGCCGAGATGCAGGGCACGGAGCCGTTGACCCCGTCTGGCGCAGGCGGGGCCGTGTTCAATGACGAAGACCGTCCCGATTACCGTCCCGGCGGGGACCCGGTCCTGCGCACGGGTGGCGGGCTCAACGACGAGGATCAGTAAGCTTCTGTTGCTGTTTCCATGATTTTTGCAGGGCAACCGCGCTTGAACTTGCTGCGCTCAAAAACGGCCCGTCAGGCAAGCGCCTGACGGGCATTCCGCTTATCAGGCTATCTTCCAGGGAAGTTATCCTCGAGCCCGCATAATTGTTCATGAAAGCCCTCGGCGGGGATGTCGAGATCTGCTTCGTTCAGCCGCTTATATTGACGTGGTTCAGTCATCGACGCCGGCTGGTCTTGTCCCTCAATCGGGTTCGTAACATGGTTGACGCAGATATCGAGAAGTTCCGCTCCCAGCGGCAATGGCAATCGCCGGTCCATGGCGGGATAGCACGAGACCTTTGATCTCTCTCATGCGGTTGAATTCGATGCCGGAGAGATGCGCCGTGAGCTTCCTGACTGTACAATGGCACAGGGGCTGCACGGGGATCCGGACCCCGTGCAGCCCCTGAATGACACATTGGGGAAGCAATCTGACAAGTTAACGCTCAGCTCGTCCAAAGCGTTCCGCAGCCCTGGAGATTTTCGCAGGCCGTTCATGTGGCAAGTTCCACGCGTTGCCCTTTATCGGGATGGCGCGTTCTCCGCAGAATCGTCGCCCAGGACCGCGGCGAGATGCACGATCTCCGGTCCGCTAAGTACCCCGTCGCCATCGAGGTCGAAGGTGGAAAAGTCCCCTGTCAGCTCTTCCGGCGCGTCCAGACCGCCGCTGAGGTCGCTGTCGTAGCTCCCGGTATACTCGGTGGCCTCTACCCAACCGAGATCGAATTCGACCTTGGTGATCAGGCCGTCTCCATCCCGGTCCCACAGGCCGCTGTCAAAATCGAGGGAACGGCGATCCTCGAGGAGCGAGGCGACAGCCTCACGCTTGCCGCCGGTCTGCTCGAGGACTGCCAGGAGTTCTGCCTTGCTGTCTTCCCCGAGGGACGAGTTGCCGATCTCCTCGAGAAGGGCGTCGTAGTCGAAGGTTCCCGAGGACACAGCATCTTCGAGGATTGCGAGACCAACGTTGGAGCCTGCGGCCTCGGTGCCAAGGATGGCCTCCGCTTCGCTTTCGACCTGGCGCGCGAGGATGTCGTCCCCTCGCAACACGACCGGCTCATTCCCCGGCACCGGCGGCAGGGTTTCCTCCTCCACCTCGTTCGTCAGCATTTCGGTCGTCGGCTGGTCGATCGCGGGCACGGCCTCCTCACCGATGTCCTCCAAAGGCTCGGTGTGTGAGCCCGCATCGCCGCCGATATCCGCCGTGGGGGGTTCCGCAAGCTGACTGAACTCGTTGTCGACCTTGGTGATATCGGCCGTGTCGTCGCTGACAAAACTGGCTGCGACCAGGGCAGCAGCGCCCGCTGCGGCTACAATACCGACAGTTCTGATCATCATGCTCACTCCTGAAATCCCGTGGGTATGGATCATGGGTTCGGTTGAACTGGCCCAACCGGGAGAGGTCGCCGCGGTTTCGAAAATGGCCTCACAGCTCCGTCAGAATTCGGAACCTCGTCCCGCCCGGTCCGTTGGGCGGCCATCCAAGAGGTCGTCGCACGGGGCGAGCCGATCATGGCTTCGCCGGCGGCCATTCACCGATCAGGAGGAGAGACGATATGCGACTGAAGACCGCGACCGCCATGGGACTTGCCCTTGCCGTGACCGGGGCCATGCCCGCCTTGGCCCAGACCACGTGGACCTACAGCGACATCGACACCGACGGAAATCTCGAGCTCAGCTCCGCTGAATTCGAGAACTACAGCGGTGAGCTGTTCGGGCAATGGGATGCCGATGGCGATGGCACCATCGTGGAGCAGGAGTTCACCAGCGGCCTCTACAATGCCTGGGACAGCGACGCCGATGGCGTTCTGACCGAGGCCGAATACACTGACAACTGGGGCACCTGGTTCGATGGCTACGAGACCATCGGCTATGACGTAGTGGACCTCGATGGCGACGGTCTTCTGACCGAGGACGAGTTCAGCGACGGCGTCGTGAATGCCGGGCTCTTCGACAGCTGGGGTGGCGGCCCGCTCGACGAGGAGCAGTTCGCCACCGTCCTCTATGATGTCTACGATTCCGACGACAACCTCACCATCTCGCAGGTCGAGTACGACGCCGTCCCGGCGATCAACAGCCTCGGCTATGACCCGGTGAACACGCTGCAGGTGAATGACGTCGTTTCGCTCTCCGAGTGGAGCTACGACGATGTCTATGCCGGCGGCATCAGCGCCGAGGAGTTCATCGACGAAATGGAAGTCTACGGCGTCACCGGCGAGGAGATCGGCGATGTCGAGGATCTTCTCATCGGCCCGGACGGCCGCGTGCTGTCGGTCATCGCCGAGGTCGGTGGCTTCTGGGACATCGGCGACACCCATGTGAGCATCCCCTTCGAGGAGGTGGCGCTGGCCGATGACGGCGACGGGATTGTGGTGCCGATCACCGAGGATAATGTCAGCGACTACGATCTGTGGACCTACGACGCGGTGAGCGCCGAAGAGGCAGCCGAGGAAGTCGTCTCCGGTCTGGATGATGCGACCATCCTGCGCGCCTGGCGGGCGACTGAGCTGATCGGCGACTCCGCCCGCCTGCAGGACGGCGATCTCTATTCGGAGTACGGCTACATCAGCGACCTGATCCTGCGCGATGGCGAGGTGGCCGCGGTGGTGGCCAATGCAAGCTCGGGCTACGGTGCCGGCTACCAGGCCTATCCCTTCTATGGCTACGACTATGACATGGGCTGGGATGCGGGCAGCCCGTACTACGATCTGCCCTACACGGCGGATGAAGTGAACGACCTCGATCGGTTCGACTACGAGCGCCTGGGCAGCTGATCCGGATCCCACCGATCTTTGCTTTGCTTAACCTGCACCCCGCCGATCCTGAGGTCGGCGGGGTGGCCTCATGACCGGCGCTGGGTCGGCATGCCAAGAATCATACAGGGCTCTCCCCGCGCAGGATGGGCTCGTGCTGAGAGGGAGAAACCACCATGGCACGTCCGCGCAATCGGGCCCTCAGCGAAGTTCTCGATCGATTGGAAAGCTCCATCGAAGGCGAGAGCGTCAAGGTGGAGACGGTGATCGCCAAGCTGGGGCATCGCTCGTTCGCGTCCTTGATGCTGGTCTTCTCCTTGATCTCGACATCGCCAGCCAGCGCCATTCCCGGTATCACGGCCACCGTGGCCGCCATCGTCTTCGTCCTGGTGGTGCAGATGATCGCGGGGCGCGATTGCGTCTGGCTGCCGGGCTTCGTGACGCAACGCGAGATGTCGGCCGCGAAGCTGTGCAAGGGGATCGGGTGGCTTCGCGGGCCGGTCGGGTTCGTGGAGCGCTTTCTGAAGACCCGGCTGACCTTTCTCTTTCACCGGCCCTGGCTGTGGCTTCCGCTCCTGCTGATCCTCGGGCTCACGCTTTTCATGCCGTTCATGGAGATCATTCCGACCTCGGGATCCATTGCCTCGGCGGTCATCGCGCTCTTCGCGGCCGGGCTTCTGACACGCGACGGGATCGTGGTGATTGCCTCCATGCTCCTGCTGCTCGCCGTTCCGGTGGCGGCCTGGCACTTCGGCTTTTCCGGCTGAAGGACCAGCCGTTCCACTCCCAAGGAGAACCTTCGCCCTATGCCCGATACGATCTATCACCCAATCCACGGCGAACGGCCCTACCTGCTGAAGCTGCTTGCCTTGGCAGGATTTCTGGGCTGCGCCTCACTCATCCTGGGGACGCTGATCGCCCAGATGCTGGTCCCGGACTACAACTGGATGCGGGACACCATCAGTGACCTGGCCGCCGGTCGTTGGGAGATAGTGATGGATCTCGCCTTGTACGGCTTTGGGGGCGGCCTGCTTGCCACGGCACTTGCCGCTTCCCATTCCCATCTCGGCCGAGGCGGGTGGTCGGTTGGTGTCGTGTCGCTGGTTCTCCTTTCCGTTCTGGTGGCCATCATCGGGGCCCGAAACGAGTATGGCGACAACGATGCCGGAGGCGTGGTTCTCCATATCTACTTCGTCTACCTGCTCGGCATGCTGTTTCTGGCAGTGCCGTTCACCATGGCGCCCGGCTTGCAAAAGGACCATGGTGGGGCCGCCAAGGCCTTGATCCTTCTGGGTGTCGCGTGGGCCATCGTCGCGCCGATCTTCTTCTTCGTGCCGACCGGGATCGACGGGCTGGTCGAACGGATCCTCGGTCTCATCGCCTGCGGTATCGTCGGCACCCTCTGCAGCGTCTTTCATCGCCGGGGACAGGAGGCGATCTAGGGCGACCCCGAAAAGCCAGCGGCAACTCAGCGGAAGGCCTTCTCCCACGCGGAATAGATGAAGGTCGCCGACCATGTCAGGACCCCGAAGCCCCCCAGCGACTGCATCATGCTCACCAGTCGAATGGGCCCCTCAGTCTTGATCTCGGTATAGCCCAAGGTCACGAAATTGATGCCGGAGAAGTAGATCAACCCCTCCCAGCTGTCAGAGAACTCGCCGGTGAGCCGGCCGAGCCAAAGCCATTCATGCAACGCGCCATAGATCACGGCAAACAGCAGGATCTCGAGCGTATGTATGGCCAGGAGGCCTACGAAGACGCCCATCAGCGTCGCATGGGGCCTGCTCTTGTCGTGCCCGGTCATGCTGTCGAGACCACGCAGACAGCCATGATGAAAGATGCCCAGCAGGGCGGCCAGGATGAAACCGACAAGTAGCGCCAGCATGCGGAACTTCTAATCAAATGCTGGGCCTGGACCTAGCCTATCGGGGCGGCGGTCAAGGCAACGCGGTCTGCTGGCAACTCGCCATCGCCTTCGCATTCTGGAGGAAGACGGATCGCCGAAGTGTCGGCGATGGCCCCGACGCGACTTGCAGGGGCGAGCTCACCTGATCCCAAGGCGCTGCTCCAAATCGCGCCGCAGCTTGCGGCTGGCGGCCCGGCCCGTGATCTGCTCGGCCATCAGCGTCCGGCCATGCAAGATCCGGTCCTCGCCCGACCCCTCGATGACGAAGGCGCGGCGGGCGCCCGTGACGGCCCCCTTGGCGGCGGTGGCCGTGACGACGGTGACAGTGACCTCGGAGACCTCATCGAGGGTCCCCTTGCACTCACTGCTCGAAAGCCCGCGCCGGATCAGGTCCCCGAACTCGCCGATGCTGCTGTGATGCCCGCTCTGCAGGGGGCCCTGGTTGGTGGCCTCCCGCGGATCCTGCAGCTCCTGATCACTCATCAGCGTCCGGTCGGTCACCACGGCCTGGCATCGCTCACCTGCCACCAGGAGATCGATGACGACCTCCGCGATGTAGATCGGCTCGAGGCCGAGGTTTGAGACGAAGCACTTGGCGTTCAGCGCGGCGCCCGCGCCCTGGGTGATCGTCACGAGCTGCCGGCGCTGGCGCAGGAAGCTGAACAGGAAGATGTTCAGGTAGGAGATCCACACCACGAGCATGGCTGCATTGAGGGCCACGGAAAGTGCGGCGCTGTGGTCGGCAAGCCATTGCATGATGGGCGCTCCCTCGTTCGGTCAGGCGCAACACGTGGAGCTCGAGGCGGGTCCATGCATGACCGCTTCGTGACCCAAGCGAGAGGACGTGTGACGGGACATCCCCGAAGGCCGGTCGTGCGGCGCGAGCGTATCGCAGCCAGCCAGACCCTTAGAAAGCTCCTGGTCCCGGCAGGCGCGCCGGGCTGGTCCTGCACTGCTCGATCGCCCACGGCCATCCGGTGGGCCCGGCATCGATGCCAGGCGGGGACCTACATGGCCTGCAATCGCTCGAGCAGCACCTGATTGCTCTTTCGGGTGGTGAGCCTGTCGCGCAGGATGTGATAGCCGCGCGGATCTGTTCGCCGGGCGATCAGGGCCCGGCGACTCCAACGGCCCTGCATCCGCATCGAGCCCTTCTCGTCGCAGATGCCGTAATCACGCCCGACGCGCAGGTGCAGCTTCCGCAGGTTCGCGGGCACCCAGCGCCGCGTTTCATCCGTGCCGTCCCATTGGTGATAGATGTCCTCGTAGGTGATGACCTCCGTGGGCGAGCCACCGCGACGCAGGTCGCTGGCGATGTCGTGGACCCGCGGGAAGCTGACGTTGCGGTCCTTGCCGCCGATCAGGATGGTGACCGGCGCCCCGGGCGTGGTCGGATCCTCGAGACGCGGGATCGAGCAGCCGTAATAGCTGACATGCGCGGCAAAGCGGGGCCCGTCGGGCAGGTAGGCCCGGGCCAGCTGCTCATAGGCAGCGAGCTGGGTGATCATGCCGCCGTAGGAGAAACCGATGATGCCGATCCGGCCCGCGTCCACATCCGAGCGGCCCGCCAGGTAACGCAGCCCGGTGAAGGCGTCGCCGAGCATCATCGCTTCGGTCACCGACATGGCGCGGATGAAGTCGCCATTGCTGCCGACGCCCCGGGTGCCGAAGCTGTCGATCACCAGGACCACGTAGCCCTCATTCGAGAGCATGCGGCCATAGTCCCGCTCGCGCTTGTCCTGCAGCCCGCCCAGACCTTCGGACACCACCACGGCCGGGCAAGGGGCGCTCGTGTCATCCGGCAGGTAGAGCTCGGCCTCGATCTCGATCCGGGGCACGTCCTCACCCCCGATCATGTCGTGGATGAGGTCGGGGTTGGGGCCAGTGATCTTGATTGTCTGCATGGGCCTTTCAGCGCTGCCGTTGCGGTTGGAGGCTCAACCGGTGCCGTTCGAGGGGGGTTCCGCCCGCCCCGCTGCACGCGCGCAAGCCGCGTTGCGACAGGCAGGGGCCGGCACCGGTCGGGGAACCATCCAGAAATTCTCCCGTTCGCCCTGAGGACAGGTAACACAAGGGTGATCGCGATGAAGCCAAGCACAGCTGCCGCCACGGCTACGGAAGCCACGCTCGACCGGGGCGGGCGCGCCTCCTGGGGCGCCATCTTTGCCGGGACCGTCATCGGCCTCGCCGCCTTTATCCTGCTCAGCCTTTTGGGGCTCTGGTGGGGCTTTGCCGCGCTCGAGCCGACCGAGGCCAATCCGATCGGGGCGGTGCCCTCGGTGGCGCCGTGGTGGATCGTGGTGTCGCAGATCCTGGCGCTGCTGGCCGGTGGCTACGTGGCGGGCCGTTTCGCGGGCGTCCTGCACAAGACCGGCAGCATGCTGCACGGTGCGGCCGTCTGGGGGCTGGCCACGCTCGCCGCCGTCTGGCTCGGCGTGTCGGCCTCGATGAGCCTGGTGAACATGACCGGCTCGCTGCTGACCAGCACGGCCAAAAACGTGGCCGACGCGGCCCAGGCCGTGATCCCCGAGGACATGCAGCTGCCCGACTTCGCGCTGCCCGATGTCAGCATGGACGCACTGCCCCAGGACCTGCGCCAGACCCTGAATGCCCGGGGCCTCACGCCGCAGAACTTCCAGGCCGAGGCGCGGGAGATCTTCCGGCAGGTGATCGATCAGGCCGAGCAGCGCCGCGCGCTCAACGCGGTGCAGGGCACCGCCCAGGAGATCATCCAGCAGCCGAGCACGGCCCCCGGTGAGATCGACGATCTCGTCGGCACGCTGTTCGGCCAAGGCGGGGTGCTGAACGAAGAGGATCGGGCCGAGGCCCTCTCGCTGCTGCAGAACCGCTTCAATATCTCGCAGGCGGAAGCGGAACAGTTCATCGACCAGGTTCAGGCGCAGCTGCAGGACACCGTGGATGCAGCGCAATCGGCGCTGGAGGAGGCGCGCCAGACGGCGGCCCAGGCCATGGATACCGCGGTCGACGCGGCGGGCAATGCCGCGATGGCCGCCTTCCTCGCCTCGCTGCTGGGTCTTGTCGCCGCCGTGGCGGGTGCCGCGTTCGGGCGTCCGGTGCGCGACTGACGCCGGCTCGAGAAGGCACGGCCGGTGGCGCACCGGCCGTGCCCTCCCGACATGTCCGGGATGACCCGGATCAGGGAAGGGTACGCAAGACAGGAGGGCAGCATGGCCAACCCCATCAAGACCCTGGTGCAGGACTACGAATGGATCCACCTCTCGCTGGGCCTGGCGGGCAACGTCATGTTCCTGGCCGGCAGCGTCCTGTTTCTGCCGGCATTCGAACAGCAGAACCCCGATGCAGGGCTGATCGACATGAAGTGGCAGACGGTCGGCGTCTGGCTGTTCATCTTCGGCGCCTTCTTCATGTTCATCGGCGCCTTCGGCAACCTGCTCGTGAAGCTCTACCAGAAGGCGGAGTCCGACTGAGGGCGCCCCTTTCCGGGACCTAAGCTGGACAAGGGCCTAGCCGGTCCAGCTGTTCGATACGCTTTCGGGATCGAAGAGCTCGTTCTCACCGAAGGCCTCGATCTCGACATCCGCATACTCGGAGGGCTCGAACGGCACGAGGCTGCGGCCCTCGCCGCGAAGGCTGTCGATCGCTTGCACGAGCGATCCGTCCATTTCTTGCAGCTTGTGCTCCACGGCCGCGTTGGGAACGCCCAGGTGCTCGGCCAGAAGATCGTTCCTGAGGCCGACGATGCTTGCGCCCAGCTGCGGGTCGGACGCGTCATCCACCTCGATCGACAGGTCGCATTCCGTGTCGAAGCCCATGGACCGGTTGTTGAGGTTCGACGACCCGACCCGCAGCAGCCTGTCATCCATGACCACGACCTTGGCATGGACGTAGATATGCGCCCCTTCCGCCGCCGCCGGCGTGTAGAGACGGAACCGGTCGTGATGGTCCGCCTCACGCACCAGCTTCAGCAGCCGCGCCCGGGCCGCGCCCATCACCTCGGCCGTGAGCCAGCCCTCGGCGCTGTGCGGGTTGATCACCACGATCTCGGGGCCGTCCGGTTCGCGCAGCCGCGCCGCCATCGCTTCTGCGATGCGGCGCGAGGCGAAGTACTGGCTTTCGATGTAGAGGCTATGGCGCGCCTGGCGGATGATCTCCAGGTAGAGCGCCTCGATCTCCCGCACCTCCGCGCGGCCCTGATATTCCGGCAGCGTCCGGGAAATGGCGACCGGCTGCTCGACCGCCACCGGCGAGAGCCTGTCGGGCCAGATCGCCTCGCCCGGCATCGGGGCGTCAAGCCGTTCCCCCGTCGCCGCCTCCCACCGGTTCCGGGCCAACTCACCCAGGGCCCGGGCCGCCTCGCCGCTGACGGCGGTGGTGATGTCGTGCCAGGGGCCGTAGTGCCGCTTCGAGGTCGGACGCCGGCGATGCGGGTGCTCGTCGCGGTGCTCGCGCGTGTCCCAGCGCGTCGCCGTGATGTCGATGCCGCCACAGAAGGCCAGCGCGTCGTCGATCACCACGATCTTCTGGTGATGGGCGGCCCCGGAGGGATGCGCGTGATCGAGCCGCATGTGGATGTTCTGATGCGAGAACCAGTCCGCCACCATCAAGGGCGTCGAGCCCCGCGCCAGGGTCTGCAACGCGCCCAGGTCCCATTTCAGCATGTAGATCTGCAGGCCGGGGGTCCGCTCCGCCACCCAGTCGAGAAAGGCTCCGAGCGTGTTGGGCGCCTCGCCCTTCGGGGCTCCGGGCTCGAGCTCGATACGGGTGTCGAAGTCCCAGCCGATGAACAGGACGCTCTGGCGCGCCTGCGGCACCACCTCGCGAATGACCGAGAAGTAGTCGGCCGCATCCACGATGACCGCCAGGCGATCGGCCTGCGCCATCTTCCAACAGGTCTCGCCCGGTCGCAGGATCCGGCTGGGGTGGGGCAAGTCGGACATGGTGCTTTCCCTTGGTTGCGTGCCTGCAGGAAGCGAACGAGACACCCCGCGCTCCGGTTTCAGGCAGGGCGGATGGCCTGCCCGGAACGACGCAGGGAGGGGAGTGGCATTGCAATCGTGAAGAGCGGGCAAGGAACAGCATTCGCCGATCGCGGTTGGGAGGGTCGATGACACCAGACACAATCTGGAGGACATTATGACCCGTATTCGCCAACTCCTTCATGGCACCGCGCTGACGGCCGCGTTTGGCCTCGGGCTTGTCGCGGTTCCCGCGCTGGCCCAGGAGAACCAGTCGCAGCAGGACCAGAACGCATCGGCGCAGGCGCAGGACAACCGGAAAGTCGCCACGGTCAACGGCACCGACATCGTCACGAGCGACCTGATGCGCTTCGTGGACATGCTGCCCGATCAACTTCGGCGCTCGCAGCCGCCCGAAATGGTCATTTCCGCAGCCATCCAGCAGTTGGTCATGCGTGAGCTGATCCTCGAGGAGGCTCGGAGCGCCAACCTGGCCGAGAACGACCGGGTGAAGCAACTGGTCGAGCAGTCGACCATCGACGCCGAGGATGACGCGATGATCCAGGTCTGGCTCGAGCAGGAGTTCGAGGACGACATCACCGACGAGGCTGTCCAGGGCGCTTATGATGCGCTGCAGGCCACCAGCACGCAGGAGCTACCGCCGCTCGAGCAGGTGCGTCCGCAGATCGAACAGCAGTTGCGCCAGCAGGCCTATGCCGACCTTCAGACCCAACTGCAGCAGGGTGCCGACATCGTCTTCTACGATGCCAGCGGCAATGCCGTGACCCCGCAATCCGGCTCCGGGCAGGGCAATGGGCCTGATGCCGCCGCCAATTCCGGCGGGAGCAGCGACAGCGGCCAGTCCAGCAATGGCGCGAGGACGACCGGCTCCGACAGCTCTAACAGCAATGGCTCGTCGAACGAGCAGAATGGCAGCAGCAGCGGCAACTGAGCCGCTGCAGAGCCCGGAGGGATCGAAAGCTGATACTTCCTGATATCTCGCGAAGACCGCGCCTCCCTTGCGAAACACGGCGCGGTCTTTTCCATGTGTCGAGGTGAAGGAGGAAGAGAATCCCCGAAAGTTCGGAACCCTCTCCAATCCATTTCGTTGCCCCTACAGACCTTTTGTCCGGTCACTTAAGACTGTGTTCCCCTGTTGCGCATCAGGGGAGCGCAGTCTTTTCGCTGTCTGGGCCGCTTTCACAAGCGATGACCGATGACAGGACTGGAAAGGCAGCCCCGGAGGGCTGGTGATCGAGCCGGGGCCGGGTTCCCGCCTGCACTGCCCCCTTGCTTACCTGCCTCTGGACGTGCCCTTTTCCTTCGCCACGTGCGCATAGAGAAACACCCCGGGGCTGGCCGTCACGCCGTGCAGCAATACCGAAGCAGTGACGGCGGCGCTGGTGATGGTCCATGTCCGCGGGTCATGCAGCATCTCCTGCGCGTGCAGCGCGTAGTAGATGGCCGCGACGCCCACGGGGCCGAACCAGCCGAAGAAGACGGCATCGCGTGGCTTCACGCCTATGAAGGGCGCCAGCGCCAAAAGGGTCAGGGGGCGGCGGAGCGCGAGAACAGCCAGCGCGAAGAGCCCGAGCGCCCAGCCTTGCGCCGCCCAGTCGCTCCACGGCAGCAGGGCGCCGGTTAGCACGAACACCGGCAGGGTGAACAGCTTGGACACCGCCTCCTGGACATTCTCGTCCTCCATTTCGGCCTTACGGTCCACCAGCGCGTTGAAGGCGATGCCGGCGGCGAAGGAGGCGAGGATCCCGTCCGAGCCCACCGCATGGGCGGCGCTCACCGCCAGCAGCGACAAGGCCACCGTCATCCCGAGGATCGAACTTTCCGCCACCCAGCCCCGGCGGTCGCCGACCCGCAGGATGATGGCGGTCACGCCGCCGAGCGCAGCACCGATGGCCACGGCCAGAAGAACCCCCACCGGAATGGTGTGAGACAGAAAGCGGCGCAGCCCCGCCTCGGTCCCTTCCGTCAGAAGCAGCAGCGGCAGGAGCACGAGCAGGTAGGCCAGACCGTCATTGGCCCCGGATTCCGTCGACAGGATGGTTCTCGTGTCGCGCGGCAACGAGCTCTTAGCGACGTGCCCCGTCACGATCGAGGCCGCGACCACGGGATCGGTCGGGGTGATTGCCGCACCCACCGCGAGAGCCATCAGAGGTGCCAGACCGAAGGCGAGCCAGGCCAGCCCGCTGGAGACGGCCCACATCAGGAGAAGGCCCGGTCCGAGAAGGAGCAGCAGGGGTCGCCGCAAGCGCGGCAGGTCCTGCGCCGGAATGCGCAGTGCCACGCCCATGACCGAAATGGCCAGCGTCACCCGGGCGGCTTCCTTGAGGACAAGGTGCGGATCGCCCCAGTCCTCGGGTCGCATCCACCCGAGCCCCAGGGGGCCCGCAGCGACCCCGATCGCGAGCGCCAGCAAGGGCCGGGACAGCGGCAGCTTCTGCAAGAGACCGGAGGTCAGGCCCAGCCCCACCACCGTAAAGGCCGCGAGGGCCATCGTCAGGTAGAACTGCTGCATTCACCGGTCTCCTTGCTGAGCGCTTCGAGAAGCCAAGAGATCCGCAGCTTGGGGGTTCCCCCGAGAGGCGCAGCCCAGTCCAAGCCGACGCTAATGAGCGCTACGGGCGAGGGGGCTGGGCGGCCCCTCCACCGAGGGGATCGGAACCACCCCTTCGCGCTCGTGGTTTTCAAGGCTGGAGAGGCAGGTCCGCCATGGGGGCGGCCGCCTATAGGGAGAAAGGGATATCCAACATGAAGCATCTGCTGAGTAGTGCGGCCTTCGTGGTTCTCGGTTCGGGCATGGCCCTGGCGCAGAGCGACGTCACAACCAACGTCTATACGGACAATTCCTTCTGCACCTCGGACTACAGCCCCGCCACTGATGGCGACCAGGAGGAGCAGAGCCGGACCGAGTTCGCCGAGATGGACCTCGACGGTGACGGCATGGTCAGCCAGGACGAGTACATCGAGTGCCGCAAGGCGGCGACCGGGGGCTCCGAGGCGTCGGGGAGCAGCGATGCCGGTTCGGCCGACAATGCGAGCGAAAGCGGATCGTCGAATAGCGACAGCTCGTCCAGCGGGAACTGAGAGGGCTGCAGTGCAGGCACCGCGGCAGATGCTGCGATGCCTGCAAGCGTGGGCCGCCCTCGTCCGACAGTTCTCCGCTGACGGGCTGGACACAGTCCAACGAGTCCGGCCCCAGCCTTCCGTCAGACTGCGGGCGCGTTGCCTGCCTGGCGGCGGAGGAGAATGACATGTGGAGTGCCAAGCAAGCGTCATCGCGCGTTCCAGAGGAAGAGTCGCTAACTCGGCGTCACTAAAAAGGGCGGCTGGCATGCAGAAGCGACATCGCGAAGGACCCGGGCCCGGCGTAGAGGCGAACCCACATTCAGAGGGCGAGGTGCCGACTGCGCCCGCGGTGCCCGAAGAAGCCGGGCAGGAGCGCGGCCGCGGGCGCGAGGCGTGGCGGCCGGGTCAAATCCAACCGGCGGGCTGGCGCGACATCTGGCTGCGCGTCACCGGGCGGATCGGACGGGAGCTCGTCCCGCTGGTCGCGGCGGGGGTCGCCTTCTTCGGCATGCTGGCGCTGTTTCCGGCAATCGCGATGCTGGTGTCGCTGGCCGGGCTGTTCTTCGATCCCGAACTCGTCATCGATCAGCTCGATGCGCTGGACGGGCTGGCCCCGGCCGAGCCGCTCGGGGTAGTGCGGGATCAGGCGGTCGAGCTCGTGAGCCAAGCCCCGGGTCAGGCGACGGCCACGGCGCTCATCAGCCTGGTACTGTCGTTGTTCTGGGCGTCGCGCGGGATCGACAACCTCGTCAGCGGCATCAACATGGCGCATGCGGAGGAGGAGTCGCGCAACATCATCATGCGCAACCTCGTGTCGCTGGGATTGACGGCGGTGCTGACGGCGATGGCCATTGCGGCCTTGGCGCTCGGGGTGGCGGTGCCGCCGGCCGCCGAGGCGTTGGGCCTCGCGGGCTGGACCGACACCATCGTCAGCGTGGGCCGCTGGCTGGTGCTGGGGCTGTTGTCGATGGCAGCGCTCGGGCTGCTCTATCGCTACGCGCCGGCACGAAGGCCCCCGCGATGGAGCTGGGTCACGCCGGGGGCGGTCATCGCCACGACGCTTTGGCTGGGGAGCTCGGTGCTCTTCGCGCTTTTCGTGCGCAATTTCGGTAGCTACCAGCCGACCTACGGCGCGCTCGCCGGGGTGGTGATCCTGCTTCTCTACATATGGATGACGGCGTTCGTGGTGCTGCTCGGCGCCCTGCTGAATGCCGAGATGGAGCATCAGTCGCGGCGCGACACCACGCGGGGGCCTGTCAGGCCGATGGGAGAGCGCAACGCGGAGATGGCCGACACGCTCGGCCGACGGCCGTAGACCCGCAACCCACCGACTACGCCGCCGCAGTAGTCGATCCTGAACCGGGAGGAGCAATGGAAGAGCCGACCTATTCCGCTGATACGAAAGGCGCGGCCCGTTGGCGTGCCATTCTGCTGGGTTGCGTGGCAGTCATGGCCATCATTCTCGTGGGTTGGACACTTCGAGCTATGGCGCCGGTCGTGGTGCCTGTCATCTTCTCGGTCTTTCTTGCTCTTCTCGTAGCTCCGGTGGATCGGTGGGGGACTAAACGAGCGCCGGAAAAGCTGCCTTGGCTTGGCCACGTGGCAGCAATGGGCACGATTTTCCTGGCGCTCCTCGGTTTCCTCGCCTGTATCGGAATTGCGGCGCAGCAGGTTGTTGAGCGCTTCCCGCTGGGGTCGGGGGAAGAGGGTACGCTGCTGCCCACCTTCAGCCTCGAGGCTCTTATTGCACCGGCCCAGCCTGACACCTCGTCGTCGCCAGACGCCAGTAAGTCCGTCGAGGGGCAAGCTGCGGCGACCGACTCCCCAGACGACGCGACCGCGCCCGACGGCAGCAGTACCTTGTCCCGTCTTGGCGCCCTCTTCGACACGGCAGGCAGCTCACTTGCCGGCCGCATTGCTGAATGGGCGTCGGGTTACGCGACGGCCGTTCTCAGCGCCACCGGGACTGCCTTGGCTGCCGCAGTGCTCGTTTTCTTTCTGACCCTGATGATGTTGGTGGAAGGCCCGCGCTGGCGAAAGAAGATTGCTGCTATCTCTAGTAGATCCACCAGAAAAAACGTGCTGGAAGCAACTGACGTCATTGCGGATCGGTTGCGGGATTATCTTTGGGCGCGGACTATTCTCGGCGTGATGACCGCAGTCATTTATGTCGCCTGGCTCTGGGTATTCGGCGTCGATCTGCTGATCGTTTGGGCGCTTCTGGCTTTCGCCCTCAATTTCATCCCGACCCTCGGCTCGCTGATCGCGGGAATCCTCCCCGTGCTCTACGCATTCGCGCAAAAGGACTTCGGAACAGCTCTGATTGTCGGGGTTGGCATCCTCGTCATCGAGCAGGTCATGGGCAACTACGTTGACCCGCGTGTACAAGGCCGGAAAGTGTCTTTGTCGCCGGTGGTTGTGCTGATCGTTCTGTTGTTCTGGGGCTGGATCTGGGGAGTCGCCGGCGCCGTACTGGCTGTCCCGATGACGATAGCTATCGCCGTCATTTCAGCGCATGTGCCTCCGCTCCGACCGCTTGCATTCCTGCTGGACAACGAGACAGAGCCGGAAGAGTCCGATTACTTGGCCTGCGGAAATAGCCGTGGATCTTAGGGTCAGGACCCATTGATTGGAGTGGAAGGGCATGATTCACCGCGCGAAAACAGAGCGGTGATATGTCTGATCTCTTCTGGCTAAGCGATGCGCAGATGGCTCGTCTGGAGCCCTACTTCCCGAAGTCCCATGGCAAGCCACGCGTCGATGACCGGCGCGTCTTAAGCGGGATAATCTTCATCAATCGCAATGGGTTGCGCTGGCGAGATGCACCCAAGGAATACGGCCCTCACAAGACGCTCTACAACCGCTGGAAGCGTTGGAGCGACAAAGGCATCTTCGCGGCGATGATGACGGGACTGGCCGCCGAGCACGGCGAGAAGAAGACCGTGATGATCGATGCAACCTACCTGAAGGCTCACCGAACGGCGTCCAGTCTGGGCGCCAAAAAGGGGGACGTGGCCGCCTGATCGGGCGGCCAAAGGGCGGCATGAATACCAAGCTGCACGCCATTTGCGACAGCCAAGGGCGACCTTTGAGCCTGTTCGTTACCGCCGGGCAGGTCAGCGACTACATCGGCGCGCGGGCTCTGCTGAGCAGCCTGCCGGATGTCGATTGGCTGCTCGGGGATCGCGGTTACGACGCCGATTGGCTCCGGGAACTTTTGAAAGACAGGGGGATACGCGCCTGCACCCCCGGGCGAAAACAGCGCAAGACGCCAGTGAAGTATGACAAGCGCCGCTACAAACGTCGGAACCGGATCGAGATCATGTTCGGCAGACTCAAGGACTGGCGGCGCGTCGCCACGCGCTATGACCGATGCCCGAAGGTCTTCCTCTCCGCCATCGCTCTCGCCGCGATCGTCATTTATTGGCTATGAGTCCTGAGCCTAAGCGCGACCTCGCGCCGGGCGACCGGCTCGACGGGGAGGGGGGCTACACCGTCTGGGGCCGGGTGATGCCCGCCGCGCGCGTGGCGCGCGACGAGGTGCTGCCGATCGGGCTGGCGCAGGGGATCGTGCTGCGGCGTCCGGTGGCCAGGGGCACCGCGCTGCGCTTCGCCGACGTGGAGATCGCCGAGGACGAGGCCGTGCGGCTCTACCGCGACTGCCTCGCCATGGCGGGGGACTGATCCTTTCCTACCGCCGGGCCGCCAGCCGCGGCCCGGCGCTCAGCCCCAGCGCCGTCTCGGCGATCGAGGCGGCGTCGATGCCGTAGTGGTGGTAGAGATCGGCGATGCTGCCGGTCTGGCCGAAATGCTCCACCCCGAGCGACATGGTGCGGTGCCCCGCCACGGCACCCAGCCAGGCCAGCGTCGCCGGGTGGCCGTCGATCACCGTGACCATCCGGCAGTCGCGCGGCAGCCCGTCGAGCAGCCGCTCGGCATGGCTGCGCACCCCCGCCACACCGCGCGCCCGTGCCCGCTGCGCCGCCGTCCAGCCGGCGTTGAGCCGGTCGGCCGAGGTCACCGCCAGCACGCCCACGTCGCGCCGCATCCCGGAGAGCCGCCCGGCGGCCGCGATCGCCTCGGGCGCGATCACGCCTTGGTAGGCGATCACCACCTCACAGTTCGGCCCCGGCGGGCGCAGCCAGTAGGCGCCGTCGATCGCGCCTTGGCGGAAGGCGTCGTCGTGGCGGCGGCCCGGCTGCTCGATCGGGTTGGTCGAGAGCCGCAGATAGACCGAGCCGCCGGTCTCGTCGCGCAGCCAGGTACGCTCGTCCGGGTCGCCCGCGCCGTCGCGCTGCAGGTAGTCGAAGGCCCAGCCCATGATCACCGACAGCTCGTCGACGAAGGCCGGCTCGTAGGCGGCGAGCCCGTCCTGGCTCATGCCGATCAGCGGCGAGGCGATGGATTGGTGCGCGCCGCCCTCGGGCGCCAGCGTCACCCCCGAAGGCGTGCCAACCAGCAGGAAGCGCGCATCCTGGTAGCAGGCGTAGTTCAACGCATCGAGGCCGCGCGCGACGAAGGGATCGTAGACCGTGCCCACGGGGATCAGGCGTTTGCCAAACAGCGCATGCGACAGTCCGGCGGCACCTAGGAACAGCATCAGGTTCATCTCGGCGATGCCCAGCTCGATGTGCTGGCCCTCGGGCGCGAAGTCCCATTTCGCGGTGGAGGGGATCTTCTGGGCGCGGAACGCATCTTCCCGCGCGGCGCGGGCGAAGAGCTTGCGGCGGTTGACCCAAGGCCCGAGGCTGGTCGTGCCGGTCACGTCCGGCGAGGTGGTGACCAGCCGGTCGGCGAGCGCGCCACCTTGCTTGGCGATCGCGTCGAGGATCTTGCCGAAGCCCGCCTGAGTCGAGGCCTCGCGCTCTGACGGGAGATCGAGTGTGGGGGCGGGCAGGCGGTCGTCGTGTTGCCGTCGTGACCCGCCCGCGAAGAACGGCACGCGGTCGAGCCAGTCACGAAAACCTGCCTTGTCCTCGACGGCGGCGAAGGGCTCCCATTCTGCGCCCTCGGGTACACCCACGTGGCGCTGCCAGTCGGCCATCTGGGCCTTGGTCATCAGCCCGCCATGGTTGTCCTTGTGCCCGGCAATAGGCGTGCCCCAGCCCTTGATCGTATAGGCGAGAAAACAGGTCGGGCGGTCATGATCGACGGCAGCAAAGGCCTCGGCCATGGTCTCGACGCAGTTGCCCCCGAGGTTCTCCATTAACGCGGCCAGTTCGGCGTCCGAGCGCCGCTCGATCAGCGCGCTGACCTCGCCCTGATCGCCCAGATCGTCCATCAGCCGCCTACGCCAGACCGCGCCGCCCATGAAGGTCAGCGCCGCGTAGTCCTGGTTCGGGCAGGCGTCGATCCAGTCGCGCAGCGCGGTGCCGCCCGGCTCGGCAAAGGCGGCGCGTTGCAGCACCCCGTGTTTGAGCCGCACCACCTCCCAGCCGAAGGCGCCGAAGATCGCCTCGATCCGCTGCCACAGCCCCTCGCGCACCACCCCGTCGAGCGACTGGCGGTTGTAATCGACCACCCACCAGCAATTGCGCAGGTCGTGCTTCCAGCCCTCCTGCAGGCATTCGTAGACGTTGCCCTCGTCGAGCTCGGCGTCGCCCATCAGCGCGATCATCCGGCCCAAACGGAGGTCTTGGCCCCAGCCCTTGGCCGCGACATAGTCCTGGACCAGCGAGGTGAAGGCGGTGATGCCGACGCCCAAGCCCACCGAGCCGGTCGAGAAATCGACCTCGTCGCCATCCTTGGTGCGCGACGGGTAGGATTGCACGCCGCCCCAGCCGCGGAAGTTCTTCATCCGCTCGAGATCCTGTCGGCCCATCAGGTATTGCATCGCATGGAAGACCGGCCCGGCATGCGGCTTCACCGCCACCCGGTCCTCGGGGCGCAGCGCGGTGAAGTAGAGCGCCGCCATGATCGACACCATCGAGGCCGAGGAGGCCTGGTGGCCGCCGAGCTTGATCGCGTCTGCCTTGGGGCGGATGTGGTTGGCGTGGTGGATCATCCAATGCGACAGCCAGAGCAGGCGCTGCTCCGCGGTCTTCAGGTGGGACTGCGTCACTGGTGTTCCTCTCCCGCGCGGCCCGGTTCGCCGCTCTCTCCCCGAAGCAATTGCTGACGTGATGCGCGGGAGGAAGCAATACCATCCCGGCCAAGGTGCCGGCCTCCGGGGCAAGGGCAGGCGAGCATGCGCGGCCGCCCCGGGGGCGCCCGCGCTTGGGTGCCATGTGGAGGGTGTCAGAGGTTGCCCGCCGACAGCTCCCGCGCGATGTGGTCGGCCTGCCGGATCGCCAGTGCGACGATGGTCAGCGTCGGGTTCTCCGCCGCGCCGGTGGTGAACTGCGAGCCATCCGAGACGAACAGGTTCTCGATGTCGTGGCTCTGGCCCCAGCGGTTGACCACCCCGTCGCGCGCGTTCTCGGACATGCGGTTGGTACCGAGATTGTGGGTCGATGGATAGGGCGGCGTCGGCAGGGTCCGGGTCGCGCCCACCGCGTCGTACATCGCCTGCCCCTGCTTGTAGGCGTGCTCGCGCATCGCCCGGTCGTTGGGATGGTCGGAGTAGTGGACATTGGCCACTGGCATGCCGAACTGGTCGGTCACGTCATGGTTCAGCGTCACGCGGTTGGTCTCCTGCGGCATGTCCTCGCCGACGATCCACATGCCGGCCATGTTCTCGTACTGGTCGAGCGCCGAGGTGAATTCGCGGCCCCAGCCGCCGGGATTGAGGAAGGCCGCCATGAAGGGCAGGCCGAGCGACAGCGTCTCGAGCTCATAGCCGCCAACGAAGCCACGCGAGGGGTCGTGGCGGGCCTCGTCCTGCATGATCCCGGCCATGGTGGTGCCGCGCCACATCTTCACCGGCTTGTCGAACACGCCGTAGACCGAGCCGGTCAGGTGGCGCATGTAGTTGCGCCCGACCTGTCCCGAGGAGTTGGCGAGCCCGTCGGGATACATCGACGAGGCCGAGTTCAGCAGCAGCCGCGGGCTTTCGAACGAGTTGCCGGCCACCGCGACGATGCGCGCCATCTGCTTGTGCTCGACCCCGTCGGCATCGGCGTAGACCACACCGTTCACCTTGCCGTCGGGCCCGTGCTCGATGCGGAGCACATGCGCCTTCTCGCGCACCTCGAGATTGCCGGTCGCCTCGCCCTCGGGGATGTCGGTATAGGCCGAGGACCACTTGGCACCCCACTTGCAGCCCTGGAAGCAGAAACCGGTCTGCTGGCACATCAGCCGGTCATGGTTCTCGGTCGAGTTGATCGCCATCCGGCCGGTGTGGAACTTCTCGTAGCCCAGCGCCTCGGCGCCGGCGGCGAAGACCTTGTAGTTGTTGCTGCCGGGCAGGCCGGGATTGCCGTTGGTGCGGGTGACGTTGAGCTTCTTCTCGGCGAGGTCGTACCACGGCGCCATTTCCGCGGCGTCGATCGGCCAGTCGAGCAGGTTCGCGCCCTGCACGTTGCCATAGGTGGTGGCAGCCTTCCACTCGTGGTCCTGGAAGCGCAGCGAGGCGCCGGCCCAATGGGTGGTGGTGCCGCCCACCGCCTTGACGATCCAGGCGGGCAGGCCGGAGAAGTCGCGGGCCACGCGCCAGTCGCCCGAGGTGGTGCGCGGGTCGAGCCAGGCGAGCTGGCCGAAACTCTCCCACTCGTCGTTGATGTAGTCCTCCGGCAGGTAGCGCCCGCCGGCCTCCAGCGCGACGACCTTCACGCCCTTCTGCGCGAGTTCATTGGCGAGCACGCCGCCGCCCGCGCCGGTGCCGATGACGACGACGACGCTGTCGTCGGAAAGTTCGAACGATGCAGTCATGATGTGTCCTCCCGTCCCCGGCTCAGAGCCAGGCGATGTCGTCGAAGCCGCGATACAGGTAGCCGCCCTGGCTGAAGGACTCGCCCTCGTAGCCGAAGATCGGCCAGACGGCCTTCTGGTTGTAGAGGCCGGTCACCAGCCCGCCGCGGATCTTCTGGAAGAAGTCGCTGTCCTCGATCGAGCGCAGCAGGTCGACGCGGTCGCGCTCCCAGCCGATGTCGAGATAGCTGCCGTAGCCCCGGCCACGGGCCGCGGCGTTCAGCATCTCGATCCCGGCCTCGATGGCATCGACCTCCTGCGGGGTGTCGTAGCCCTTGACCGCGACGACGTAGTTCTCGTCGGGAATGCGGTCATGCGGGTAGATGTCGCGCGCGAGCTGCACCAGCGTCGCGAAGCTGTCGGGCTTCATCGCGTTCATCTCGGTCGCCCAAGCCGCATCGGTGGCGGCCACGTAGCCGGCGCCCACGACGAAGGACGCCCCGGCCGCGGTCGCGCGGGCCAGAAGCTGCCGGCGCGTCAGGCCGCGCGGGCCTGCGGTGGTCTTGGTCATGTTCTTTCCTCCCATTCGGGGCTGCCGGCGCTCCTCCACGCCGACGGCCTCATGCGAAGCGCCCAGAGCGCTCCAGAACCTCGATCTGGTAGCCGTCGGGATCGGCCACGAAGAAGAAGCGGCCGACGAGCCTGCCGTCGGGCGCGAATTCCACCAGTTTGCGCGGCTGCAGCCCCTCCTCCTCGAAGCGGGCGTGCTCGGCGTCGAGGTCGGCGACCGAGACCGCGAGATGGCCGTAGCCGTCGCCGATCTCGTAGGGCTCCTCGCGGCCCTTGTTCACCGTGAGTTCGAGTTCGAAGCCGGTCTCAGCGTTCGACAGGTAGATCAGCGTGAAGTCCGAGAAGTCGAGCCGGTCCGCTACCTCGAGCCCGAAGGCCCGGCGGTAAAAGTCCAGCGCGCGCGCCTCGTCGCGCACCCGGATCATGCTGTGGATCATCTTGGCCATGGGTCCCTCCCGTTCCGTCGCCGCTTCGATAACACTGCGACCAGTTAAAGGAGGCGGGGTAGTAGTCGGTTACTACCAGACAGGTTCTACGATTGCGTCACACCCGTCGCGCGGCGGCATCATTCGGCTGCCAAAAGTACCGGCTCATGGCGGTTCCCCTCGATGGCCACGAGGCAGGCGCAGCGTAGCAGCGAGGTAAAGTTCGACGGCTCCCCATGCAATTCAAGCACCTCGGCATGCAGCTTGGAAATGAAGGCCGGGGTGCTGCTCCCCTCGCCCTCGGCGATCCGATCGACGATCTCCCAGAACGAGTTCTCGAGCCGGATGCTGGTGCTCTGGCCGTTAAGGCGTAGCCGGCGCGTACTGCTGGCATAGCGTTCAGGATCCTGCCCGGCGAAAACCTGACACATTGCGACGCCGCTCCTCCTACTGTGGAACCACGGTGTTCCACGGCATGTCATTCTCGGAGGAATTATCACAAAGCGCAAGACGCGGTGGTCCTCCCGCTGATCTCGGCGATCGTGGCGGCGCGGCCGACTTATGGCTACAGGCGCATCGCGGCGGTTCTGAACCGACGGCTTCGGGCCGATGGCGCGGCACCGGTGAACCACAAACGGGTCTACCGCATCATGCAGGCGCACGACCTACTGCTGGCGCGCAGATACACCGAGCGGTCGGAGCAGACGCATGAGGGCAAGGTCATCACCATGCGCTCGAACCTGCGTTGGTGCTCCGATGGCTTCGAGTTCACCTGCTGGAACGGCGATGTCGTCCGAGGGGCCTTCATCATCGATGCGCATGACCGGGAAATCATCGCCTGGCGGGCCGTGGTGAACGCCGGCATCAGCGGCTCGGACATCCGCGACATGATGCTGGAGGCCGTCGAGGTTCGCTTCGGCAGCTACCGAGCGCCGCATCCTGTCGAGATACTCAGCGACAATGGCTCGCCCTACGTCGCCAAGGACACCCGCATCTTCGCCCGACAGCTGGGCCTGAAGCCCTGCTACACGCCGGTGAAGAGCCCGCAGAGCAATGGCATCGCGGAGGCATTCGTGAAGACGCTGAAGCGCGACTACGTCCACATCACACCGCTGCCGGATGCTGTCACCGTCCTCGAGTTGCTCGGCGGCTGGTTCGAGGACTACAACAGCCATCACCCGCACTCAGGGCTGAAGATGCGTTCGCCCCGCGAATTCATCGCAGCTCAAACCGCAACCGCCTGAGTGTCCGGTGAAACGGGGGCAAGACCAGCTAGCTTCTCCGCGAGGTTCGGCCCCACGCCGGGCCGGGACCATGGACAGACCGCGATGCAGATCCCGCAGCCATGGTGCTCGTTGAAGAAGGGCAGGCAGCGGTCGAAGTCCACGTACCACTTGCGCGCGCCGCGCACCTGTTGCTTCTCAGCGAAGATCGCTTCGGGCGGGCAGGCATCCTCGCAGATCCGGCAGCTCGCGCAGAAGGCATCGATGCCATGCTCACGCTGTGGGGTGGGGGCGAAGGGTGCATCGGTCAGAACCGCAGATAGCCGGAAGTTCGCGCCGAGGTCGCGATCAATGATCGAGCCGTGCTTGCCGAGCTCGCCGAAGCCGCAGGCGAGCGCGGGCGGGATGAGGGTGAAGTCCCCAGTCATCGGCCCGGTAACTGGCTCCGCGGCCCAACCCTCCTGGCGCAGCCAGCCCGTCACCTGCTTGGCCGCATGCGCTGCCCTGCCGTATTGCCGGATCACTTCGGCGCCCGCCTCGACCTCGGGCGCCTGGCTGAGCCGGGCGTAGTCGTGCCGCACCCCCAGCATGATCACCCGCGACTGCGGCACCGAGCGGCCCTCGTAGCACCACTCGGCTTGCATCTCAGCGACGCCGGTCTTCTCGCACAGGCCGACGTCGATGAAGCCGTCGAGCAGGGCGGTCCAGTCTTCAGGCGCGCGCGTGACCTGCTCCGGGGCGACCTCCGGCAACGGCGCTTCGAGGATGGCCTGCCGCGCGGCCCGTTCCGCCAATAGCGCCGGTGCATCCGGTTGGACCGTGTAGAACCAGCGCTGCATCTCGCCGTGCGGGATCTGGTCCGGATCGGGGGCCCAGTAGACCAAGCGCGGCGGATGCGGATCAGGATCATCCAGCCCATTGATGTCATTCCCCGACACGGCGGGTCTCAGTGCCATCTAGGCAGGGTCGGGCTGGTAGGGTCGATACGGATTGGGCTTCGGCATGGCTGGAGGTTAGCCGATCAGCGAGAGGCTACAAGCGGCCGTGGGCAAAGCGGAGGCCCCTTCGGAAAGACCGCATGCCTGACGTTAGGTCATATGAAAAGTAGTCGTCGCGACCTCAGTCAGGGGGTGGCCTCAGCCCACCTAGAGGCAAGGCGCGAGAAGGTTTGCGAAAATCATAACTCCGGATTTTACTAGAGATTTCAGGTGTTTACGAATCTCAGAGGTGCTGATTTAGGCCCGTCGAAGTTAAGTATGTGGACAACCGAAAGTCTGCGCTCGGGATTTTCACCAAGTTCGATCATGATGAAAGCAGACGAGACAGTAGGAGATCTTGAGGAAGCCGTACCTGACCCGCCGGGCCGCCACACAGCGGGCTACGAATACGGCGTCAGGGCGCAGAGCAGGCAAAAAAAGAGCGCGCCCCGAAGAGCGCGCAGAAGTCGAAGGCCGACTGCGGCCCTATCACATCGCGGACCGTAGACCCGAACACCGGGCACCCGCAACAACGCAGTCGGTCATATCCATCGATCGCCCGGAGCCGTTGGTTTCCGGGAGCGGAAGAAGACATGATCCTCGATAACGACGAATGGCGGTACTCCCCGCTCAAGTACAAAAGGCAGACGGCCATCCAGCTGGGACAGGTGCGGGGCGTTCTGCCCTACACCGGCGTGCGCAACCCGCTGTCCGCCAGCCATTCCAGTCACAAGGTCATGCTGACCTACCGGGTGCCGGCCAACGACAACCAGCCGAAGATCGGCCTTTGCGATAGCGCTGCCGAGCTTGCCGTGGCGCACGACCTGCTGATGCACCGGGATACCTACGATCTTGAGTTTCAGCCCTGCACCGTGAAGTTCAAGTTCGACGGTGCCCTCGAGAGCCACACCTACGATTTCCGCCTGACGCTGACGTCCGGCGAGCGGCGCCTGATCTATGTGCGCTATAGGGAAAGCCTGAAGCGCCCGCGCACGAAAGCGCAGCTGCTGGCAATCGTGGCGGCCACGCCCGCCAGCGAAGGGCATCGCGTTCTGGTCGTTGATGCCGATTCCTATTCGCGCCCCCGCCGGGACAATTTGCGGCGGATGAGGATCGCGCTCGATCATCCCGACGATTGGGCTGACGAGGTTGTCTTCGATGCGGCTTGCCACCAGCGCAACCTCTGGCTCATGCGTGACCTGATCGCCGCCATCGACCTCGAGCCGTGGCGCTCTTTCCAGTCGATCCTACGCCTTATCGGCCGCGGCCAGATCAAGGCGAACCTCGACCAGGTGGTGGGCTATCATTCGCGTATCTGGTGGCCCGAATGAGCAAGTCGAGGCTCCCTGAACTTCCGACTGCTGCCCTCGTAACGGCCGAGGGAGAGCAGGTGCTTGTCGCTGCCCGGTCCGAGCAGGGCCATGCACTGATCAACCTGACAGGATCTGGATGGGCTCCATTTCACGATAGCGATGGTCGTCCCGTGAAGCAGGGTGCCAGCATGTTGGCTGCCGCGACCGGCAATGCGGTCGACCAGAAAGCCCATGGCTACTTCCGGTACCGGTGGCAGCTTTCCGAGGAGGAACGTGAAAACGTCAAGTTCCGGGCAGCACTCTGCCATGCCATGTCGGAGATCGAAGGTCGCGAAGGCCGGCTGACCGAGGGCCGTCTCAACACGCCACAGGTGCGGCGCGAGATCGAAGAGACCGCAGGGACAATCTTTGGTCAGAAGATCGGCCGCGCGGAGATGCGGGGTGGACGGGCAAAGCTGGCCTGGCCCTTGCCGAAAGGGCGGACACTCCTGAAGTACCTCCGCATTTTCAAAGACGAAGGGGCGCACAGCGTTTCGCTGCAGGACAGGCACCGGCTCAAGGGTAACCGCAGCGGTCGGGTTACCCACGATGTCCGGTTGCTCATGACGGAGGCCAGCAAGGTTTGGCTAACTGAGCGCAAACCTTCAATGGCGGTAGCTCACGCTGAGCTGCGTGACCTCATCGAAAGCAAGAACAGACTTCGTCGCAGCAGGGGCCTCAAGGACCTGCAAGTGCCATCCCTCGCCACCCTGCGTGCCCACATCATGAAGAACGTGCCTTCGATCGCGCGGCATATCGCCCGCAATGGCGAGAAAGACGCCCATAACAAGCGGGGCCCCGGCTCGACCGATGTTCGTGCGCAGATGTTGGGCGAGCTGGTCGAGATCGACGAATGCAAGCTGTCCATCATCGTCGGGATCAAAGAGGCCGGGCAGTGGGAAGAACTGGACGAGGTCCAGCGCGCGCGCCTCGTGGAACTGGAAGACGGTATCCGGAAACAGCGCATCTATCTCGTCTTGATGCTCGACGTCGCCACAAGGATGCCACTGGCGTGGGTGTTGACGGATCAGCCGCGGGCTGATGCGACGATGGCTGCCTTTGGCATGGCGACCCGCTCGAAGGAGAGGGAGCAGCAGAAGTATGGGTGCCTGCGGGAAGCAGCTCCTGCTGTCGGACTCGCTATGGTTCGCAACGATAACGGACCCGGCCTGCGCAACTCGGTGACGAAGACAGCCATGGCCGGTATCGGGACGACCTCGGTCGACATGCGGACCCATCGCAGTGCCGACAAACCCTTCGTGGAAAGGATGTTCGGCACGTTGGAGACCGAACTGATTTCGAGGCTGACGGGCTATACCGGCAACGCCCCGGGGGCTTTGCCCGCATACGATGCCGTGGCAAACGGCAAGCTGCCGGTGGGCGTGCTGTACGAGATCATCACCCGCTACCTGACCGATATCTACCCACACGAACCTCATTTCGGCTTCGGCATGTTCGGGCGCACCCCCTATGAGGTCATGCAGCAGACCCTGCGGGAGCAGGGGATGATCCCCCCGCCGTCGCCTCACGATCGGCGCGTCCATCTCGGGAAGATGGCTAGGGCTACCCCGAACGACGAGGGGATCCGGGCTTTCGGGTTGCCGTACCAGAGCACTGAGTTCCAGAAGCTCCGTGACCTATACCGCGGCAAATGGGCTGTCTACTTGGATCCCGATGACCTCCGCGCCGCGACGGTGCTGATCGAAGGCTATAAAGAACCGATCGAAGCTCAGCTGACTGCTACGTTCTTTGCTGATCTCGACTTCTACGAAGCCAAAGCGATCATCGAGGAGTGTCGCCGCCAGAACCCGCGGAATGCCAATCCTTCCGAGCATCATCTCATGGAAGCATGGCGCGCGATCAAGGCGACCAACCGGGCCTTCGAGGGCCAATTCGGCTCGTGGGAAGACATCGCGCGAAAGTTTGAGAGGATGACACAGGGCATCCATCTTCCTCAATCGACTGGCCCGCTTGCGGTCGCGATGCCGGGAAGTCTCGCAGATGACGATCCTGCTGGCGCTTTCACCATCGGGGAGGGCGCTCCTGAGCCGCTGGAAGCGGCGCCGGCCGCTTCACCTAATGAGACCTCACCCACCACCCCGACAGCGCGCCGCCTCGGCCGCCCGGAAACCAAAGGAAAGATGACGTGAGCTTCATC
>JACLAD010006331.1_pt1 | contig 37318 bp, 26 predicted proteins | sample 8027901 | NCBI WGS metagenome assembly JACLAD01 (sample SAMN15725071, study PRJNA655200) | protist metagenome | isolation source: fluorescence activated cell sorting (FACS) single amplified genomes of... | place: Spain: Blaines Bay Microbial Observatory, Mediterranean Sea | collected 2016-07-05 | reverse complement strand
TCTTCTTCTTGTTTTGGATTTGTTTTTTTTTGGATTTTGTCCTTTTGTCAAGATGTGCAACGAACTGATTGACTGCACGTGTGTCTGGACATCACGCGTGTAGACCTAGCACTTGTCAAACATGGAGAATAGATGTGTCTCGACTCGAAACTGAAGTCCTGGACGCGTGTAGACCTAGCACTTGTCAAAGATGGAGAATAGATGTGTCTCGACTCGAAACTGAAGTCCTGGAACATGGACAGACTGCGGGATCACGTATACGGCTCCACAAGGCCTGCTGTTGCTCTCTTGTGAGATGCTGGCCGTCGGTAGGTAAACAATGCTACAGATCACACTGTTCTAGATCTATACTCTTTTTTTGGTAAACTCAATCAACTTTTAGAAATGCCAACAGCAACAGCAGTGGGAAAGAAAGGGAATGATATCCATTAGGTTAAGCAAGCTTGAGTTCACTCGTGATGAATTCTTGAAGGAAAAGGAACGGGACGGACAACGTTGAGAAAAGAGAAACTTGTAAGTTTTTGTTGGTCAACACTTTTTGTTCAAGTGCATAGATCTACGGCTTCGATGAGAAGTGCTTTCGGTAGATGCTGGTTTGACGGGAAAAGGAGGTATAAGGGGTCACCATGAGGCAAGAAATTCAAGAGATGCATGAAAAGTAGTCTGCACAGGGAGAACACAAAGATAGGTAAAAAATATATATGCCAGACGTAGTCCAAATAGTTTTATATTTTATTGTTTAAAAGCCCCAAGACCTCCAACAAAATCCTGGAATGCACTTTGAAATTTGTCAATATCGTCTGCGTCAGTGTAGAATAGTTCCACATCGTCTAACGCACGTGGAGGTTTTCCTTGTGGATCGTCCTGACCACTATTACGATCATTGGCAAACACTAAGCACTGCTCTTGTTTCAAACCACTTTTTGCAATGAACCATTCATACCAAGTTTCTACTTCAACGGTGTGGTTTGGATTTTCAGGATTATATACAAGGATTACACCTTCAGCGTCTTTCTGAATTGCAGGCCATCCAGATTCATACTTGGTGTTTCCAGAACAATCCCAGACTTCGACTTCAATTTTACGTTCCCCTCCCCATTTTCTTGCACCTGACCCATTCAAGTCAGTTTCAAATTCCACAATGCGGACTCCTGCTGTAGGTCGATATGGTAAATCACGTAGTGAAGGTACATCTTGACAAAATCCCACTTGAGCAAGTACATTCGTGATAGTCGTTTTTCCTGATTGTTCAGGCCCTACAACCAAAATTTTGCAAGCCATTTCTACCCAAAAATCAAGTCTATCTTGAACTCAAAATCTTTCAACTATCCTCTCTTCCTTCCTTCCCTTCCTATCGGTCCCGAGTTTTCAAAGTTTTTTTAGAAATTATAACCGTCATATTTTGTCGGCTCCTAATTTTACGGCGGGCGCGGCGGCGCGCCGGGCGGCGGGCCCGTTGGGCTAAGGCGGGTCAGGAGAGCTCATGCAGGCTCAGCGGGCTCGGCAGGCTGATGCTCCTTTCTCTAAGAAGGCTCGCATGTCTTACAAAAGTTGCATCTATGAGCAAGAGCGAGAGAGAGCTCAGAACAGGTTTCGTGTCGGCTCGATCAATATTACCGTTCAATCTGGACAAACTTGAAATTCGTGATCGATCTTCGATTGAGTGGAGCGACAACATGAATAAGCAATTATTGTTGGCATGGTGTGGTGTTTTAGGATTTTACTTGGTCGGCTGTAATGTTTGCAAGGGTCAAGTAGCATCTGACGCATCGAAATGTGTAGCGGATAACCCAGGATTTATTGAATGGATTGAAGATTACAAAGCTGAGACGGACGAAATGGAACTGGGGTGCTGGAATGATATTAAAGCACTTCAAGAAAGTATGATCGGGAAACATGGGCCACCTATTGAACTTGAATTGAAAAATGCCGCATGTTTTAATTCTTGCCAACAGTATATTCGAAATATTGATTTTTTAGTAGAACTAAGCGGCTGCTCGTGCGATCGTTTGGATGAACTTTTCCCGCTATCACAACTGGACCACTTCTTTGACTCTTGGTGCATGCGACGTCCAACGGAGTTTTTATTACGAGAGACAGGGGTAGTGAACGATTGGGATATCTTTAATCGCAGGTACTGTAGGTGCAATATCGCAATAGCCTGCGATAGCACCATGGCGTATCCAAGTCTTGGGTTGATGATACTCGCCATATGGTTTGGATTTAGGTAGAAATACACGTCTCTGTGTCTTATTTCCTGGGAATGTTTAGAGTCATCATTCTTTAGAATCGCTCGGGGCCGGACTGGAGAAGAGAAATTAGCTCGGGGAACTTTTTGCAAGAAGGATGTAGCGTTGGTAAACGTCATTTTAAGCAATTCACAAGTTCTGTTACTAGATTAGTTATGGGAAGGAGGGTCTGCAGTAGGTACACAGATGTTTGGACCTTGATACTCACAACGCCTAGCCCTTAGAGAACGGCAAACGCTTTCAGACTTTCTAGCCGAATTACATCATCGGCCTTCAATATTTTTACATTTGACAACAAGTATAAGTAATGTATGAAATAACCAGATTTATTTACAAAGTATTCGATTAGTTTGGCCTAGGAACAGCGGGCACACAAAAGTATGGATGAATATAATTACAACGCCTGGACCCATCGCTATAAGTCCCAGCAGTGCATGCTCCCTCGACAAATCTTAACGCTCTACAAATTGTTTCTTCACGTTGAAAAACTGTGCTATACTCGAGAAGCGGTAGTCCTGCTTGTTCACGAACTTCATTTTCCTCGTCGATCTCACGTTGCAAAGGATTATTCTCCGCCAAGCCCCTTGATGCATCTGTAGGACCCCTAAGAGAATGACGAGTAGAGGCTATCGAATCATTTCCACGGGCAACGACCTGGTTTCCATAACACCCTTGCAGCATTGACACAGCTAGTATTAGTAATGTATATTTCATTTTCTTTTCCTTCTCTTTCTCTTTCTCTTTCTGTTTTTACAATTGTAAAAATAAAAAAAATAGTTGCGGAAAGTGGGAAAAAACCCGGGCGGGGGAAACCTGGTCGGGCCGACCCTTTTGCTTATCGCACGATTTCTTGTTCAAAGTTTCGCACTGGGTGCACGTATGGCGGCACTAACTTCAACGTTTACAAAACAGGTAGCTAGCTTGGCGAGAATTGCATTTAGCAAACTTCGTGTTATCGGATCAACAAAATTCAGTATTTTAACACCCCATCCACCGTTTTTAAGGGGTAAAAAACGACAAGAGCGTGATTTGTCAAGGTGTATTAGCTTGGAGGAGAAAGTATCAAAGGTGAAATGCATCCAATATGCCCCAGAAGAGAATGATGAACATAAAAGCTGTTAGATAATAATTGTAGGTAAGTAAGAATAAAAGGTCTTGTTGGTTCCTTTGATGGCGTTTTCGAGCACGCAAAACCATTCTTTTGCGCCAAGCATCGTGGCGAAAATGCCCTTAAACTGAGCAAAGCCTGTTTTGAGGTCTTTCATTCAGCCGTGGCGGCTAAAACTGTTGAGGAAGTGGATGCTATCCTAAATAGTGAGAAGTTCAATCGGTTGTCAGAAAAGCAACAACATTTTATCACGAAAGTTCCAAACGCTCAACAATTTCCTGCGTACAGGGAGCATGAAGGGGGGACACTGCTAGGCCGCTCGACAAACCAAATGGTCGAATCCATGAACAACGCCAACAAGAGCATTCGAAACGTCGCCGCCGACCCTCTTGTCGCTCTAGTCCTTGCGATGCAAATGGAACGAAATAGACGCAAGAAGGCTTTCACCTCAACTGACGGAGTGTCATCAAGGGCCGAACGTGGGAACACTGCGCCTCTCACACCGTACGTAGCAAAACGTATTGCCGCCATCCAAAAGCGCCTACCTTACCTACAGGTGAGAAGAACCGAAGGCCGCGATGAGGTTATTGACGGGACCAAATCTTTTAGTCCCAAGTTGAAAATTGAGGGCGGCATGTACGTTGGTTATGAGAGTTGCTCATGCCACGAGCCTAGAAAGAGCCATTTTTTCTGTTGCCACATTTTAAAGTTGGCGATGGAAAAAGGGATGACAGTTGACAGCCTTGTGCCAGATTGTTACAGCTTTGAAACATGGAGGAACCAGGTGAGCGAACCTGGTGATCGATACGCTCCATTACTCACCAACGAAACCTACCGCGAGTTTGAACAAGACCTTGACCTGCTTTTCCCAGTTTTGCAACCTCCAGGTATCGGGAGAAAGAAGAAAGGTCGCCAAAAGGGCGCTCTAGAAAAGCGCATGCTAGGCCGCTATTGCGTGTGGTGCAGTAAGGATGGGCACAATTTTTCGACCTGCGCGAAGGTGAAGAAAATTTTCGAAGAAACATTGAACGATCTTCATTTGCGCAATGAGGCGAACCCTCACGGATTTACTAACATGCCATTTGCAGGTATTTAATCCAAAGAATTAAAATTAAAAATTTTTCCTTTCAATTTAATCCCTTGTTCTAGTTCAGTGGTTACAAGTAGGAGGAGAATTCTTTTTCCTTTTGTGTCCATGCATTGAACATTTGCAAGTTACTCAAGGCATTTTCACGACAAAGTAAAAAGCAACGCGTCATATCGGCTGGCGAGACGCTGATATTTAAAAACTTGTACATAATAAACTTTTCTTTGATGCGGCGGACAGAATGAACTCCAATACAAAAATTGAGACAATTTTACATTGAAACCCAAGATGGCGGACCGTTTCACCGTGGGAAATTTCGGCCGGACATAATTAACAAAAATTCCAGGGATGGCCAAACACCGGTGTTTTTTGTGCGAACACCAAAAACACCGGTGTTTAACACCGGTGTTTACACCAAAAACACCGGTGCTTTTTGAACTAGCCCCCCCCCCCGCGCTACCAGTAAGCACAACCATAGAATATGCCGTGTGCGTTACCAGTACCAGTAATATTATTATCCCAATCACAACTTGAATGATAGGGTGGATATTCTTTTCTCGACATGATTAAATTTGTTTTGCACAATACTTTAATTAGTATTCAATTACTACCATTCTAGTGCTGAAGGCATTTCGTTTTAAAGTAACTTCGAATTTGGTTTTTTTTTTTTTTTTCCCCCATGGCCAAACACCGGTGTTTGATTAGAAAAACACCATAAAACACCGGTGTTTTTGGTGTTCAAAAAACACCGGTGTTTTTTTGGCCATCCTTGAAAAATTCCCGATTCTTGACGAAATGACGGGAAAACCTTTTTTCTTCGGACAAAATAAACTTTTGGCTAACAGTAAAATAAAAAAAATAAATCTAGAAATTCATTTCTGTTTTGTTTTTGTTTTTTTTTTTTTATACACGCCAAGGTTTCGTTTCAAAAAAAAAAAAAGTATAGATATTCATTTTTGTTCTGTTTCTTTTTTTTTTGGTTTTTGGTGTCAAGTTTTTTGATTTTTTTTTCTTTATCGTTTGTGTTGGTTGATATCTGTGAACATTTGCTACTGAGAGATTTTGCAAGTTTGATTGATTTGTTTTTCTTTTTCGAAAAGGTTTTTGTTCATTGCGTTGATCTCAAAGTTTGTTTTTTAGATCGTTTGAAGCATTTTTGTTTGTGTTCGTTTGTGAGTGAGGTTTCAAGTTAAAGAATAGCTTTGTGGAAAAACCCAACAATGCAGTTCAACTGGAGTTTTAATGCTCCTGATGTGCTTAGAAACCATTTTCAACAGAGAGTGGAAGCAAATGAAAATGGTTTTATTCAAGACGATGAAGTGATTCTTGAACAAAATCATTTTCATTAGGTTAGAATTAGCGATCAGGCAAGTGTAACGCTTGCGACTTCGTGATGTACTTTATCTCCGAACTGAGGCGAGAGATCAATGCAGCCGGGCAGAACGAAATCGTCGAGGATGCGCTGCGTGTGCTTGACGACATCTCGCACAAGTTCGAGCTCTACCAGGGTCACCGGGTGCGAGTCGCCTACCAGCAGAAGCACATTTCCAAGCTTTTCCAAGAGCTCGAAGATGAGTGCTGTACGAATGGCACCGCGTCACGTGCAGTCTTAACGATAGACTGGAAAATGAAGTTTGAGGCGAAGTCTGCGCGCGAGACTGCGCAGCAGCACTATGCGAAGCGAGGTATGTCTTGGCACGGCTGCCTGATTTCCTACTTTCGAATGAAAACCACCACCTATGTTCAAGCGGACGGCACCACTGCCGCGAAGACGGTACCTGAGCGTGTGAACGTCTACATCGACCAGATTCTGGACGGCGACAACAAACAGGACGCCTTCGCTGTGGGGTCCATGCTTGAGGCTGCCCTCGAGCAAATCCATAAACAGATTCCGGAGATCAAGTCCGTTATCGTGCAGAGCGATAACGCCAAGTGCTACAACAACAACATTTTGCGCATACTTACGGCGTTGATCAACACTCGGACGCCAGTTAAGGTGGAGCGGCACATCTTCACTGAGACACAGGATGGCAAGGGGCTCATCGATGCCCATTTCGCACGCGGAATGTCCCACGTGTTGAAATTCATGCGCAACTCCCAGCGTAACCGCATCCGTGCCATCGCGACACCAACGGGCTTGGCACACGCGCTAGCATGGGGCGGGGGAATCGCCAACTCTTGTGTCCAGCTCGTTCGCCTCGACCGCCGCAAGCTCGACGACCTGAAGGCACTGCTCACGAAACCAAAGACTTGTCTCAACAAGTTTTTCGCCCGCTGCAACGATGTGGTATACCCCACATCCACTCCCCCGACGCGCACAAGCTGGTGTCGCTCGCCGACGTGAACGCCGTCGCAGCCACCGTCGCAGCCAAGGCTACCCAATTTACTTTCACAGCGTTTGCATACTCCGGTATTATTCCGGGCAGCAAGTTCTCTTTCGAAGTGAGTGGCAGTGCCAATTTGTTGAGCCGGTCCACTGATCTGATGCCTGATCCCTCTGACGACATCGATGAAGACGAGTCGCCCACGAGCGTAGTCGACCCCGGTGAGGCGGACTTTTTGTATGGCGAGACCCCACAGCAGGGAGTCGTCGTGGTGGACGAAGGAGATGATGACGAGGATGACGAGGAAGAGCACGCTGACAACCCAGCGAGAGCGCACGATTCGTCTTACACGGCTGTGGCGGACATGAGTGACATGATGCTTACAGGCATCAGGGTGGTCAAGCAGTCCCTGTTTCGCGATATTGCCGGCCCGCGCGATGCTCTGCGAGTGAGCAGAACACGCGTCTGCAAGGAGATTAACGGCCGCATGGACATGCTGGCAGCCGCTGTGCGCCTGACGAATCATTTAATCGACTCGCATGATGTGAACATCCACAACGGGCACGAGGATATGGAAGCGTACGAATTGGCAAGCGATATTGTGACGAAGCCTCGCAGTCTTGGCTGGGCACGGCGCCCTCAGTGGGGCAAACAGTACGGCGCCAAGTACATTCGTGCCTACGCTAACGAGATTAGAGAGCTATTCAATCGTGGCGCCGCCAAAATTTCCGAGAAGCTGGGTCCTGCGCAGATGCTAGAGGAACTCAAGCGTAGACATCCGGGCAAGTACACTGTGCCGAGCGAGAGCGAGATCCGCAACCAGATTACCGTTCTCTTTACCAGGCAGAAACAGGGTGACGGAGAGGGCGGAGAGGATGGGGACAGTATTTCAAAACAACGCGGCCGTAAATCAAATATCCCTGATGCACTACAAGAGTATCTGCAGGAGTTGGTAAGCGCAACCGACCGGGTGGCGCCGGCCGCTGCGCTCGCAAAGGTCAAACAGAAGTTTGGCGAGCTGATAAAAGGCAAAGACGGGAAACAACTCACCGACAACCAGATCAAAACAAAGTTCAATAACTTGAAGGCCTTAACAAATGAAAATCATCCAGCAAATTTTTGTTTGTAAGACGATTGCCTGCCAATTGCTGATTTTCCCAATCGCATTCTGCCATGCGCCACCGACATGTGCGACGCAACATAGATGTTTTGTCCTCAAAATAAGTGGTATATCCACCCACGGGACTATGCGGAGGCTCTTGGAGCAGTTGGATAAAGTTTCAATGGATTTTCATCAACCTGTGTCGACCGATTTGGAAGGCCTGCAGCTCAATGACAACCTGGCCAATTTGCATGTTGAATGAACCGTTATGGTGCCCACGTGTTCTTTTAATAAATACACATTTTTTTAAGCCTGGGGATATAATAGCGGAATTAGAGATTTTTGAAGTACCATTATTTTTCACGTTTTTTACCCCTTAAAAACGGTGGATGGGGTGTTAAATGAAAGGAAATGATACATACATCATGAAACTTGCTGAAATGTTTGGTTTCGAAATTGATGAGAATATGTCTTCAGCCGGTGTAAATAGGCAGGAAAGACGCCCCCAAGGTTTTGCCGGCTCTCTGGGACTTGAAGAACGATCCATTTTCTAATTTCACTTCAAGTTGTGAAGTTGTTGCTAATGAATTTTTATCAAGTTCGGAGTTTTGGGCTGAATTTGTTCATGTCCGATATATTTTTTTTTCCCCAGGCTAGCAGGTGCGATCTCAGATGGGCAGATGATCACGCACACATGCAACGTGAAATTGATCAAACTACAGGTAAGTTTCAGACATTGGAAAGGTGCGCTGAAGTCATGAATGTTCGATAAAGCGCGTGCACACATAATGCAACCAGGTCGCTCCCCGGATTAATTAGTAAGCTGAAAAAAAAAGGAAATGTGCGCTGAAGTTGGAAACCTTGGAACGGGACTACACACAAATTTCCGTCAAATCTGAAAAATCAATTTGTCACCAAAACGCAAACTAGAAAAGGAAGAAGAAAAGAAGTCGTTGAATAATTGAATCACACAGTAAATTTGTCACCAAAACGCAGACAAGGAAAGAAAGGAGGAAAGAAACGAAATGTCGTGCCCATTCAAGAAAGATACTTCATCGTCATCGTGTCCGTTTAAACCAATAGGCAATGGGGATGGTACACAGAATAAGGACTGGTGGCCTACGGAGCTAGATATGAATGTACTCAATGGGGATGGTGGGGTGAGTAATCCATATGGCGCTGATTTTGACTACTGCGCAGAGTTTCAAAAACTTGACCTAGAAGCTGTCAAGAGCGATTTGACAACGTTGATGACAGACTCCCAAGAATGGTGGCCTGCTGACTATGGACACTATGGACCACTTATGATCCGTCTTGCATGGCATTCGGCGGGCACATACCGTACGTTTGACGGGCGTGGCGGTGGAGGCTCTGGAATGCAACGCTTTGCGCCACTAAATAGCTGGCCCGATAATGTGAATTTGGACAAGGCTCGCCGCCTGTTGTGGCCGATTAAGAGTAAATACGGTCGAGCGCTGAGCTGGGGCGATCTATTCATTCTTGCTGGGAATGTAGGTCTCGAGTCAATGGGCTTTAAAACACTCGGATTTTCCGGTGGTCGAGAAGACGTATTTACCCCGGATACCACTTACTGGGGTAGCGAAACTGAATGGCTTAGCAACAAGCGATACACCGGGGACCGTACCTTGGACAAACCTCTCGGAGCGGTTCAAATGGGTTTAATCTATGTTAATCCAGAGGGGCCCGATGGTGTTGCTGATGCGCTTGCCTCTGCACGTGACATTCGAGACACGTTTGCACGCATGGCGATGGACGATGAGGAGACGGTGGCACTAATCGCTGGCGGGCACACCTTTGGTAAATGTCACGGTGCTGGTCCTGAGCATGGCAATGTAGGTCCCGAACCGGAGGGAGCTCCGGTGCACCAGATGGGATTTGGTTGGGTCAACTCATTGGGCTCGGGCAAAGGCGAACACACGATCAGCAGCGGCCTCGAGGGTGCGTGGACCCCGACCCCTACCAAATGGGACAATTATTACCTCTCCACGCTCTTTCAATACGAATGGGAGCTGGTAAAAAGCCCCGCTGGGGCGCAGCAATGGGTGCCGCGAGATGGCCAGGGCTCTACTACGGTGCCCGACGCGCACCTCCCGGACAAAAAGCACGCGCCTATCATGCTCACGTCGGACCTCGCACTGCGCTTTGATCCCGCTTACGAAAAGATCGCCCGACGCTTTTTAGACAATCACGAAGAATTCACTGCTGCATTTGCGCGTGCCTGGTTCAAGCTGACTCACCGCGACTTGGGCCCTACATCGCGCTACATCGGCGCTGACGTTCCCGCTGAAACATTCATCTGGCAAGATCCCGTACCCGCGGCTCCGCCTGCAGACGCTCTACCTGACGCAAAAGAGGTTGAACACCTCAAGGCTTCTATCCTGGCTACCGGTGCCGAACCGCATGAGCTTGTACTCACCGCATGGGCCTCCGCGGCTTCCTTTCGCGGGACCGATAAACGTGGAGGTGCCAACGGAGCGCGCATCCGCTTTGCACCGCAGCGAGACTGGGCTGTCAACACACCTGCTACACTAGAAAAGGTGCTCGAGTTGCTTAAAGCCACCCAGGCTGATTTCAAACTAAAATCGCACAAGAACGTCTCTATGGCAGACCTAATCGTGCTTGGCGGCTGCGCTGGTGTCGAGAGTGCAGCGAAAAAGGGTGGCATAGAAATCACGGTGCCCTTCACCGCTGGACGAACCGATGCTACTGAAGAAGACACCGACAAAGCCTCATTCGCAGTGCTAGAACCAAAGTTTGATGCGTTCCGCAACTACTTGGATACCGATATCATACCTAGCTGCGCGCAAGACAAGCTGTTGCTGGAGCGCGCTGCGCTGCTCACACTTAGTGCGCCAGAGATGACTGTTCTGCTCGGCGGGATGCGAACTATTGGAGCAAACACCGCGGGGTCTAAGTTTGGCGTTCTGACTGAGACGCCAGGGGTACTTTCCAACGATTTCTTCACAAATATTACAGACATGAGTACCGTTTGGCTCCCTGAAGGCGACAATTACGTCGGCAAGGACCGAAAAACTTCAGATACGAAATGGACTGCAACCAAAGTCGACCTCCTGTTTGGATCCAACTCGCAGCTGCGGGCCATTTCTGAGGTCTACGCCTCTGCGGATGCTAAAGAGATGTTCGTCAAGGACTTTGTCAAAGTATGGGATAAAGTTATGATGCTCGACCGATTTGATCTAAACTAAGAATTTTGTTCGAATGCAATGTGATGAGGACTATAGGTCGGACAGAACTTCTCCTGAAAAATATTCATCTGCAGATTATCTCCATTGACTCTCCAATGACTCATGAAGTAATACTTATTATTTGTATACCAAGGGGAGTTCGTGACTGCAGAGCTCTATTCTTCAGCAAAGAAACCAGAAGAGAAGATCTTTAGTGGCTGCAGACTTCGGCTCACGGGCACAGGCCTAGTCCCAAAAAGAATCCGGCCGGTGAAGTAGCGTCACGCATTCATTCAACTGAAAACAAGTTCCGTACGGAAAACGCATCTGGAATAAGAGTTTCTTAGCATTAAATCTAAGATAAAGCCGACATGTAGTCGTTAGCTTCGTTTCCCTAAAAAAAAAAAAAAAAAAGGAGGCACAAAACAAAGAAGAAGAAGAGGAAAGAAGTAAGAAGAAGAAAGATGTTGGGAGTTGGTGACAATAATAATGGTGCTGATATTCAAATGGCGAATGTTGTTGCAGTTGAAGGTCAACAAGTAGCTAATGGTAAAGACGTGGTGGTACAAGTGGATAATACTGCTGGAGCTGCAGGTGGCGTGAATAAAAATGTCGTTGAAACGCAAGGAGAGGTCGTTGTTCAAGCTGAAGGAGTGGAGTTTGCTACACTTGCTACGTTGGATAAAGTTTATATTCAACAGAAACCTAACATTGGGGAAGCTATCGCTCAACAGTTGGGATGTTGTTGTGTGGAGCAACGAAACACGTATTACGTTGTTCATCCCGAATCATTTCAAATGGTGTTGGAAATTAAAGAAGATAGCGATCCTTTTCAACGCTGTTGCTGTAAGCCAGGTCATGCAGTAGATTTAGAAGTGACGGATCTACGTACCGGTCAGCGAGCAATGACTGCAAAGAAGCCTTGCAAGTGTTTGGGATGTTGTGCTTGCTGTGATATATGCCGAGCAGAAATGATTGCCTACGGTCCAGACGGGGAGGTATTTTCTCAAAGTAAAGTGCCCCTGATGGGTGGTTGGGGATTCACGCCAACGATTGAAGTAATGGATCGGGATGCCGAGGTCCATTCCGTGATCAAAGGGCCCACATTCTTCACGGGAGGATGTATTGAGTCGTGCAAGAATTTTCAGTTTAGAATGGAAACAAAAGAGGGTAAAGAAACGAAAGGGCACATCGTGAAGCTTAGACCAGGAAAAATGGAAGAGATCAGGGCAAGCAAGCAAATGGGCAGAGATGTAGCACAGATTGGTGCACAAATGGGGGCCCAGATCACTCAGATGTTTACTGACGCGGACACATTTGAAGTAAACTTTCCAGAAGGGTTAACCAACGAGTTGAAAATGGGCTTGATTGCGGACGCTATCCTGATCGATTACATGTTTTATGAGCATGGGGCTTCTGTGAATGCAGCGAGCCAGTCAATCAACGTATGTGATATGTATTGCTGCGGTTGCCTTTTTCATTGCGTCATTTCAAACGACAACAACAATTCTTCTGACTAACAGTAAAAATACTTTTAGATTCTTTCTTCCAAATCTGATATGTGTTGGTTTAGCATCAACTCTGGAAAGTCAGCGCACAGTTTTGATATAAAGGCCTTTGTGGCTTGTACCATAGTTGCGTCATTCATCAATTCATTGAAAAACGCATTCATTTGTTGCTGCATGGGTCCAAGTGCTCCTCCGGTTTCCTGACTGAATAATAGCTTGAATGCGGCGGAAAAGGATCGTTCGCTCATGATATCAAAATGAAAAGAGTAGATCCATTCTTTCAAAATAGGAAGGGCATATTCGGCTGAATCAAGGTCGCATATCGCCAGAAAGACGTAATCTTTCATGGAGTCATACACGGTTCGCTGTACTTCGAGGCGTTCGTCTAAGTTTTCTTTCGATTCCGAGTCGTCTGCAGCGTCGTCAATATTGGGAGGTGTGAGCACAATAGCTAGCAAAACTTGGGTATGCCAAGGCTCAAAATTCTGTAGGCGCGCCGACTTGACAATGCGTAGAAATTCCCGCGCAATGGGCGCGACCTTCCATTGTGTCGTAAGCATCGGCAGACGGTACACCCCACCACAAGCTGACGACACGGGTAGCTCGTCTGTTTCAGGATTCAGGCCCATAAGAGCTTTGAGATCGAGCTCGGACCCGACGCCAGACCTTTCAATTCTAGAGCCTTTGGCCATATCAATAAGGATGTCGAGATATTGCTCTCTCAATAAATCGTGTTTGTCAACGTGCTGGCCAAGGTACGCCAGGCCAACTTTTCGGATATTTGCGTGTGCGCCTTTGTTAAAGACATCGCTTATCACCTTGACTGTGGTCCATAAATGTCGCTTATAATCCTCATGATCCGGGGAAAGCTCACACAGCAACCGTGAGGTGACTATTAAAAGCTGGCATTGGACCTCCCACCATGGGTCTTTGGCTAGCTGGGCCAACTTGGGCAGGATGCGTCCAATTGACCACGGGTCATGCTGTAAAACCACTGCGACCATTGCAAGTGCTCCTGCTCGTAATGATGGGGCATTATGCTCCAAGCCTATTTGGGCGTAGTATGCGTACAAGTCGAGCAACGCCACGCCCGGCGGTTCTGTACTTAAATTTTCTTCCATGAAAATTAAAATTGTCAGACAATGAAGAAATGGCGCGAACGAATCGCTCAGCTGCTCTTGAAGATTTTTGATCAGGTACGAGCGACTGATGGCATCTGATTCGGAGAAAGCACCTAAAATCATCAGTACGCAGTGGCGCTTTTCAGGACATGAACGCAAAAGAGGTACGAGCTTCGGGCCCGCTGCTTGAAATATATAGTCTACGAGGGCCCGTTTGCTGGGTAGCAATTCATACAAATCAATCTGGCGTTGGAGCATCTGAGCATATTGTAAACAAGCTTCCACACAAACGTGGAAAATCTCTTGATCTTGTTCGATGAAAGCAATCAGTGAGCACAACATTCTCGTAATACTCCAAATTTCGCTCGATAGTATCGGCTTACTGTAACCTTCAAAACTTACAACAATGTCTTCGAATATAGCAAACACCATCTCATCAGGGACCGATGAAGAGCCTTCTTGACTGTCTTCCAAAATTTTGTTGGCTAGCGCGAAAATTGCTTTCGTCTTGTTATCCTTGTCAAGTCCTAGTGCAGTTTCGCCGGTGCCAAGTCTATCGAGTACAATTGACGACATGATGTCAATCAGCGAGGTCTGCTCCTGGGTGTCCCCATTCGTATTGTCTGATGAGGATACTATAGAGCCATAAGCAGCTGCTTGGATAGATTGTACGTTTTGAAAATCGCGCTTTGCTCGAAGTGCCGAAATGTCCTTATTCAGCTGTTTCACTTGGACCTCCTTGACTACTACACCTTCCATTTCTGACCGTACTTGTTGAACTGATTCATAACGGCCTAGGTTTACGGTGTTGCTGCTGATGGGTGGAGACACTACGACGGGCGTTGATTCGTTCCCCTCAGATTTTGACGCATCTGTCGAAAGGCTCTCGGTTGCTAACTTTCGCATCACTAGACGATTTTCGTGCAAGGTCGAGTTGTGACTTTGTAACGCACTTTGCAAGCTCTCTTCTCGGAGTTTGCTGTCTTTCATCATGAGCATTTCCGGTTGTTTTAGCGTATGTTTGATGACCGCTGACGCCGTTGCGCGAGCGAACTGTGGAAGACGCACTTCTTTCGATGGATTAGTAACTGTCACAATTTTACGCCCAGTCAAAAACGTATACAAGTACTCTATAAACCGTGCACCTACTCCAGACTTGCAGTGAATTATCTCATTCACAGTGCTTTTGCTACACTCGACACCAAATTTTTTGAAAAGTCTTTGCAACTGATACCAGTTATCATTTTTGCACGTCATACCAACCCCATTGCTAAAACTATGCATTTTAACATTCTTTTCATAATATCTAGAAAGAATTTCTGCCACAAGAAACCCATTCGAAAAGTCTCTTTTCACGTTTTTGATCGAATACGACAGATCAAGTCCTTGTATCCATCGGAGTACATCCCGAGGAAGTGAGTTTCTTTCTTCCGCTGAAACCATCGTTTTCAACCCTTGGCCGTTAGTACGTTTGCTCTCTCTCTCTCTCTCTCTCTCTCTCTCTCTCTCTCTCTCTTACTTGATTATCAAACAACAACAACAACAACAAACAATGTACAATGTGTGTTCACCAAGTTTTGCACAGTTCAACGGATCGATTTAGGTTAGGTTTGGAATAAGGGTAGATTCTATCTATCCGTTGAAAATTTTCCCGGCCCGGGGCGGCCCGCCGGCGGGACCGTAGCTAACTTGTAGTAGGTACATGACTCCGAAATAAGGAAAGAGAGAAAATCTAATTGGTTAATATACGGACGGACGGGTGGATACAGATCCGGATTATTATTAAAAGGTAGATCGATAGAAGGAAGGAAGGAAGGAAAGGAAAGGAAAGGAAATATGACTTTTGGACCTGACAGGTCAAGGATTCAGACGGCATGGGGTACAGCGTCACATAGTCATAAAAAGGCGTCGCCTGGGGAGAGAGCACGAATGCATAGGGTACATAATGAAAAGATGAATTCCGTCGCTGGGGTCAACTTGAAGATTTCGACCACGAGTAGCCGGGCTGTTCAGTTTCCTGTCAATAAAAGGAAAATCAAGAAAACGAATTCACCTAAAGAAACACCCAAACCAACAAAGAAGCGAATCGGACGAAACCCGCCTTGCTTAGCAACAAGCACCGCGAGACCACGCGAGCGACCTGCTGTACCCCCACCGAAAGCAGGAGTTTGGAATAAACGCGCAGCATCAAGAACCGTCACGACTCAATTCAAGCGGTTCTACGACAGAGGAGATCTACCCCTGTGTATTGGGCACGGTGCCAAACGAAAGGTTCAATGGAAAGTTCATGTGGACACACTAGATTATCATCATCATTTGCCTTTGTTTTTTGAAGGACTTCGCGAAACACAAGAGCCATACACATTCCTTGCTCATGCTGGCGTCGTCGATCTTTTGGACAAGGGTGGCGACAAGGTTTTGCCTGTTGTCCCTCAACTGGTACTTCCAATAAAAAAAGCACTAGACACCAAGAACCGACAGACAATTTGCAAAGTCTTACAAGTAATCCAGCACCTTGTAAAATCATCCCCCAACGTTGGCGAAGCACTTGTACCATACTACCGTCAAATCCTGCCTACCTTTAATCTGGTACTCTTGCTTGATAAACGATCCAACTTGGGAGATCAAATTGACTACGGGCAGCAGAAACGAGAAAATCTTATTGATCTGGTGAATGAAACTCTAGAAATCTTGGAACAAACTGGCGGGGTCGATGCATACATTAACTTGAAATACCTGGTCCCGACTTACGAGTCCACTCTCGCTTTATCGCAATAGAAATTTTAAAATTAACATTAAGCTCCTCTATCCCTGGCCACCATTTCACGCCTGAGTATTTTCCCTGAAGCCGTTTTCGCTATAGCGTCGCAAAACACTACCCCAGCACCGAGGCGCTTGTACTTTGCAACACGTTCTTCTACAAACTGGCAGATTTCCTCCTCGCTAACCTTGCCCACAGATTCGGGTTTCAACACAACATAAGCACGGGGTATTTCACCCGTCTTATCATCTAGCACAGGAATCACGCAGCTATCAATGATGTCGGGGTGGGTTATGAGCAAGGCCTCCAACTCAGCAGGAGCCACTTGAAAACCCAAAACTTTGATCAGTTCTTTTGCCCTATCTTCGATTGTGACGTACCCATCCTCGTCTATTGACGCAATGTCTCCCGTTTTCAGCCAACCATCTGCACTTAGACACTCCTCTGTTTTCTCCCGTTGACCAAGATACCCTTTCATCACCTGCGGACCTCTGATGTGAAGCTCTCCAGACCCCCCTGGAGGAAGGTTTGCACCGGTTTCAAGGCACGTGATCTTGGCCTGGGTATTACTAACCGGTGGCCCAACCGTACCAGATTTCGGGGTACAATCAGGATTTAATGTGCCAATCGGCGAGAGCTCTGACATACCCCATGCTTGTTTAAGGCTGCAATTTAGACGCTTCGACATGGCCCGCTCAATGTCACCACCAAGGGGCGCAGCTGCACTAATGCCGACTTGTAGCGAAGACATGTCATACTTGTCAACTATGGGATGCTTGGCCAAACCCAGAACGATTGGGGGGACTATGTGCATCCTAGTCGCCTTGTATTCCTCCACCAATTTGCAAAACAACTCCATATCAAATGCTTTCATCGTAATAAGAGGGGTTCCCGAGAACAGCGGGAGATGAAGAGACACCAAAAAAGAGTAGATATGAAACATTGGCAGCGGAGACAATGTCACGTCATCGGGCGAGTAGAATTTGAGTTCCCCTTCAACACTTTGAAGAATGTTGGAAACCAAGTTCTCGTGAGTCAGCATTACACCTTTTGGGAGCCCAGTTGTCCCAGAAGAATATGGTAAAAGAGCCGTATCGTTTACTACATCAATGTCGGCTGCATGCAACACACCAGCTGTGCTCTTAAGCTCATCTACTTCATCTTGTATAGTTATTGCTTTACATTCTACACCAGATGCCTCGCTTTTCGCCTTTGCAGCTTCTTGTGCTGTACTCAAGTTGTCAGAGTGTGCAATTATCAACTTGGCATCACAATCTAAAAGTTGCTTGCTTACTTCATGAAAAGTATAAATAGGATTGATTACAGTTACACTTGCACCGATTTTCATGCAACTATTTACACAACTGAAGTAATCCGCATGATTTGGACTCATTAATGCAACCACATCCCCCTTTCCAATTCCATACGTTTCTTTCAACCCAAGTCCGATAGAATCCACGTGTCTTGTGAGATCACCGAACGTTCTTTTCTCACCGCTCGTGCCGTCCACAATTGCAATCTTCTCTCCATGCTTTGCAAAATCCTTCATTATGAATTCAGGGAATGACAACCCCAAATCATGTCTTGGAATATCTTTCATTTTGCTGGAAGCCACATGATTTTCATCCCAGTCAACCCAACTTTTGCTTGAAACAACTGAAAAACAACGCCGCCCATTTACATGATTGTGACTACCATCAACAAACTTGTATGAAAGTCGTCGTAGAGATCGTGAAGAAACTTTTTCAAATATCGAAAACATACTTTTCCTTTTTTTCTCTTTTCAAATCTTCAATCTTTTTTTTTTGTCCTTGTTTTTTTGGGTTCGGCTCTGTTTTGGAGACAAGCTCTTTAGAAGCTCTTAGCTCTTTAGCTCTTGAAGCTCATCGTATCAAGCCGAACTGAGAATTGTCGAGGTAGAATGTTGAGGACAATATTCAGGTGCCTAGTACGTTTGAGATTCGAACCAGTTGGCGACATGGTCAAATCAGATTACGCTCTTTAGTTGCTACTAGTTAATTTCTCAAACGTACTAGGCACCCTGAATATTGTCCTCAACATTCTAGCTCGACAATTCTCAGTTCGGTTTGATACATCGTGGCTCGAGCCTCTTGCCGTGAACGACTCCGCGGGCACTGTTGCATACATGTGTACGTATGCGAGTTCTAGCGTCTTGACAACTTTACAAACTTCAGGACTTAAGTATTACGAAGGATTTGGGCCATTTGGCACAAATCCTTGTTCTTAATGTCCAGACTCTGGTAAACAGAAACATGGGAGCTTCAGGGCTGGATCTGGCTCTCTAGGCATGCGAAAAAAAATGAGAAGGAAAGCCAGCGCTCGTGCGACAGAAACAGACTTGAGTCCCTAGCATATCATAAAAGACTGGAGCTGGAGTCGGAACAAAGATTCACCGATCCGAAACAAAAGTCATCTCTTCATCAAGCGGGGTCGACTTGTGAAAGTGTAGCCGCCTACCACCTCATAATGAAAACGGTATGAAAAAAACCAGGGTCCCTGAAAAAACCAAACCGCGAGCGTAAACCTTTTCCGTTAAAACAGGGAGCAACTTGAAAAAAAACAATAAAAATTTACAAAAGCCAAAAAGAAAAACAGCGAAAAGAGCAAGATGGCTAGTTTTCGACTTTTTTGGTTAACATTTGTTACGGTATCGTCTCTAATTTACTCTGTATCATGTACTAAAATTCTTTGTCTCCACGGTGGTGGCATGACGGGCGACAGCTTTCGCCCGCTAACGGCCAGTTTGCGCAGTTCATTTCCTGGTGTGGAGTTTGTTTACGCTGATGGAGGGTATCCCGCTGGATCAACACGTTTATGGGTACCAGATCCTCCGGGGGGGAAAGAATCAGCAACAACAGACCCTGATGTTGCGGCTGCATCAATGGCTGTTCTGGACGAGATCGTGCAAAATCAGGGTCCATTTTTTGGGATTCTCGGCTACAGTCAGGGTTCAATGTTCGTAAAGGCTTACTTGAGTCATGCACCAGTCGGTACATTCAAAGTCGCAATGATGTTTGCCGGTTATATTCCAACAACACATCAAGGCCTATTAAACTCGATTAGAGAAGCATCGCCATTTAATAATATCCCGGCTCTTGTATGGATGGGAGGGAACGATTTTGTCATCTCTAATTCTATGACAAACCAACAAGCAGAACTTTTTACTGATCCTTTCGTCATAAGAGACCCAAGCGCGGGGCATGTTGTTCCAGGCTCTTCCGATGTATCATACAATTTCGTTGTTCAATGGCTTGAAGATTATATTGCCAGCAATGGTACCCGGGTGGACAATCCCGTCCTTCCCGACGATTTGACTGATTCTCCTAGTGCTGCTTCGAAATCAGTAACTTTATTTACTGTTACTGCTTTGCTTTCTTTTTCGGGTTTACTAGTCTAAATTTCAAAAGGTTGAAAATAGCCATTTCTTCTCCCTCCCTATGTAGCTTCTGTTTAACTGGGCCGCAATTTTCAAAGCTTGTCAAAACTCTTGTCAGCATGATGCTACGGAGACCTGTCCCCACGGGTGTTTGCAAGCACATCAACTTCACTCTTCAGTAGACGGACACGTGTTGGAACTTGGAAGTTGGGGTTGGGTGAGTGCGCCATCGATTTTTGTATACGATCGGTCCTATCCTGAAAAACTTGATTAACCATAACTCTAGTACCAAGACGAAACGGAAAAAAAAACAAAAAAAAAAGAACAAGAAGTAAAGAAAGAAAGAAGGAAAAGGAAAGGAAGATGTTGTTGTTTGTCGAACAAGACCCATTTCAAGAATATTATTCAGTGGTAGAGCCATGGTATACAGGGGATGAGCGATATGATTTCTGGCTTAGTTTTGGATTTGGATTTGCACTGTTCACTGTACTTGGATCGCTTTTCATGGCGGCTCCTTATGGGAGATTTGCAAATCCAGCATTTGGGGTCGATTTTGACCCAAGATTTGGATGGTGGCTGATGGAAATTCCAGCAACTATTAGTTTTCTATATTTTTATCCGCAGGGAGACAACGCTTGGAAACCTGTTCCTATGTTTTTGGCATTTTTGTGGCTACGCCATTATAGCAATCGGGGTTGGTATTTTCCTTTGACTTTAAAAGTTCAAGGCAAGTCGACTTTTTCGATTCTGGTAGTAGCGTGTGGTATGTTAATGACTTCATTTCATGGTTTTTTAAATGCCCAATGGTTTTCTCAATTTGGTTCACACCTTTCAAATGATTGGGTAAAAAGTCCTTGGTTTATTCTTGGGTGGCTCACATACGAGTTGTCGTTTTGGTTGACAGTTTATAGCGAGTCAATTATTCGCAATCTTCGCGATGGTAAGGGTCCAAGGTATAAGATCCCATACGGTGGGGGTTTTAAATATATCACAAGTCCAGCATATTTTGGTGAGCTCCTCGGTTGGTTAGGTTGGTCCATCATGTCCCGAAACCCTGCAGGCCTAGTTGTTTTCCTAATCTCCTGTGGGAACCTTGTCCCGCGTGCGTTTGCAACACAGCGTTGGTATCACGAAAAGTTTGAAGATTATCCAAAAGACCGCAAGGTATTGATTCCGTTCCTGTTGTAACCAATTTCTTATTTCTATCTAAAAAGCCAGGCAAGGACTGGATCTATATTGCATCCGTCGTCGATCGCTTGCACATGTTTGACTGTCCACATGCGCACTCACATTGGTGGGAAACCGCTCAAGTCAAAACTTGTTCGACGTGGAAAAATTCAATACAAGACACATTACTAAAAAAACGTGTTTACATAGATCGAAGAGATCAACACATCAGAACTTTCCGTTAGATTAGGGTACGGTAGCATCCGTCAAGCCCGCCCGGCAAGGCACAAAGCCGTGGACCCTGGCAAGCATCGCCCCCTGGGAGGGGTACCAGGAGTTTCCCGTGGCGGGGTACTGGTGGTGGTACAAAACTCTTCGACAAAAAAGTGGGAAAAGCAATCGTTCCGCTCGTTTCACGAATTTACCTAAAGCTGGATAGATTAGGTAGATATTAACTTTATTATTGAATGAATTGATTCCTCAAATTGATTGATTTGTTTGCAACTTCTCTTTTTTGAGGTTTGTGTTTTTTTTTTGTTGAGAATTTGATTTTTTGATTATTCACGAATCTTTGATCTTGAGTTTTCCTCATTTTTACCTTTTTTCAGGTGAAGGGGGTAACACGGGATAAAGTTGACTGACTGTTGGCTGTTTTGTTGGGGTGATAGAACTTATAGGAAGGGGAGAGAGAAAAAGGAAGGAAGGGGACGGAGCATCCGGTACTCATTTGAAGACGCAAATCAAGAAAAAGGGAGGACAATTAGTAGAATTGAGCCTCTCACCAAAAGGTTTCTCGGTGACAATATCAGTAAAATCAAAAGAAAAGCGGGTTTGATGTGAGTGGATCTAGAATAAACGAGTAGGTTTAGACTTGAAATGGGAAAAAGTTGAAAGGTACAAAATATAATTCAAAATAGATGGCGCGTTCACCTTCCACAGTTGCTGTGGTGGACGGAGAGCAAATGCATATAGCTATTGCTTTGTTAATGCTGTTAGTTGTATTTTATTTAGTAGTTTCGATAATTGTGACAATCACTAGACATACCTGGGGTCTGGTTGTTTATGGTGCAAAGAATCGAAAAAGGGTCTCGGTTCGAAGTGTTGGGCTTGTTTGTGTAGCTTTGTTCACGACCACTTTTTTGTTAAAGAGCACGATAGTTGCTGAGTCAATATTGTACTTACTAAGTGGTATTGTTAACGCTTGTGAACCGGTTTTATTGCGTGTTTTTGGGGTAGGTGGACAAGGTTTCTTGCAATTATTTTCATTTTATTTTGTAGATGTTGAAAAGCTTTCTGGGGAGCAGATTTTGTGGCGAATTGCAGCGGGATCTTACACAACAATCTTGGTGGCTATATTCATGGCACCGATGTTGTTGGTGATGACGGTGTACTTGAGTCCCGTTGATGACGCCGTGAAAGAAGCCAGCGAACGCAGTGCAGGTCTTGTCCCAAACGTGCAGCAGAAGCAACAGCAGCCGCTATCACCAGAACAAAAACAGCAGCAGACGAAGGACAATAAGATTAGTAGTAACTCCATAGGCAGCACAGATAACGATAGGCCCGTATCAGTTGCGAGCAAATGGGAATGCAAGATTTGTCTTTTCATGAACCCTTCCAAGACCAAGGTGTGTGGGTTGTGCGAAGGGCATCGGTGGGATGAAATCGGTGAAAGATCCGATGTGGCGGGTTCATACCAAAACGACAAAGAAGAGCAGGGACCGCGTTTCCCTGAGCAGCAGCTTGCTGGCGGTTCGTTCAAGGAGTTTGAAATGAATTTATTCGAGGTATTAACGATTCTCGGCTCAGGAATATCTGGTGAGGTGTTGCTTGCCAGGGTTGCAAAAGGTGAAGAATTTGTTGCTCCTTCAAACCTACGTCTTGTCCAAGACCCTGAGCGTGAAGTTCCCCCAACGTATGAATCTGGGGATGATTGTGACAATGATGATGGGTTTAGTTCTTCTTCAGACTCGGATATGCCAGTTAAGCACCACTTTCCAGCAGCTGGTGGGATTCGCAAATCTTCGTCTTTAGCGACGTTGAAATCACCAGAGAATAAGAACCCACCTCGAATGCTGAATCAAGTTTTGTCCCAAGCTTTGTCCGAGAACACAAAAAGAAGCTCTATGGATGATAACAACTCCCGAATGCTGAAAAGCCCAACTGTTTCACTCAATTCTCGATCCGTCCCGTCCGGTTTGAGCGACCTGGATGATCCATGGTCTAGCACAGCGGTGGTTTGGCGCAACAAGGGTGACACATTAGATATACAAGCATCATCGCTGCATCATAGTATTAGCACCCTTAGCCTAGGTCTTGATAACAGTGGTGTTCCCGCTGCCGAGGATAGGCGAACCCCGGACCGTTCTCTTTCCGGTTCGTTTGGGATTGACGGCATTGCAGCAACTGAGACCGGGGAATACCCTGAACTCGTGGCTATTAAAGCGATCAATAAGAGAAAAATCGTCGGCATGGGAATGAAACAGTCAGTAGAGCGTGAGCGTGAAGTTATGGCTTTGATAGATTCCGCTTTTGTCTGTGGCATGTATGGCGCATTCCAAGATAGAGAATGGGCGTATCTCTTGCTGGAACCGGTCCCTGCGGGGGATTTGGCTTCCCTTCTAGATTCAAGAAACGTCATGTTTGAAGACGAAGCCATATTCTACGTCGGTTGCGTGTTGCTGGCACTGGAGCACATGCACGATCGTGGTATTGCTTGTATGGATATCAAACCAGAAAATATGCTCTTGGATCAATGGGGTTACTTGAAAGTATGCGACTTTGGTATCGCACGTATTTTCACCCCAACTGGTACCGAGGCAGGTTGTGGGCGCTGGGAACGCTCTGGGACACCAGAGTACATGGCTCCTGAAGTTGTTGAAATGCACGCCATCGAAACTGGCGTTGCAGGCCTCGTGGGCCCCGATGTTTGGGCTCTTGGTATCCTCATATGCGAACTCCTCTCAGGCGCGACTCCATTTTCATGTGATGACGGCGATCCAAACGGAACCATGCGCAACACCAAGCAATATTCTCGAGAGTGTATCGAGCGAAGCAAAGGTTATGCAACGCACAATAGTTCATTAGGCGGCTTTGCGTTTTGGGGGAGAAAGCAGCAACAAAAGACAAGCGCGTACAATTCTCTTGCGCAACATTTACCGTCTGAAACCAACGCACTTCGCGGGTCCTGGCTCCGGGATATGCGCTCGAAAAGCGACTCTTCGCTCGAACTTATCGTTCGACTCCTACGTCCAGACCCCCGAGAACGTTGCAGTTTACCTTGCTCCGCAGAACGTGGCGGTGATGTTGTTCGTTATATTAAGAATCATTCTTGGTTTGTGCGTCCTGAATGGGATTGGGATGCGCTCCAAGAACGTGGTCTTGAGCCGCCATTCAAACCTGAACCCGATTCCCTGGCCCCACCATTCCGTGGTCATGTAGTGACTTATGACAGCACACATGAGGTGCCCATGACATTTGCCCAATTTCAGGCTGCACGCGACGACCAAAATTATTCACGAAAGTCCGTCACAGACATCCCTTGGGCCGGTTTTATCCAAGTATCTCGTCCCTCTCTTGTCGCTTCTGAAGTTCCAGGAATGAAAGCCCACGCCGCAGCAATCATCAAAAGTGACTCCACGATGCTTTTTGACCAAAAGACGGCATCGAACGACAAATCTCACTTTCCTTCTTCCAATTGGTCTACCCCTTGCGACGACGACGACCCCTTTGTGTTTTAACTATTTATTTAATCAGGACTAACTTTGCTTTCCTGTCGCCTTTCCCCTAGAGGAGGAGCTGTTATGAACCCTCTCTGGGGAGGCGACTGCGTCGCTACAGCGTCGCTACAGCGTCGCCACATGGGGAATAAGGCAGGGCTAACCTAAGACTGAGACTTGTAAGACCCACCCTGCCTGCCCTGCCTGCCTGCCTTTGTCCTTTTTGCCTCCTCGAAAGAGAGAGGAAATCGTCAAACCAAAAACAATCGTCAAGTTTGACGATTTTTTTTGTGTCCGATCTCAATGAAAGAATGGGAGAAAAAGCCATGACTGGAGGAACAAAGAGGAAAAGGAACAAAGGAAGGAAAACGCAAGTTGAATCGAGAGAAAGGAACAGATTTAGATCGAAAATACGAAGAAAATGGCAAACGCTGCGAAACAAGTGGCACAGGGTTTAACCCGTGTGGGACAACTTGCGTTAGGACTTGCTGGAGGAAGCTTTTTCTTGAATAACGCGCTTTTTAATGTTGATGCTGGAGAAGCTGCTGTTGTGTTTGACCAGTTCCGTAACGGTACGCTACCTGATCCTAAAACAGAAGGAACACATTTCATTATTCCATTCGTTCAATATCCAATTATATATCCTATCAGGGCAAAACCAAGTGTAGTTCAAAGTTCCACACCAACAAAAGACTTGCAGACAGTCAACATCGCCCTGCGTATCCTCTCTAGACCAGAAGTAGAAAAACTCCCAAAAATCCACTCTGGAATTGGGCGCGACTACGAAAATGCGGTCCTTCCATCTATTGTAAATGAAGTGCTAAAAGCCACTGTAGCACAATACAACGCAGACCAGCTCATTACCCAGCGTGAAAAAGTTTCTTCGGAAATCATCAATATTTTGTCGGCCCGTGCTGCAAACTTTAATATCTTACTCGATGATGTTTCCATTACGCACTTGCAATTTGGCCAGGAATTCACAACTTCCGTAGAAGCAAAGCAGGTTGCTCACCAAGAGGCAGAACGCTCCAAATTTTTGGTTGCAAAGGCAGAACAAGAAAAAAAGGTCACGATTATCGAGGCTGAGGGTGAGGCACAAGCCGCTGACATTATTAATGAAGCATTGAAGAAAAATGGACGGGGTATGATTGAAGTGCGCAAAATTGATACTGCGAAGGAAATAGCACTAAACCTAGCTGGTTCGCGAAACGTGGTGTACCTTCCTAGCGGCGGCGGAAAGGACGGGGGAAACATGAACATGCTCTTGAGTGTTGGACAATAAATAAGTATGTCTTTTTTAATAGAAAGCTGTTGATCTCTTTTGAAGCTGCCCCTTGTCTGAGCTTGAAAATTAAAAAAAAATAATAATAAAAAAAATCCATGAGCTATATTTCCTGGGCTCTTATACAATTATTTTATTTTAAAACAAAAAAAACAATAAAGGTCTACCTCGTCAAGATGCCCATAAACTTGCGCTTGGAGAAACCCATCCAAAACTTGTCTGGAGCCTCAGATGAGTGCCTATACACAACCTCAAGCATTCGAGCGCAAGTCTCTTCACGCAATTGTTTCACGTACGCACGAAAATCTTCCTCCTCACTGCGCCCCTTTGGTTTGGGAATGTGGCCGCCGAATGGCCAGTCTCTATCTCCTGGGACAGGGAACTTTTCTTTTGATAAATCAAACATAATTTTTTCTCCTGAAGATTTACTAGTTGCTTTTTCAAATCTTTTCAAGCATTGTGAAATGAATAATGTCAAATACACCAAAACCCGATCAGCTGTTCCTTTAATTTCAAAGCTAGCAAAGAGAACGTTAGCGCGATAATATTTGATTGCTTCGTCTATAATATCCTCATCCTTAGGATCAGCTTTTGGCGCAGGACCTTTTACGTTCGTTTTCAACGGTAAAATTGCCATACCACAAGTTTCCTTGGGTGCTTTAAATGAATTGAATGTAGAATTATAAGCTGGCATCTTTTTCGTTTTCTTTTCTTCCTCTCTTTCTTTCTTTCTTTCTTTCTTTTAACGTTGTGATACTGTTTACTCTATTGAAGATAGATATTGACAGAAATTGGAAAGTGTCCACGACTATACCACCTTAAACTTTTTCCACCTTTCTTGATCTCAGTATTTAAAACACCTTGTCACCTTAATATAAAAAATAAAGCCGACATTGTTTTGGCTTGTCTCTCATGTTCAACAAGATCATCCATGGCCGTTTTCCTTGCATGCCTGCCTGCCTTCAGGACTTTCAGGAAGTACTTTTCGATCAAGAAAGTAAACTTGCAATTCATTCATTGATTGATTTCTTTCATTTCTTTTATTCCGGCCCGCCCCAATCTCTTGTTCTTGAAAACGTAGACCTACAGAGCTTCAGGACTGACGAGTGCACATCTTCACAAGACGTGAAACGCGAAAGACGGACTGGGTAATTCCGGTAATAAACATGAATCGTATCTTTGTGGGCTTTAAATCGAGCCTTCAACCGGCTACAAAGACGTCAACTAATACAAGAGTGTGTACACAACTGCTTGCGTCCATTAAAAACGAAAAGGAGGAGAGAAAGAGAGAGAGGAATTTATAGGAAGGATGCTTTTCCGGTCTACTAGTTTACGTCTACGTTCTGTTAGTTCACGTGGTGCTGTTTTCGGTCACGGTGCTGGTGGATTGAAACATCATGCTGTTGCTGTGTCGTCAATTCGTGGTTTTGCCACTGGAGGGGGCTCTAACCCAACAGGAGCAGGAGCAGGAGCAGCAACAAGTAAGAAGAATAACCAAGTGAGGGAAAAGTCGTCGCTTGCTGCAGTGAGCGAAAGCGTCAACGCGGATGAAAGATTCGTAGGAATGACTGGAGCAGAAATATTCCATGATTTAATGCGTGAACATCAAGTTGACACAATTTTTGGGTACCCTGGTGGCGCTATCTTGCCTGTGTATGATGCAATTTATGAGAGCCCTCATTTTGACATGGTACTGACTCGCCACGAGCAAGGTGCAGGACACATGGCCGAAGGATACGCGAGAGCGACCGGTAAACCGGGTATTGTTCTCGTGACTTCTGGTCCAGGAGCAACCAACACAGTTACTCCATTGATGGATGCATTGATGGACGGTACACCGCTGATTGTTTTCACGGGTCAAGTTCCCACAGCAGCAATGGGTTCTGATGCTTTTCAAGAAGCTGATGTTGTAGGCATCACTCGTGCGTGCACGAAATGGAACGTTCTTGTGAAAGATGTAAAGGAACTCCCTCGTCGCATCAACGAAGCGTTTGAAATCGCGACCAGCGGCCGCCCTGGACCTGTTCTAGTAGATCTTCCTAAGGACGTGACTGCAGTAGAGCTCAAGTCAGTGCCAGATTCAACCCCTAATATTGCCGTACGTTCGCGTCAAAAAGCAGCAATGTTTCACGGAGAGCGCGTCAAGACACCAGACTTTGGCAACATTGCGAAGATGGTCAATGAAGCAAAGAAGCCTTTGATTTATGCCGGACAAGGTATCATTCAGTCAAAAGACGGTAAGGGCGTTGAAATCTTGAAAGAATTTGCGGAGAAAGCAAACATTCCTGTAACTACGACGCTGCAAGGCATGGGCGGGTTCGACGAACGTAGTCCTCTATCATTGAAAATGCTAGGAATGCACGGTTCGGCGACAGCCAACTATGCGATCCAGGACGCTGACTTGATTCTTGCGCTCGGCGCACGTTTTGATGATCGTGTAACTGGTCGATTAGATACGTTTGCACCAGAAGCAAAACGTGCAGAACGCGAAGGCCGCGGAGGTATCGTTCATTTTGAAATTTCCCCAAAGAACTTGCACAAAGTTGTTCATCCAACAGTTGCAGTTCTTGGTGATGTTTCGGAAAACCTCTCCAAAGTCGCACCCATGGTTGAGTACCAAGAACGTAAGGATTGGTTTGCTCAGATCAACGAATGGAAGACCAAGCACCCATTCAAGTTTGTTCCTGCAAAGGGCGACGAGGTGATCAAGCCTCAACAGGCTGTGAAGGAACTCGACAAACAACTCTTGGAAATACTTGAGCGCGATGGCGTCAAGAGCTACATTTCCACTGGTGTCGGAAGTCACCAAATGTATGCGGCACAATACATCACTTGGACTCATCCGCGCCAATGCATTACTTCTGGGGGTGCCGGCACCATGGGTTACGGGCTTCCTGCAGCAATCGGGGCGAAAGTCGCCCAACCAGACTCCTTGGTTATCAATATCGATGGGGATGCAAGCTTTTCAATGACTGCGCTCGAAATGATTACAGCAAAAGCTGAAGGGGGTTTGTCTGCGCCTGAAGGTGGTATTCGCGTCAAAACGTTTTTGCTCAACAACGACTTTCAAGGAATGGTCAAGCAGTGGCAAACCCTATTTTATGATAGCAGGTACTCGGCAACAGAGATGAGGAATCCAGATTTTGGACTACTTACCGAGGCTATGGGTGGCAAGTACTTCTTGTGCACAAAGGCGGAGGATCTACCCAAAGTTATCAAAGAGTTTTTGGAGTACAACGATGGACCAAGTTTGATGGAGGTAAAGGTGTGCAAGAACGAGCACGTACTCCCCATGGTTCCAGCAGGTGGCTCTCTATCCGATATGATTCTAGACATTCCAGATAAAAATTAAAAGTCATGTTTTCTTGTTTCGTAATTATTTAATTCAAATCAATCTATCGTTTTCGGCTTCACTCTTCTGTTGCCTCTTGAAGAAAATATTGTGCATATGCAAAAGGCATGAAAGCTCCTTCAGGTGCATTAACCCACTCGTCCCCATGTTGTTTGACACTTTTACATTCGAGCCATTTCGAACCTTGAACTAGATGTACAATTCCCTTCAGGTGAGCACCATCACGCGGCCAATTATCACTTGGTGCTCTTGCTTTTGGTGATCTTGGATCTGGACGCCAAAACATACCAGTACATCCAGGACGGGTTTTTTCCAATGAATACGTTGAAATTGAAGACATTCTTTTTGTGTTACAAGTTTTTTGCTTTTTTGGTTTTGTTTCTTTTTTCTTTTTCCGGGGTTTTTCTTGTTTCACCGCAGGCGACCACGAGTGCTGTGAACAGGCGGCGTCTACGGACGGCACGATGGCGCGGTGGAGCTTGGTCCACTCCGCGAGACAGATGTGTGTGTGTGTGTACTAGGTGGTACCGTACGTGTACACGTATATAGGCCTTATTGTGAAAGGTATTCCAAATATTCGAGAACGAACCCGGGTCTAGTCGTGCATGACTGTGAAATAAATAAGCAAGTGTTCAATTTCTCCTTTGCCGTTCTTATTCTTATACGCTTAATAACCTAACGCACTGCGCGCCTTGCTAAAAAAAAACAACGCAGTGACAAGTATGAGTGCATACTTGATCATAGTAGCACGAGTCATGGGCTGTTGGACAGTTGGATCGTTTTTTGGCAGGCCTTTGATAGACCATGCCTTTCTAAAATCAACAATTTCTTGTGCGACAACATCATAGAGGACATTTGGGCTTCGTAGCATAGGCAAGCCTTGACCAGCCCGTCGAAGATTTGTGTATGTACTAGCTTGATCCCCGACTACCTTCAAGAGGTTTCCAACAACAACATAGTGCATCCACTGAGCATACCACGGCAAGTGCCAATCCGTTTCTGGAGAAGGTAGCACGTCAATCTTGTGATCGAGCAACTTTTGTACACAATCCAATTCGACGCATAAAGGCCTTGCAATACCAATAAGGTCAACGGTACCAGAATCTTTATTTCCTTCTAAAGCACTCTCCATTACCTTTCTGGAACGAAACCCTCCCGTAACCATAAGAGGCGTCTTTTTCAACCTAGCTTTTATGTCCTCAGCGTATTTAAGAAAGTATGCTTCACGGTCCCGAGTACTTTTCTTCCCAATCGCATTCAAAGACATTTGCTTGTCTAGTTCAGCGTCTCCAAGGCCAGTAAGCAATGCCGGTGACTCGTAATTACCTCCACTGATTTCCACGAGATCAAGGCCCTCATCGTCCAGCCAATCTGCAACTGTGAGAGCGTCTTCATGAGAAAAACCACCGCGCTGAAAATCGGAAGAGTTCATCTTGACTGACACGGCGAAAGTGGGTCCAACAGCTTCACGAACAGCACGGATTGTTTCAAGAAGAGCGCGTGCCCGATTAGCTACGTTGCCTCCATACTGGTCTGTCCTTTTGTTCGAAAGAGGGGATAGAAATGCTGAGAACAAATACCCATGAGCTGAATGAATCTGAACTCCATCAAAGCCAACATCCTTGCAAACCTTGGCAGCAGCAGCGAAACTTTTAATTGTATCTTGCACCTGCTCTGTTGTCATTGCGAACGGTTTCGCTAAAGGCACGAGGGATTTGCTCGGAATAGCAGAAGGAGCAGGCGAAGCCTTCGCCACTTTGAGTGACGCTTGTCGTCCTGGGTGACTCAGCTGAACGAAACATTTGGTGCCATTCTGTTTCGCTGCCGTTGCATATTTGCGAAGTGCATCTAAGTTTTTTTCCTCCTGTACACCATCGATGCACACGTTTCCAGGTCGCTCCAGATATCTTCGATCGACTTGAACGTTTCCAGTAACGAGTAAACTACATCCACCTGCAGCCCAACCAGAATAAAGCCTTTCAAGATCTTTCGACGCTCTTCCAAAGTCATCTGCAAGACATTCCGTCATAGCAGCTTTCACCATGCGATTCTTCAACGTCAACCCACAAGGCAACGTGATTTCACTTGCGATCAAATTCTTATCACTTGCCGCCATCTTCCCTCTCTTTTCAAGTTAAAAATCGCCTCACTAGAAAAATTGATTTATCGAAAGTGCCACACAAGAAAGATTTACTTGGCAACAGGATACAGGGTTCTTTGTTCTCCATCGCAATCATACGCCACAGTGAAGGGACAGACAGGTCAGGGGACTCAGTCAAGTGCTGCGACTCAGGCAGGCCGCGACGAAGCAAGTGCTGTTCACTGACTGTGCTCAAGTACTGGTACCAGCCTTGCGGTAGCTCGACCTCTAAACGTAGAACTCGAGTTCACATCATGGCGGGAAACAAACGTGCAGTGTCCCAACTTTGTTGTTACTGTCATGATCGTGTTGAACCACCCAGCCGTTGACAAAGTTCTGTAGCTCCAGCTACTGTAACACAGGTCTCCTCCTTCTTCGTCTCCTGCGGCCTAGGGCAGGTGTTTGCGTTGTACATACCCTTCCTGTTGACTGCATTCGCTATGTACATGTTATTTCACGCATTTCACGAGGGGAAACATACATCCATCTCGGTGGTGTCAGTCTGCCGGGACAGACTCTCGCATCCATGTGTCCATACGTCGACGCACGCACGCGTAACGGCTCTTTTTTGGGCTTGGTCTCTCGCAGAACGAAAGTTGATCGATCGATCGATCCTGATTTGGTTGTATTTGTGAGTTAATTTGTACTTTTTCAAGTATCGTACAGGTCATTGGGAGTGGGTGTAATTGAATTGATGCACTCTTTATGAAGAATTGATTCATTGACATTGATTGGATTGGAAGGAACGGGTACGATCAGTTGAGTGCACGAAAATAAAGTGCCGTCGGTGTTTGATTGATTTGACGTCGGTTGGTTGGTTCGTTGGGTGGACAGTGGGCTAGTTTCTTTGAGTGAATGGTTGATATAAAGTGAGGTCGATTTAGTCATGAGCGAAACGAAGGAAGATGATTTGAAACAAGGGGATAGTGGGATAGAAAATGAAGAGCAAAAAGATCAATTCGCAGGTCGAAGGGTGGAGGCGTCCATCTTTCGATCAGGTTTGTCGAATGAAAAGATTCAACGTGAAAAAAAAGTAATCTTGGTCAGATGCTCAAAAAAGGACCGAGCAAAACTCGATTTTACGGAATTGCGGGGAAAGCTTGTTCTTATTACGAGCGCTAGACTAGCAGTTTTAGATGAGAATAACGCGCTATGTGACACGACGTGCCAAACTCATGCTAAAGAATTAAATGAACTCATGGAAACGTTCGGTCACGAGAATATTCACTGTATTGTGCTTGTATGCCATGAATCTAAAATTGAACCTAGTGAATTGAAAGGACAGGAACGCATAAAAGCTCAGAAAATAGTGCGTCAAGTATCATTAAAAATGAATCTTGATTTTAGATTATCTGTACCAACTCAAGTGGATGGAGGGAACACGCATAATCTGGTAAAATGTTTGAAAAAGCAATCCAACAGTGAATCTAATATTGGTGGCGATTTTCGGTCATATTTTTTGCTAGACCAAACTGGTGTCTTGATTGGTCGCTTTGATAATGTGTTTCCAAAGCAGCTTGAACCGCAAATTCGATCTTTAGTCGTGTAAATACATTAGTTTATAGTCATATTTGGACAGCCTTACCAGGTATCACATTTTTCTTCTTATGTCGAAAAGTGTCCCGAGGAGTCTCAGTGGGTAACCCCTTGATTCGCGCCAGTTGTAGGGCACGCTCCGCCTTGATTTTTTCTCGAATTGATCTGCAATAATCGGCGTGTTTATCTTTTGCAATTTTTTCTTGTTTGGCAACTTGCTTGCGCTGCTTGCGTAATACTGCTAGGTCCGAAGCTGGATTTAGACCAACAGCACCGCCCTTGACGGCAGGGCCTAGTTTATCTACTGCGCTTCCAAAGTCTGGCCGGGGCGGAGATGCCATGATCAAGTCGTTCCTTTCTATGCTTGCGTCAGCCTTGCGACCAGTTTGCTTGTCCATACGAAGCTCTACGTGTGACTTGTTGGCTTCCAAAAATGTTGGATCAGGATTCAGCTCTAGTATATTACCTTGACGAGCATATTCCTTTTTGTACTTCGACTGCGGCGAGTCTGATCGCTTGGCACGATTCATAACCCCGCCTAAGACCCTTTTATTCAACAATGGCGCGTCGAGACCTTTTAGAGGATCAATTTCAAGGACTTGGCCCTCTGGAATTAGAGCTTCCTTCTTCCTTGTTTTCGGCTTTTGTTTTCGGCCGGTAAATTTGCTGAAATCCATATGGCTGCTCTTTGTTGGACGTTTTGACTTTTCTCTTATTGAAAGCGAACCAAGCGCCCGGTCGAGCTCATCCAAATCCATTGTTTTTCCAACTTGCTCGGATACCAGTTTCTTCTCGCACTTGTTGTGATCATCCCATCGGGGCTTCAAGTCCTTCATCCCCACTATACCTTTCTGCGACCTGGGGCGTACAATCTCTTCTGCAGTTTGCGGGAAAATGTCGAGTTCAACATCATCATTGGTCTTCTCTGCCCTAAAACGAGATGGTTCTTTATCCATGTTGACGAGGACTTTACTTCTAGCCGTACGTCGCTGTCCCTTGGAGTTGTATCCCCCAAGATACTCTTTGGCATTATCTGCGTTCGAGTAGTCCGCGTCTTTGTATTTTGGAACGGGTTTTTCCTTGTCCAATTCTCGGCCAGGCTTAATGGACATTCGGATCTCGCCACGGGCTGCTCGAGGCTTAATCAAGTTGAGGCCCTTCTCGACGTCATAATCATCGCGGTCTGGCGGGCCACTTTCGTCACCTACTTGGACGGGCTCAGCCCATCGAGGAGGAGCCTTCGATTGATCTAAGACACCCTTGCCTTTCCGCTCACGCACAAGATCAATCGTCGGAGGCGCCCCTTCATCCCCATCATGTGCGTACAGTGGCGGCATATCCTCGTCGCCAAAGTCGGTGGCGAATGGAAACTCATTGTCAGTTTTCTTGATAGGACTTGCAAGATTCTTGCTCGGAGCACGATCCATTCGGAAGGATCGAATTCGCTTGTCCAAAAATGCTTTGCTTGTCTCAGGGTCAAGATCCAGCTTGGTTTCTTCCATTTCGCCGTCATTATAAGGACTATTACCGTCAAACTTACTACGCCCAATAACCTTGTCCATGTCTACAAGACCTTTGTTGGGTTCATAAAATTTACCAAATTCGTAATCTGGGTTGAGATCCAATTGGTCTTGATTGTTGGTTTCCGTAGGAAAGCGCTCAACCCGAGACGCGATTTGGAAGCCACTCGCACCTGGAGCAGTTTTCAAAATCTTATCCTTTGCTCTTCCCGGGCTCAGAACAAGAACGCCTTCTTCTTCGTCGTGGACTGGGTCTTTGTCTTTCACCACCATTTTATCAAAGTCAACGGCAGATGCTTTGGTGACACCAAAACGAGTCACATTTGTCGGGACTGAGTAAGCACCAGGGCCTATTTTCACGTCACCACTCACAGCGGGATCCACTTGAGCGAATTCGACAACAACCTTTTCGCCCTTTTTACGAATCCGAGTAGAATCACGGCCAGCAGCCTTTCTCATGGCAGACATTTCTTGTAATGAAGCCCACTCCATCTGTGCTGATCTAAGGCGATACAAGGCGTCAGCGTGTTCGGATTCAAGACCACCCTCTTGAGCATACAATTCTAAATCAGACTTGGCGCTTCGGATATTAGACAATATACGACGGGCTTTATCCTTCAAATCGAAATTAACCCAGTTGCCATGGGTACTTGCCTCGTACGTTCCCGGCCCGAGTTTTGATGCTTCTGCATCGAGAGCACGCCTGTGTCGAATGGTTTGCGGTGCCTTTTCGGTTTCTTGGTACATTTTGCCCCCTTTGATTTCAGGCGCTTTCAAGACTTCTCTTGTAAAGGTCAGGTCACCTTCACCCAAATCGACGCCTAGATCCTCCAGAAGTTTGTCTGCACGGTACACCTTTCGCATTTTTGATTTGATCCTATCATTTACCTGCAGCTGTCGTTCACGAGCCTCTGCAGCAACTGTAGAATTCGTGATTCCTGCGTCCCTTCGTGGTTCCACTAAGTCATATTTCACGTTTAGCGCATATTTTGGGCCCCGTTTTTCCGCAACTTTCTTCCGCTTATGGTCCCGTAGAATGAGCCATCGTCTCGCATTGGCAAAGTCATGGACGGCCTTTTTCGCACTTGCTTTTGGTTCGCGTAATCGCTTTTTACGGAAATTTGTGCTATGGACTTTACGCAACCACTTGCCGAGATTTTCGAGATCTCCGTCAGCGTCTTCATCAGTGCTATCTTGGTCGTCATCAGATCCGGACATGTATTTCGATTCATAAAAGCTCTCTGCGCACTTGGATTCCCATAAGTGTCCCTCCTCGGGTTCAAGTTTTGATTCGACCGACTCCTTGTCTCCGTCGTTTTCAAGCTTGTCGGCTTTTCCCAATCCTGGTTCACTATAGGTTTCACTCTTCACAACGGAGTGACTCTCAACAGTTTCGCTTTCTGCAGGGACATGGAAGCGTTTCGTTCTAGAATTCATGGCAACAAATGACTTTGTTTTGGAGCGAGTGACATTCATTGCACGATCAATGTCATACTGGCCTACGCACGGGATCGACTCTTGCCTTTTACGGACACGCGTCGTTGTTTCGCTGACGCAAAATTTAAGGACACCTTTAGCAGAATTTTCATTTCCTCTAGTACAATACGAGCCTGGTCCCAATTTAGCTTGCGCCTGATTCGTTTTTGCGCGATGGGCTAATAATTTTTTTGAAGGAGTGACATTCTTTGCAAAGCCCGACGATGGTACAGCAGTAGAGACATTTGTGATTTCGCTTTTCGCCCTTTTATTCCCTTTCGACGATGTTTCTTGAGGATTCTTTCCTTGATCCTTGTTGCGCGGAAACTCGATTGTTTTCGGTCTGCCCCATGCCACTGTTCCTTGATTCGGTAGGATGGCTTTATACGCGTCATCAAGGTATAAATTTTGACTGTCCTTCGTTTCCTTTGCTTTCTCAGACTTTGGCTTTGCCCATGAGCAAACACCTTTTGGTTGACTTTCTACAGCCTTGTACGCGCTGTCTAATCTTTCCATCGAAACTGCTTCTGCAGTTTTTTCCTTGGTTCCTTTCTTTAAAACTTTCTTGTTGAAGCGCTCATGATGCGTCAATTTCGGGGGTGCAAAAGCAACGCCAATACTTCTCCTTTCCACTTGATCATATTTCACGTAATAGTTTCCCAGGCAAGCATTATCCACTTTTTCTTTACCTTGGGGCTTTGGTTTTGATTTCCCAAAAGAAAATCCCTGTTTCGTACAATATCTCGATGTCTGTTCCACTGCAACTTCTGGTCTATTGTGTTTAAGAATTTTTGATTTGAATCTACGTGTCCTTTCAGGTTTTTCTAAGGGTTTCGTTGTTTCTTGGACAATCCGTACACCAATTGGCTTTCTCCTTATGGCATTATAATCTGGATTGTATTGACCAACACAAGGACCATCATAAGCTTCTCTTCTTTTACGTTTTTGGGGTTTCAAGAAGCGTTCTGGGATGTTTCCATCGGCTTGGACATTTTCCTTGGTAGCTTTATCCTGTTGTTTCGAATCCTGTCTATCTCTCCGACTATTCACCTTCTTTACTCCCACAGCATCAGTCTCATTGTCATCCACAGCATCATCATACGAATCTTGTTGTTCATCATCAAACTCCCAAATCTCGACGTTCTTTTTCCTCTCTCCTATCCCAGTTTTGCCATTCTTTTTCATCATTTCACATTCCAGCTTGCAAACATTCCATTCAACTTCATTCAATAGTAACCCAACATCATCACATCCATACCTATGCAA
>JACLAD010008747.1_pt1 | contig 37353 bp, 29 predicted proteins | sample 8027901 | NCBI WGS metagenome assembly JACLAD01 (sample SAMN15725071, study PRJNA655200) | protist metagenome | isolation source: fluorescence activated cell sorting (FACS) single amplified genomes of... | place: Spain: Blaines Bay Microbial Observatory, Mediterranean Sea | collected 2016-07-05 | reverse complement strand
TAGAGCGACCGTGCAAGGTTGTATTTATAATCGAAAGACGATGGATTTATGCTGTTGGCTTTTCTAAATAGCTGCGTAGCCTTTATTGCATTTCCACTTTCTAAAAGAAAGTTTCCATAGCTATTCATAAGGTCAGTGGATGAAGGAAATTTTTTTAATCCTTTTTCAAAAACTTTCGCTGCTTTCTTTTGCTCTGTCAGTTTGCGCAACGAACCACCGTATAATTGAACGACAACAGGATCCACGTTCGCAAGTGCCGGCGACGCTTCTACAGCTTTGACAATGCTTGCAAAGTCACCTTGTTTAAATGCATTAATAAGCTGAGGAATAATAATATTAGGTTGGCCTTGCATAGTGTTAGTAAAACCTCTTGTCCAATACTGAAAGCGCACCAAACTGTGCGGACCAATTTGCATATTCGCGCATCAGTAATTGTATATCTTGCTTTTCTACTTTCGTTAAATGAGGGTTCCAAATATCAATTATCAATACAGCCCTTGCTTCATTAGCTGGATTTTCCGCACTGTGAACAAAGCTATCATCAAAAAGTAAAGCTTCAGTTCCAGCATTCCACATTCTTTTCTCACCCGCAACTTCTAAATAAGCGTTGTTGTTGACAATAAGCGGGATGTGAAGTGTCCACTTAATGTTAGAGATACCATAATGAGGAGGAATATAGGCATTGGGTTTTAACACTGAAATCACAACTTCAGGTGCATGTGTGGGGCAGTGCGCTAACAAAGGCGAATTAAACAATGATGTGACGTCATGCGGGAGACGTTTGGCGTGCTCTGTGAAGTGCCCTCCTTTCATTAAATGCATGGAAGACCAATTCTCACTTAGCCGTTTCCAATCATCTGATTTTGGCACCTCACCAATCTCATGTACATAGTTATCGTTTGCATATTTTATACAAGACAGAAAAGCTTCTTTTGAGGAGGAGAGCTTATTGACTAAACCTTGAAGCCCATCTACTTCGCTTATTACAGAAAATGGTGATGAGGGTAAATCAGGTATAAATAGAAAGCTTGGTTTTTGTGCTTCGTGTTGGAAAACCTTTTTTTCAACGCCACATAACATATTTAGCGCATGCTTTATTCTTGGCGTGCTCCCTATGTGATGACAAGAATTGTATAACGCTCTACGTGCCAGATTAGCAGCATTGTGAATATGAGTCGCCCTAGACTTGGTAAGCGGCTCTCCAGTTTTAGGTGATAAAAATTCGGGGAATTGCTTGAACACAGACGCATAGGCCGAAAGCGCTGAATCATAATCAGTTTTCTCTACCAATGTTGTAATGCTATCAATTAATTGAATGATGCGCTTATTGTTGTTATTCATATAAAAATGGGGGGCTTTTTGCTCCCCATGTTAAACTATCGAAACAAATTTTTATAGTTTAGCCGCCACCTGTCTCACTCGTTCTTTGCAGTCGCAACCAACCTTCCTTGCCAGTTTCTCTCATTTGCTCTCGTTCCTCTACCGAGTAACAAACGCGCTGCATTCTGTTTGACCCTGTCTTCTTTTCCATTTTGCAAATCATACCGTCATCTTCATCGTTGACTTTGGCATATGCTGTAGAGGAGTTCTCGTCAGTAGAGCTACAAGCACTAATAGATATTGCTATAAAAGCTAAAGTTAATGGCCGAAAAAAATTTTTCATCCGTGCAGTCCTTTTTTAATTTCCGTAAATAAAACTACCATAATTTGTTGTATGTTTCCTAATCCATTTTGTTACTAACCATTTATCTTTGGTTATTAACTTTTCGCCAGCATGATAGCTATTAAGTAGTGTTTTCCCATCGTCATCAACATTTGAAAACACTAACATGTTCCCTAACACTGGCTGCACTCTTTTACCAAGTTTAGGAAAAAGAGTGCAACCTTCTTTTGTAAGGCTATTGAGATATATAAGCGCCGTCTTTACCCGTTGACCGCCGTCTTGAAATATTTCAGCATTTTCCCCAACACTGAGTGCATCATAGTGAGGCTTATACTCTTGTCCGGGTTGATACCTCAATAAGCTAAGCGCCTCTCCTTGAGAAACTTTTGTCGCTGTTAACTGTGCGATAGTATGATCAATTTTACGTGTAATCCAATCTGCCACTTCGGGAAAGATTGTCGCTACATAGCTTGTTCTTACGCTATCAACACACCCTTTACCGGTTAACGGATCAACGACCATTGAAGGCTCGAGCATAGGTGAAAAACGAGTAATCATATAATTGCACTCGAACGCCGTTAGTATATTTTCATAAAGGATCACTGATGCTTCATCGTCTATAACATTGCTCTCTATGCTAAAGCTATCAAACCTTGAAATGATAAATTTAGTAATTGCATCCTGGTCTAGCTTGCTAGTTCTATCATCGACAAAGTTATATATCTCGAGTTGATTATAAATATTGGGGCTTCGCTTTTGTAGAATAGATGCTATCCAACTGAACTCGGGCGTGTTTACTGGGACATAGGCCATCAGAGTAAGAGAAGCTTCAACTACCCCCTTTTTTGATAATGCAATCAAGCGCTCGACAACGTAAGATGATGAGCGATAAACAGAACCAAAATAACCTATTAACAATTGATGGTATTGAGCTATTGGTCTATTTCCAGCTGGAATGGCTGATAAATAATCCACAACTCCTTTGGGATCTTTTGAAGAGGTTTTATACGAAAAATCTAGCGCCGCATTTAAATCACCGAGAGCCCCAGCTTCTTTTAAACAATTCAAAGCCAACTCAAATTCTGAATTCGCATAGGCTTCATTTGCTTTCTGTATAAAATATTCGATTGTCATGTTTGGTCTCTGCATATAAAAAAAGCCTCAGAAGAGGCTTTTTTTGGTTTACACGTCTATTAGAACGTTAAGTTAACTCGAGAGTAGAAAAACTGACCAGGAATTTCATACATTGACGGGTCAAAACTGTTAGCAAACGTTGAATAAGATACCTCTGGATCTGTATCAAACAAGTTGTTAACACCTAACGTAATACGAAGATTGTCATTAACCGCGTAAGCTAATGAAACATCGTGGTAAGCCATCGCTTCGAGCTCATTAAAGCTATCACCACCTACCTCTTCGCTTGGATCACTACACAGTAACTGTTCCTGTTCATTTTGATCCGCTCTACGTCCAAAATCACAAGCTTCGGTAGTATTACCAATGTAACGCATTAGCCAGTTAGCAGTCCAATCATCATACATCCACGTTAATGCAAGGTTTGTACGAAGACGTGGAACAACATCTCGGTCTCCCGCTTGACCAGCGTCATTAAATACCGTAGTTTCACCAGTACCAGGATCTACAATGATAGCAGAACGTTCATCAATATAGGTACCATCCCAATTTACGCGAAAATCACCGTAATCAGTTTCAAAGTTATAAGCAACATTGTAATCGAAACCAGAAGTTGTCACGCCACCAGTATTAATGTTCACGTTGACCAAATCAACTACGTTACCACCAGCTCCACGTGTTATTAGAGAACAAAGAACAGTACCCGTCTCAGCACACGTATTAAGGATAGTTTGAGCACCATACGTAGATACAGCGTTGTCAATTTCAATATCAAACACATCAAACGTGATTGATAAACCTTCGACCTGTGCTGGTGAATAAACAAAACCGTAAGTAAAGCTTTCTGCTTCTTCTGCCTCTAAATCTTCATTACCACCTACTGTGATGCGAATTTGTGAGTTAGGTTGGCTATAAGACGCTGGAACACCTGCACAACCTGGCGCACCGTCACCACCTTCATTACAAGGGTCTGTTAGTGCAGGGAAAGCATCTGCAGCACCTCGGAATAACTCAGTCAATGAAGGAGCACGAAATGCTTCAGACCAAGTACCACGTACAAGCAAATCTTCATTAATACGCCACTTCAAACCAATCTTCGAGTTTGTAGTGTCACCAAAGTTACTGTAATCAGAATAACGAGTAGCAAGCTCTAGGTCTAATTGCTCTACTCCAGGCATATCTGAAAGTAATGGAACAGCAAGCTCTAAATAAGCTTCTTCAACGTTGAAAGAACCATTCGTTGGCTGACGAGCGTTACCTGAAGTAATACCCGCAGCGATGATGGCATCTGGCTGGTCATAGCCTGATTGCCAACGCTTCTCATAACCAGCAGCGAACGCTAAATATCCCGCTGGAAGCTCTAGTATTTCGCCAGAGATATTTGCTGAGTAACTTTCTAGCGATGAATTTAACTCATCCTGCGCAGTGAAAGTGATGTAATCAAGCATTTCTTGGGTAATAGAGCCTTCACCAATACCTGTAGCACCACCGAACAAGTTAAGAGGAACACACCCATCTGTACAGTTCGCTGGATCGCCAAGTGCAAGTCTTACGCGGTCCATATTAAGTAGACCATCGGTAGACGTATTTTGAGTTATATCAGCATATGTATAGTTCACATCCCAGAAAAACTCTGTCTCAGCTACTTCAAATACACCCTCGAAGCCACCATTGAATTGGAATTGGTCAACATTCTGTCTAAAGCTACGGAAGCCCGCTTCCATCATACGACGACCAAAAAGATATAACTCCTGAGAATTTGGATCGTACAAAGAAGGATCTAATCCTTCACCGTTTTCATTGTAACCTTCAGACGCTGGATCAGTATATATTGAAGGATTCGTTGTAATTAACGCGTTAAATGGGTTGAATGGATGATTTGCAGCTAATTCAGCAGCCTCATCAAAAGCCGTACCCAAGAACAAAGGTGTAGGAGCAAGCGCTTGCTCAGACTTACGGTTACCATAAAAACCTGTAACGTTAACAGATACATTATCAGTCAGTTCATACCGTGCCTGAGTATAAATATTAGTTCGTTCTTGAGGCGTAGATAGATAGTTAAAAGGTGCGAAATTGAATCTGCTTGTAGGCTCTACCCAAGGCTCTAAACCGCCGTTACCGTCACCCTGTAAATTGTTCAGGCCACCTGACGCTGGGAATGTTAAGAAACGACCTTGTGGAGGAGCAGATGAACCACCAAAACCTTCTGGAGTTCCAAATACGGGAACAGCTGAGATTTCACGATCGCCCGCTAGTGTAGGCTCTTCTTCAACGTAAGAGATGTTGAAGTATACATTGCCCTTATCATTAGCAGTACCGAAGCCGATATCCCATTGCTCTTTATTACCGTCACCTTCATCCCACTGACCAACGTAGCCAGATGCTTGAACGCCCTCAAAATCTTGACGTGTAATAACGTTTACCACACCAGCAATCGCGTCAGAACCGTATACCGCTGAAGCACCGTCTTTAAGCACTTCGATACGCTCAATAATTGCAGCTGGAATGTTGTTAAGGTCAACAGAACCACCAAGGCCTGGCGCCCAGCGCTTACCGTTAACAAGAACAAGTGTACGGTTTGAACCAACGCCACGAATGTTTATAGTCGTTGTGCCATCACCACCGTTGTTATTGTTGGTGTTAATCGCCGAACCTGCAGAAGGGATTGCTTGAAGAACGTCACCGATTGACGTAACACCGAATTTCTCGATATCAACACGTGACATAACAGTAACTGGGTTTGCACCTTCAATGTCGGTACGACGGATACGAGAACCTGTTACTTCGATTTTTTCTACTGCGTCCGCTGCTTCTTCGGTTTCCTGTGCGTTAACTGCACCAGTGAAGCCGATAGTTGATGCCGCACCGAATGCGCACGCTAGCTTCACTGACTTAGCCAGCTTAGAGTTTGTAAACATGTATTGTCTCCCTGGACCACTAAAACTCTTAGTGTGTGTTTCTAAAATCGTTTATATAACGAATTATTATTAGTAAGGTCAAAGCCTCACTTTGATAATAACCACATCCTAAGCGAACGGTCAACTGGGATCAGACGGGTGTTCTGTAAAAGTTCAATTTTTTTTCGTCTTTTTACCTTCTTTTGTAAATATTAACTTACATTTAACATTTAAAGCGCATAAAACAACCACGCTGCTCACTTTGTGTACTATTGAAAAAAAAGGGCGGAATATACACCTAAAGTATACCCACGCCCTAACCTTAAATCTCTGCTCTGCCCTTTAATTAGAACGAGTAATTTACGCTAAAACGAACGTATCTAGGTGTTTGCCATGCGGTCGGTAGACCGTAATTTGGGTTAACATCAGGATTTGTTGGATCAGCTGAACTTTCATCGTCGTATATTTCGTTAACTTCTGTCACACGGTCGTTGTTGAGCAGGTTAAAAATATCTGCTCGAACTACTAGTGTTTGGTCTTCGCCAATATCGATATTATATGACGCTGAAACGTCGATTGAATAATAGCTGCTCGTGCGGCCACGAGAGCCACGAGGCGCTGGCTCGCCACCGGCAAAGAACGACTCTGAATCATAAGCCTGAGCAAAAATATCTGTTGGGTGGTAACCAAACGCATTGATTGGACGACCGGTCCAGAACTGAAGGTTGGCACCAAGGGTTAGGTCTTCAGTTACAGCATAAGCGCCGTAAAGTTTAACCTGATGACGTCTGTCATTCGGCAAGTCACCATAGGCGTTATCAAGCAGGCCAGGTTGATCAAATAAGGTTGTTAAACCTGCATCATCTTGACCGTTGTCAGAGCGAACATAACCTTCGTTGTTACCCCAGTTGTGTGACCATGTGTATGCTGCGTTAAGCATCCATACACCGTCCCATGCTCTTTGCCACATAAAGTCTAGTGCAGCATATTTACGAATTGAATCAGGGTAGCCCAAATCTTCCGCTGATAAGTCCATGAAAACTAGCTCACCTTCAGCACCCGGTAACTCGGTAGTACCAATGCGCATATCAGAGTTAGGATTAGTTAACACATACTGATGGAAACCACCCCAGATATCAGATACATCACCATAGCCATTTGCTGCCGCCCACTCAATAACAGCGGCATCAATCGCCATATCTTCGATAGTAGTAGAAAGCTCGCGATATGTACCTTGAATTGACATGCTCCATTCATCGCTCAACTGGAACTGATAGCCTGCGATAAATTCATCCGAGTACATTGAATCCAAGTTCTGATCTACAATTTCATCTGGAGACTTTGCAGTACCATCGGCGAAAACATCATCAGGCTGAGTTTTAGCACCTGTTAAATTAGGAATACCTAACGCCTCATCAGCAAAGCCTTCAAACTCGTAGTACTCTTGTGTATAGGTTTCAGCACCCGCAAGACGAATATTCGTGTTTGCTGCAATTGGCAAGTAGTATCTGCCGTAGCTCGCCCATGCTTTAGACTCGCCATCACCAAATACGTCCCATACCGCACCTAGACGAAGTGCCCACTGGTTGTCGAGTTTGGCAAAAGACTCACCGTCAGCGTTAAAGTTTTCAAACGTATCGTTACGAAGACCTGCGTTGATAACCAAGTTGTCAGTAACTTGCCACTGATCTTGGACATAAAAAGCGAAGTTTTCAGAATCAAATTGACCACCAACGTTATAGTCACGGTGACGAACTTGGTAAATTTCTTCGTTCGCAGGGTCACTGTCGTTAACATAGTACAAATAGTAAGCACCACCCGAGTTGATAGTATTACTATTTGAAGTTAGCTTTTCGTAGTCAACGCCAAATCGTACTGAGTGGTCGCCCGCATACCAATCTGCATCCAATCGCATAACTTCACGTTCATCATCGCCTTGCTCTGCAGTGAAGTTAGCCCATGTATTTGTTGGAACAAACGCTGCTGTGCTGTCATAGCGGTAATAGACGACCGGATTGCCGTCTAATTCGCTTCGCACTGTTCGGTCTTGTTTGTTAATACCGTACTGCGCAGAGATTGAGAAGTCATCATTAATAATGCTCGTCCATTTAGCGGTATAGTTCAAGCCGCCCTCGTCTTCATAACCGACGCGGCCGTTTGTAAAATCTCCACCATCAACAGAGTCATAAGTAGTAATTTCTGTTGAGCGCTCATCAGAGAAAGCTGTTATTTCTAAAATGTTGTTTTCAGTAACATACCAGTCTAGTTTCGCTACCCAGAATGCATCGTCATCTTTTTCAAAGTAACCATTTTGACGTACACCTTCTGAGGTACTAGTTTGCTCACCTGTGTAGTTATTTTCTGCTGAACGAGGGTTAAATAGCGCATAGAAGAACAACTTGTCTTCTATGAGTGCACCGCTTGCCCATACGTTGACATCCCACTCATCAACTTCATCCTGCGTGTTATCAATTCGGTATAGGCTATTTACGTTATTGCGTGAAGAATCTCGTTGTTCACGAAGTGCGTCTGGCTCCCAGTAGAAGTTGGCGCCAGCTTTAAACTCGTTAGTACCACTTTTTGTTTTAGCGTTAATAACACCGCCTGTTACTCGCCCAAACTCTGCTGAATACCCACCAGTTTTAACTTCAAACGTTTCGTACATATCAAACGGTGGCTCACTCGAACCAACTCCGGTACGGAAATTAGTAATGTTCAAACCGTTAATGTAATAACCATTTTCACCAACCGATGCACCACCAATGGAAGGCAAATCACCAAAGGCTGAGTCGCCTTGAGTCGTTCCAGGCGCTAATAGCGCAACGGAAGTTAGGTTACGAGGAACCGGTACTCTATCTAGCGTAACGCTATCTACTACGATACCAGTACTTGAGCTTGTAACGTCAACCATCGCGATGGTTGAACCTGTAACTTCAATGCGTTCAACATCATCACTTGCAAGACGCATATCTAGGTTTGTTTTGCCGCTAATACCTACTTTTACAGAGTCTTGGATCGTGGTGCGAAAGCCATTCTTCTCTGCTGTTACTTTGTAGTTACCCGCTGGAAGTAATGGAAAGCGGAAATCCCCTGACTCATCACTTTGTACAGAACGTGTAAGACCTGTGTCTAAGTTTTCAATGGTGATAGTAACGTTTGAGATACTGCTACCATTTACTTGAATAGAGGTTCCTTGAATGGAACCATTTGTGTTGTTTGCCATAGCTGGTGCGGTTGCACCAATTGATAGTGCAACGGCTAATGCAACTGCACTTCTCTTGATTTGATACATGTACGTATTCCCTGGTTAGTCATGATCTAGTATTAAGCTTTTATGAAAATTCAATTAAGCCAACCTAAACCTTCGTATTTATTAAAGATAATAAATATTATCCGAAAAGATAATTGACTAAGCAAAGCAAAGTAATCAACTCATTTATGCGCAGCTTGCGACGAAACAACCCTTTTGAGCGATGACCGGTTGAACCGGCCCTAATTTTCACTAAATATATAATTTAAATGCATTTTTTCGAATGTAGATTTATTGTAGATAAAAGCCCAACTGCTTTCTTACAGGCTCTGGCAAGTCAGGCAATGCATTCGAATATCACAACCTATTGCAAATAAAACCCTAACCGTCGACGAACGGATTCTGGTAAATCCGGTAATGCACTTTTTGGTAATAGAAAGGTCGCCATATTAAAGAAGTCTAAGTAAATACGGTTGGATTCTGTGGTCTTCTTAAGATAATGGTGGCCTGATGAGCCCCCTGTCCCTATTTTGGTCCCTAGCATGCGTTGAACCATCATAGCGTGACGATAACGCCAGATTGTCAACTGCTCGTCTATTTCGGTTAACGCAGTAATAAGTTGGAAAGGTAGATTAAAGATTGGTTCTTCTGAGTACTGCTTTATAAACAGTGCTGATAGTAAGGCCTTATGACTTAAACGAAACTTGCCCTCGCCTCTTAGCTTTTCGAACTGTGTTTCGTTAAACAACGCGTCGAAGTTTTCCATGGTCGCTTGCAAGTCTTTTATCTCTTGTCGCTTTTCTGTATCAGACAACATGTCGCTGGTTGAGACGGTGTGATGATCATCTTTCAACATTTCGTCAGCCGCATCTTTATAATACTGCCAAAAATCAAAATCCTCTGTTTTTAGCAATGGCATTCGAGACAGCCACTTATCAACCAATTCAAACAGGCTAGGTTTATTTTCGAGGTTTTCTAATAAGGCTCTGTCTTTATCAGTTAAACGGTTGTAGAAACTTTGCTTATCAAAATCAATGCGAAACTCTCGCTTTAAGCCAAGGGATATTTCTAACCGTTTAAACTGAATACTTTGGAAACCTGAAGCGGGAACCAGATAGTCCCTGAATGAAAGAAATTGCTGAGGCGTCATGGTCTCCATAATGGCAATCTGGTCATTCATTAACTTTTGAATTTGAATTATGCGCTGCAGTCTGTGTACCACCAGCGTGAGTTGCTGATCTTTTACCGCCTCTTGATTGAATGTATCAATTACCGCGTTAAGTTCGTGAAGGACTTGTTTAAACCACAACTCGTAAACCTGATGCACTATGATAAAGAGCATTTCTTCGTGAGCCCCATCACCGTATTTTTCACTTTGTAAGTCTTGGGCCCCTAATATTTTATCTAATTGCAGATAATCGCCGTAATAGCAGGGCTCTATGTTCTTTTTCATGTCGTTTTTGCCTTATCACTCTATTTATTGAGCGCTATACACTCGATAAACCGTTTTCATTCCTACATCAAGATGAAGAGAAACCAACGCGTGTTTATTGATAACTTTTTCAATGTGCGCGCAATTCTAGCACCGATGTCTCGACATCCACAGAATACAAGCTATACATTATAAGGATATATAGCTAAGGTCAGAGCCGAACATTTTACGTGTATAAAAATGTGTCCGTTCAATACACACACCTAACAATGATGTATATATTGCTCACTAAAAAGACGACAAATAAACATGTGTCGCAGAGAAAATAAGAAAGGTAGGGAACATGAAGCTAGATGACGACATTCATAATTATTACGAGCACTTGGTACTCGAGCGAATCAACAAACTAGGGTTAGATGGAAGTAAAAGTCCAGACTACTTGGCCGATTTATGCTGTTTGGCATTAAACCAAGTGCCGCCCCGCTATATTCGGTATGAAGTTGATATGGCGTTTTACTTACCACAGAGCGAGCGAAATCAAATGGAAATGAACGTTGAGCACGCTATCAGTAAAGCAATAAAGTATTTGGATGAAACAGAAAAAAACAAAGAGATTAGCGAATAAGGAAGTTTGGGTGGCGGGCCTCCAGCCACATCCCGGCACATGAGTCGTCTGCTGCGGCTGCTCCCTTCCGGGCCTGACCGAGTTCACAGAGTATCATTGCGGGAGGACCAAAAGCCCACCATAGAAACTGCATTCAAAGCAAAGTCATTCGCCCCTGCTTGAGTGCGGGGCGCATTATGACTATTTGGCTCTGAGTTTTCAACCCTTTAAATTAAATCTCTCTTCGGCAATAAGGTTTGCTACGCGGTTAGTCGCCGCCCCCTCTTGCTCTGCACGGGTATAAATTTCTTTCAGTGTATCGCCGATTTGCTCAATATGTGCGCGCAACGCTTCGTTTGAACTCGTTTCCATACGTTGGTGGAAGATATCAATAACACCACCTGCGTTAATCACATAGTCTGGCGCGTAAAGAATACCCCTTTGCTGCAATAACTCACCCATGTCCTCGCGAGCCAGCTGATTATTAGCCGCCCCTGCAATAACCTTAGCTTTTATTAAAGGCAAAGTTTGGTCGTTAATAGCTGCACCTAATGCACATGGAGCGAGAACATCTACATCTAAACTTAAGATTTCTTCTGGCGCTACTGCTGTTGCACCAAGTTCAGATACGGCTTTCTCTACCCCTTCAGGATAAATGTCGGCAACGTAGAGTTTTGCGCCATGCTCATGAAGATGCTTAGCAAGGCGATAACCAACGTGACCCATACCTTGTATAGCCACACTTACGCCTTCTAAGCTGCGCTTAAGGCCGTACTCTACTGTGGCTTTTAAGCCAACAAACACACCGTACGCCGTTGAAGGTGCAGGGTTGCCATCGGGCACCTCACCCGCGTAGTGGTATTTTGCGTGTACCCCTGCGATGTAATCTGACTCAGTTGCCATGGTTTGTAAGTCGGTCACTGAGATACCAGAATCTTCAGCCGTAAAGTATTTACCCCCCAACGACTCTACAAACTTACCCATGGCTTTCATCATTTCTGGCGTTTTGGCTTTTCGAGGGTCGCCAATAATGACAGATTTGCCACCACCAAGTTCAAGGTTCGCCATGGCGGCTTTATAGGTCATGCCCTTTGAAAGTCTCAATACGTCAGTTAGCGCTTCACCACTATTTACGTAAGGCCACATACGACAGCCGCCAAGCGCTGGGCCCAGATTCGTATTGTGTACAGCAATAATGGCACTCAGGCCCGCTTCTTCATCGTGATAAAACGCAACATGTTCATGATTATCGAACTCTGGGTGATCAAAAACTGACATATTTTCCCTATTACAACTGTGGTGAATTAAAACTTTCCCAAGATGGCGCTGTCACGAAAAGTACACACCATCCACTTGGGGTGAAATGAGAGTCTGATGGTGTTTTGCGTTACACTTGCGGGCTTCGCAAAGATCACCAACATTTTGCCAAGTGTATCTGATTGTCCTGAGGACAGGCGTTGCAAAGTTTGTTAATGACATTTACAAACTGAAACGCATAAGAATTGAATACAATTTTTCTAGGATAGCTATCCTAGAATTTTTTTTGATATATAATAAACATCATAAAAGCGACGGAAACAGTGTTAATGAAATTGGATAAATTTGACCGTGAGATTTTACGCGTTCTTCAACAAGACGCCACGGTGTCAATGGCCGACCTAAGCCAACGCGTAGGATTATCTCATACTCCTTGTTGGAGACGGGTAAAGCGGATGGAAGCCGATGGCATTATTCTCGGTAAAGTCACCTTGCTCAATAGCAAAAAGCTTAATTTAGGTGTATCGGTTTTTATTTACGTCACGTTGAAAAACCACGACGGTGACTCGCTCACTGATTTTGAAAGTGCGGTACAAAACATTGATGAAATTGTGGAGTGCCACACCACCAGTGGTGAAAAAGATTACTTGCTAAAAGTGATTGTAGAGAGCATTGAAGAATATGAGTTTTTGCTTAAGACTAAATTAACGCACCTGCCTCTCGTTGACCACCTAAGCTCAACCTTTGCATTGAAGCAGGTTAAAAATACCACCGAGCTTCCCATTAAACGTCAGTAGCTCAAGTTTGGGTGTCAGAGTACATATTCCGCCCCTTCCACTCAATTGGCGTCTACTTGATTTTCAGGCATTGCATTTTTGAATGCGTCAATCTCGTTACAGTTTTTTGCTATTTTTCTAATAAGCGGGTAGCGGCTCATGTCTACGTTAAACCGCTGAGCGTTGTAAACTTGCGGCACCAAACAGATATCTGCAAGCGTAACATCAAAGTCAAAGCAAAACTTACCCGCTTGGGTCTGCAGCCTTTTTTCGATACCGTCAAATCCAAGGGTTATCCAATGGGCTGCCCACTTAGCCACATCATCCTGTGATGCTTCAAAATTTCCTTTCAACGCATTTAACACGCGAAGGTTTCCAATAGGCTGTATATCGCAGGCAATATCTTGCGCCAACGCTCGCACCCTTGCCCGTTCTGTCTGATGCTCAGGGATAACACGATACTCACTCTCATATCGCTCATCAAGGTATTCAATGATCGCTAAGGACTGGTTGAGAATGATGTCCTCATCATCGTCGACCAGCGTTGGGACCAAGTGAGCAGGATTCAGCTGTGAATACTCACTACTATGCTGCTCCCCACCATTATTTACCAAGTGTACGGGCACATAGTCATATTCAACACCTTTTAAATTTAGTGCTATTCGCACACGATAAGAGGCGGTTGAACGCCAGTAGCCATAAAGTTTAATACTCATGGTATTACCTCGCCTGTTTTACATTGCGCTGGGTCATCGTAGTGTTTAACGCCTTAAATCAGGCTAATTGCCGCTGCTCGCAACATGCGCGCAATACGGCTCATTAGATCAGCGGCTGTTACCACTACTTATTTTAGCTAAGTGGTTTTACCTGTTGTTCTATAGTGCCAAATATTGAGTTCCCGTTTTCATCAAGCATTTCAATACGAATTCGGTCGCCAAATTGCATGAATGGCGTTGAAGGCTTACCGTCGCGAATGGTTTCAATCATACGTACTTCGGCAATACACGAATAACCAACACCACCTTCAGCAATGGCTGAACCATGGTCAGTACCTTGTTTATTAGACACAGTGCCTGAGCCTATGATAGCCCCTGCCCCCAAGTTTCTGCTTTTTGCTGCATGAGCAACAAGCTGCCCAAAATCAAAGGTCATATCTTGTCCGGCTTCAGGCTTACCAAACAGTTCACCGTTATAGGTTGAACGCAGCGGCAAATGCACTTTGTTGTCTTTCCACGCGTCTCCTAATTCATCTGGCGTTACCGCTACTGGTGAAAAGCTTGACGCAGGCTTTGATTGGAAGAAGCCGAACCCTTTCGCTAATTCCCCCGGGATAAGACCTCTAAGGGATACATCGTTGACCAACATAATAAGGCGAATTCGCTCTGACGCTTTATCCGGTGTGCATGCCATCGGTACATCGTCGGTAACCACTGCAACTTCACCTTCAAAATCAATTCCCCAATCATCGTTAGGAAGGATAATGTCGTCTTTTGGGCCGATAAAATCATCAGACCCGCCTTGATACATCAGTGGGTCTGTCCAAAAGCTTTCAGGCATTTCTGCATTACGTGCTTTTCTTACCAGTTCCACATGATTTACGTACGCACTGCCATCTGCCCATTGGTATGCTCTTGGCAACGGCGATTCGCAGCGAGACTCATCAAAAGTCACGCTTTCGCAACTTTGCTCATTAAGTGCCTGGTATTTCATCTGAAGCTGTGGCGCAACTTCCTTCCAATTGTCCAACGCATCCTGCATTGTTTTTGCAATGTCTTGTGCACTGCATGCTCGAGAAAGGTCCTTCGACACCACCATTAGGCAGCCATCTCGGGTTTCATCTTTATAGGTTGCTAACTTCATTCTTCTTTCCTCGAAAACGGTTGGCAGGCGTGGCTATTTTCATATTTTTTAACGCTCACTACATACTCAATAACGAGCGCACAAGCACGCCAACACTTTATACAAATGCGTAAGTACAGTTATGCCACTAGTTGGTATAGGTGAGAAGACTTACAGTGACGAAGTTTTATTGGCCTGTAAGAAAGGGTGTACGGCAGTAAGCGTTAATAAGGTACGCGCCGCTTTATCCCACTAGCTTTGCGTTGATTGTAAATTTTTCGTAACACGCAAATTAAGGCGTGTAGAGAGGTTAACGTACAGCGAAAAGCCATGTGCCGGTTTTCCGAGCTATTTACCTATTCATTATTTTATTTGTAGCTAAATGGTCGGCAGTTACCGTTTGACGTTGAAATAAGTCGTGCGAGCTTGCGCCCGTAAACCCCGCGTTACCATAACGCAGCGCAATAAACACTCGCTCGCCACGCCCTTGTCATTACAACTTCACGGTTGCTTTATTAATACCGTATTCACGAAGTTTGTTAGCAATCGCCGTATGGCTTAAACCAAGCTTTTTCGCTAACTGACGGGTACTTGGATAAGAGGGGTATAAGCGTTTTAGCAAGTCTTTTTCGAACTTTTTAACTTCCTCATCTAAGGTACCTTCAAAGTTCTCGTCAATGTAGGTTACGCTAGGTGCACAGCTGGGTAGCTGAATATCTTCTTTAGTAATTTCTTTACCATCCAGCAGCGACAGTGCGCGATAAAGGGCATTTTGTAGCTGTCTCACGTTACCAGGCCACGGATACTGCTGCAGAAAGTCGACACATGACTTACTAAGCTTCGCCGGTCGTCTTCCCAGTTTTGTGCTATGCTGCACAATAAACGATTCGGCAAGGGGCACGATATCTTGCCTGCGGTCTTTTAATGATGGCATGACCAAGCTAAGTACATTGAGGCGATAATAGAGCTCTTTTCTAAATCGCCCCTCCTCAACCAGCTGACCTAAGTCTCGGCAGGTAGTGCAAATAAAGCGTACGTCCACTTTAACCGGCTCAGCATCGCCTACGCGTCTAAATTCACCGTCTTCTAAAACCCGTAGCAATTTAGCCTGAAGCTGTGACGACATGTCAGCAATTTCATCGAGCAACAGGGTGCCGCCTTTCGCCTGCTCTAAAAGTCCCACTTTAGCATTCGGCTGATTAAACGCGCCTGCCGCATAACCAAAAAGCTCGGTCTCCGCCACGCTATCGGGTAATGACGCACAGTTTAGTGCCAAAAATGCACCTTCACTTCGACGGCTAGATTGATGACACGCACGCGCAATCATTTCCTTCCCTGTTCCCGTCTCACCAAAAATAAGAATAGGGGCATCTAAATCGGCTATGCGTTTGGCTTCATGCACCACGCGTTTCATAAACGGTGACTGCGCAATAAAGCGGTCAAAACTATCCGTAGGCGACTGATGGAAAGCAGTAAATTGCTGGCCCAAACGCATTTCAGATTTCAATATGACCACTGCACCGGCCATAATCATATTTTTATCGCCGTCAGGTACGGTAATAGGCAACATATCGGCAAGATAATCTTGCTGAATAAACTTAACCTTTGACGACTGCGGGCCCGGCGATTTACCGTCCATCCACTTAGTAAAGTTAAACCCTTTTACGACTTCACTAATTTCTGTGCCTTCAATGTCGCTAGACGGCGTTTCTAAGCCCGCGCTTACCGCTTCGTTGCACAGCACGATGTTTCCCTTGGCATCAATGGAAAAAACAGGGTCAGGCAGCGTTCTTAAAATTGCTGAAAGCTGATTCTTTTCACGTTCACCAGGCATAAAAAGCGTGGTCTTCACGTCATCAATACCATCGATACGGCGAATTTGTGGCATGAGATGCTGGAAGTCGGCAAATTCAATATTGGGAAAATTAAGGAAAATTTTTCCCGCGGGATCGATTTCTATACCGCGTAAATCTATTTCTTTGGTTACGAGAATATCTAACACATCTTGAGTAATACCAAGACGATCCTGACAACTGATTTCTAGACGCATAGGGTATTATAGCTATTTTGTAAACATATATGTACAGAGTATCATACTTTTACAAAAAGATAACAAGATAAATGTTACAGAAGGTTGAAATTGGTAGTGGCAAGAACGAGGTAATGACAAGCGATAGGTAAAATCGGGCCTAAAAAAAAATGCCACTACAACGAGCGGCATCCTATATAAAACACATTTAATTAACAATAGTGTTAGCTCGCTTTTTTCTCTTTAGGCGGGAAAAGTGGGGAAAATAACCCCAGAGATTTAGCCTCTTCAACCAATGCCATAATATCCATTTCGGCCAATTCAAATAAGTGGTCGAATTCAGGTAGGATATAATAAAGCGGCTGCATAATATCAATGCGATACGGCGTTCGCAGCGCATCAACTGCAGTAAGTGGGTTACGCAACGGTTCATCACTGTCTAACGCGTAAATAGTCTCTCCCGGCGAAGATAAGATACCGCCACCATATATTTTAAGCCCCCCTTTCGCTCTCACTAGGCCAAACTCGACAGTAAACCAATACAACCGCGCCAAATATACCCGGTCTTCTTTGCTCGCCGCCAGCCCTAGTTTTCCATAAGTATGTGTGAAGTGCGCGAACGCCGGGTTGGTTAACAGCGGGCAGTGTCCAAATACTTCGTGAAAAATGTCGGGCTCTTGCAGGTAGTCAAACTCTTCTCTGGAGCGAATAAAGGTGGCAACTGGAAACTGTTTGTTAGCCAGTAACCTAAAAAACTCGCCAAAGTTGATTAAGGCGGGCACTTCAGCCGTTTGCCAACCGGTCTTTTCCATTAGTACCTTGTTGATATCAGGCAGCTGTGGAATTTTCTTTTCGTTAAGCTTTAACAGGTCTAGCCCATCTAAGTACTCTTGGCATGCTCTTTCTTTTACCAGCGGAATTTGTCTTTCGTACAGTTCCGACCAAATTTGGTTCTCTTCATCTGACCAATGAATGACCCCATTTTCATCAGATTGTCTCGACTGGTATTGCGTTGATTTTGGCATAACTTCTGTAACCAATAAGGTTTAAAAAACTTACCTATTAGTCTAATGAAATTAGCCGCTTGTAAAAGACAAATGCGCGATGGGGGTAAAGATTTAACTGTAACATAAATTTTACATCAACAACAAAAGAAGCTGATTTTAAAAGAAAAAGCCGCTATTAAAAAGCGGCTTTCATTGCTTATAGCAGAGAATTTTGAAGGGGTTACAAGCGGCTAATTTCTTTATTAAGTTGATATTCGCGAGATGTGACGTAGGTCTCCATTTTGCGAAGTCTCTCTTCCGCTTTTTCGAAACGATTTCGAATATCGTGAAACGCCTGTTTAGGTGGCTCGCCGGCTTGCCAGACTTTGGTTTTTACCTCCACCTTTGGGCTTTTAACCTGACCGTTGTTTGGGTTAGTCCAGCCTTTTCCCCGTGAAAAAACTGGGGGCGTTGGCGCCTCGTTTAATCCCGCAGGTTTCTTATCTAGAATAAACCAAGCGGCAATGTAAGCGACAAAAATGAACGGCCCGGCTAATAAAAAGAACCCGGTAACGACTAAAATTCTTACTAGCCATGTTTCTAAACCGAAGTATTCTGCAACGCCTGAACACACACCTGCAATACGCGCATTCTCTGGGTTTCGGTAGAGCTGTTTACCATTTCTCATGCTCTATTCCTCCACTCAGGCGCCTCACTATCTAAAATGGCTTCTAGCGTTTCAATGCGCTCGCTCATTTTTTCGGCTTGCTCTGCTAAGTTTTTCAACGACGCATGCTCTTCAGCGCTAAGGCCCTGATTGACTTGCTTTTTGCTGCGATAATGTAGAATTAGCCAAATGGGAGCAACAAATATTGTGAAAACCACAAGGGGCATCACCAGCATTGCTATTATACCTTCATCCATCTCAATCTCTCCTCAAACCCTGATGTATTTACCCTTTGCTGCGTTTGGCATACAAAGGGTACACCCTATTTTTCTTATTCTGATTTTTCGGTGCTTTTATTTGCACCTTTTACTTTTGCTTTAAGTGCAGCCAGTTCGTCTTCAACTTTATCACTGGCTTCTAGCTCAGCAAACTCATCTTGTAAGGTTTTCTTGCCCAAGTCATAGGCTTCAACCTGCGACTCAAGATCATCAATTTTACGCTCGTATTGTTCGAAGCGTCCCATTGCATTATCTACTTTAGTGCTGTCCAACGTCTTTTTCACTTCAAGACGAGAACTAGCCGTTTTCTGACGCATGATAATGGCTTTTTGACGACTCTTCGCGTCAGCCAGTTTATCTTGAAGCTGACCAATTTCATCTTGAAGCTTGCTGATTTGCTCTTCAACAATTGCAAGCTCTTTACTTAACGTCTCTGCGGCTTCTGCAGACTTTTTCTTTTCCTGCAGGGCTGCTCGCGCTAAATCTTCTCTATCTTTACTTAAAGCAAGTTCTGCTTTTGCTTCCCAATCACTTGCGTCGCTTTCGTACTTCGCAATTTGATTGGCTATTTCTTTTTTATTGGCCAAGGTTTTCGCCGACGCTGAGCGCACCTCAACCAATGTGTCTTCCATTTCCTGAATGATTAATCTAACCATTTTTTCAGGATCTTCGGCTTTGTCTAAAATCGCATTAATATTCGAATTCACAATATCTGTAAAACGCGAGAAGATACCCATAATAATTACCTCTTGCTAAAAATGGTAAGTGTTAAAAAACACCACACTTGATAAATAGATTACTCTTGGTATTAATCGTATTCAATATGCTTGCCAACTCTACCTTTACGCTAAGTCGCTATTTTTCATACCGTTTTTATAAGTTCAAATAATGCTCGTTTCTCAATATTTTTTGTTCTACACTACTAATTGGTCGAAATGACTAACTTTTGAGGTTTTTAATGAGTAGGTATCGTCAGCAAGACAATTTGCTAGGTCAAGCGAACAGTTTTCTAGAAGTGCTAGAGCAAATTTCACAAATAGCACCGTTAGATAAACCGGTCCTTGTGATAGGAGAGCGAGGTACAGGTAAAGAACTGATTGCAGCGCGTCTTCACTTCTTATCTAAGCGCTGGGACCAAAACTATATCAAGCTGAATTGCGCAGCCCTAAATGAAAGCCTTTTAGAAAGTGAGCTTTTCGGTTACGAAGCTGGGGCATTTACCGGTGCATCGAAACGGCGAGAAGGTCGTTTTGAAGTCGCCCATAACGGCACACTGTTTCTCGATGAACTTGCCAATACTTCGGGTCTAATTCAAGAAAAGCTCCTTCGCGTTGTCGAATATGGGGAGTTTGAACGCGTGGGCGGCAGTAAATCAGTGAAAACCGATGTAAGGCTTATTGCAGCGACAAATGAAGATCTCCCTGCCCTTGCCGATGCAGGCGAGTTTCGCGCCGACTTGCTAGATAGGCTAGCCTTCGATGTGATTACCATCCCCCCGCTTCGAGAGCGACGGGAAGATATCATGATGTTAGCGGAAAATTTTGCCATTAATATGGCCCGTGAGATGGAGATGGAGCTCTTTAGCGGCTTCACTGAAAAAGCCAAGCGTACTCTGCTTGATTACGATTGGCCCGGAAATATTCGAGAACTGAAAAATGTAGTTGAGCGCGCCGTTTACCGCACTAACAACCCTCACCTACCGGTTCACGAAATCATTCTTGACCCCTTTGAATCCGTTTATCGTCCACAAGGTAGAGTTAAGACTAAGGATAGAGTAAGCACTTCTGAGTCAGCAAGTCCTATCGTGTCCTCACAACCCGACCATACAAAAGATGTGATAGAAAGTGCTGACATTACGCCTTTAACGCCAAGCAATCAGCAAGAATCTGTCGAATATCCCATAGATTTGAAAGAACGCTCTCAACAATATGAGATAGATATGATAAAACAGGCACTTGCTGACAGTCAGTTCAATCAAAAGAAAACCGCTGAAAAATTGAGCCTGACATATCATCAGCTGCGTGGCTATCTCAAAAAATATAACTTACTAGATTCTTCCGCTGAAAGCGTCGAGGCGTAAAGCATGTCCCATAGTTTGGTAAAGCGTTTGTCATTATGTTTATGTACAGCGCTTCTTGTTGCATCCTGTGCAAAACAGAATAAACAAGCGTTTTACAATACGGGTATTATTTACTGCTCTGAAAGCAATCCAGTGACGTTTAACCCCCAACTTGATACGTCAAGCACAACGTCAGATGCTTCCTCTCACCAACTTTACGACAGGCTTCTCGATTTCGATCCTGAATCTGGCCGCATTGTGCCAAGCTTAGCCAGTAGCTGGCTTGTAAGTAATGACGGCTTAACCTATGCCTTTCAGCTTCGAAAAGACGTGTCGTTTCACTCTACTCGTTATTTTGAGCCGACAAGAAACTTTAACGCCGACGATGTTATATTTAGCATCGACAGGTGGCGACTAAACTCACACCCTTATCACTATGTGTCCGGCGGTCGCTACCCCTACTTTGAAAGTATTGGCCTTGCTCAAAACATTGAATCTGTCGAGCGGATCAACGGCTACCGTGTAGAGATAACACTCAAACATCGCGATAGCTCGTTTTTAGCAAATTTAGCGACAGATTTCGCGGTAATATTGTCAGAGGAATACGCTACTCAGTTGGCCAACGCCGGCACACCGAGCAAAATAGATGAGCTTCCCATCGGGACCGGACCGTTTAAATTTGATAGCTATCGCAAAGACCATTTCATAAAGTACCTTAGGCACGAAAACTATTGGCGCACCCGGTTATTGACCGAAAATGCAAACATTACCCGCGATATTGAGAATATTGAAACCAACGCAAAAAGTGAAAATAGCAGCGAAGCGATAGCAGATGGTCTTTCTAAAAAGACAGACGGACACGTAGTTGAACAGCTTATTTTTGATATTACGCCACGCAGCTCACTACGACTGGCTAAGTTAATGACTGGCGAGTGCGACGCCACTGCCTTTCCCGCTCAAACAGAGCTTGAGGTAATAAGGGCTAGAGACGATCTTACGCTCGCTGAAAAGCCAGGGCTGAATGTTGGCTTCTGGGCTTTTAATACTCAGCGTCCGCCTTTTGATAACCCCGATGTAAGACGCGCTTTAGCCGTGGCCATTGATAAAAACACGCTGTTAGAAGCCGTTTACTTTGACAGCGCAACGCGAGCTAAGACCCTTCTTCCTGCAGCGAGTTGGGCATTTCAAAACGATGCTGATGATACGGCCTATAACCCAGTTTTAGCGCGAAAGTTACTGGCAGATGCAGGTATAAAACCTGGCTTTTCAATGACAATATGGGCCATGCCTGTAGAGCGCTCTTATAACCCCAATGCCACTAAAATGGCCGAACTTATTCAGCGTTATTTAAATGATGTAGGCGTTGAAGCAACCATTGTTAGCTACGACTGGACAACCTTTAGACGGCATTTACTAGAAGGCTTACACGATTCTGTGCTTATCGGCTGGTCAGCAGATAATGGCGACCCGGATAACTTTTATCGCCCGCTGCTAAGCTGTGGCGCTATCCCTTCTGGCACAAACCGCGCCATGTGGTGTAACGAAGATTATGATAGATTACTTAACAGCGCCCTTCAAACTGATGATATTGAAGCCCGCACAGCTATTTACCGGCAGGTAAACCGATTACTGTATGAACGCCTTCCGTTAGTTCCAATAGCCCATGCCTATCGCTATCAGGCATACCGAGATGAGTTGGAAGGAATGACAATTAATCCCTATGGCGGCGTACGCTTTGGTGGAGTAGAAAAAACACTGTGATCCAAATTCTCGTAAGATACTGCACGTTATTTGTGTTAACCCTTTTGGTGTTAGCGATTATCTCTTTTTCGCTCGCTTACCTTTTTCCGGGTGACACACTGGAAAACTTAACAGGCTTAGTGCCAGAAAACGACATTCAGCGTGCAGCCTTAGAGCGGCAGTTCAAGCTAGACCAGTCTTATATTTTTCAGTTCTTTTATTATGTAGGCAACCTACTCACCGGTGACTGGGGCTATAGCTTTACGTCCGGACTGCCGCTAAGAGAAGAGGTAGGCATCGCGATGCCAGCCACGATAGAGCTAGCAACCTACGCTATGCTAATGGCCCTATTCGTTGGTGTTCCGCTAGGCTATTACGCTGGAATTCGATGCTATTCAACGTCAGACCACCTTATTAATAGCGTGAGCATTACTACGTATTCCTTTCCTGTTTTTTGGTTTGCCCTTTTACTCATTCTTATTTTCAGTTTGCAGTTAGACGCGGCGCCGATGTCTGGACGTATCAGCCTGCTATATGACATTGAGCCTGTAACTGGTTTTATCCTTATCGATATTTTACTATCTGATATTGAAAACAAGTCTCTGGCGTTTAAAGACGCACTGTCGCACATTGCATTGCCTACCTTCTCAATCGGCGCTATCGCTACCGCATCGATGATAAGAGTAACTCGACGCTCAGTTATTGATGTAAAGCACCGACCTTACATTGCAGCCGCTTTGTCCCGCGGCCTATCAAGCTGGCAAATATTTTTCCGACATATATTGCGCAACGCCCTGCTTCCCATATTGCCCCTAATGGCTATTCAAATTACCACGCTTATTACTAATGCGATGATCGTTGAAACCTTATTTTCATGGCCAGGCATAGGAAATTGGCTTATTCAAGCCATTTACCAACGGGATTATCCCGCCTTACGAATTGGAATGATGGCGGTATCTTTTGTTGTTATAACTTTAACAATCCTCATCGATTTGTTTAACCGCATGATTGACCCAAGCAGAGAGAAATACGAACGTGCCACAGTTTAGTTTGTACGACGAAGAGTTCCATCCGTCGCCGTGGCAGCGGACGTGGGCCTCTTTTAAAGCAAGCCACATTTCTATGTTGGGCCTGATTATGCTCGCGCTGTTTGTCGTGTGCGCCGTTTTTGCTCCTCTGATTACGCCCTACGACGCAGTAGAGCAAAATATAGACGGCTTATTAATTCCACCTAGTTGGGTAACCAATGGATCTATTTCACACCTGTTCGGCACCGACGCGTTAGGTCGCGATCTTTTTACCCGCATTATCTATGGCTGTCGAATAACGCTAGGTTCAGCGTTTATTACCGTCGTACTAGCCATGCTAGTGGGTGTTAGTCTTGGTACCTTCGCAGGCATGTTGCGAGGAGTGCGCTCCAGTATTGCTAACCATTTACTCGATGCGTTAATGGCTATTCCTACTCTGCTTATTGCCATTATTATTGTAGCAATTTTAGGCACAGGTTTGGTCAATAGCATGTGGGCGATTACATTGGCGCTTATCCCCCAGTTCGTGCACCATACTCGCAGCTTTGTGCGGGCAGAGATGAAAAAAGAATACATAGTGGCCTCTAAACTCGATGGCGCGAGCAAGTGGCAACTCTTCGTTCACTCTATATTGCCTAATATGACCGAAATGCTGGTGGTGCAAAGTACCCTTGCGCTTTCCATCGCGGTTATAGATATTTCCGCCTTAGGCTTTTTAAACCTTGGCGCTCAGTCTCCCCTACCGGAATTAGGCGTAATTTTAGCCGACGGCCTAGACGTTGCTTACCTTGCACCTTGGAATGTAGCCGTACCGGGTATGGCAATATTTTTTATGGTGTTATCCATTAATATTGTGGGTGACGGATTGCGTTCGGCCCTGCGAAAAAGAGTGAGTCATTAATATGCCAATGCTTGATATTAAAAATCTCACCTTAGAAATGCAAAGTAGTGAAGGCGCTATCAAAGCACTGGATAAAGTTAACTTATCTGTAAGTAGCGGCGAAATTCGTGCCCTTGTGGGTGAGTCTGGTTCGGGTAAAAGTTTAATTGTTTCTGCTATCTGCGGCGCACTACCCAATCAATGGAATTTGACGGCCGACAGGATGAGTTGGAACGGTGAAAACTTATTAGGTATGTCGGTGCAACAGCGCCGCGAAGTAATGCGTCGAGAAATTGCCGTTGTATTCCAAGATCCTCAGGCGAGCTTAGACCCATCGGCAACCCTTGGCGAACAGCTAGAGGAAAGTATCCCTGATGAGTTTGTTCAAGGAAGCTGGTTTTGGCAGCGTGCACAGCAGCGTAAAAAGATAGCCATTAGTACGGTGCATAAAGTGGGTATAAAGCACCACAAACATTACTTAAGTGCGTTTCCACACCAAATACCTGCCGACATTGGGCAGAAGTTTATGATTGCAATGGCGTTAGTATCACAGCCTAAATTATTGATTGCTGATGATCCAACTCGCGGTATGGAGCCCACCACTAAAACACAAATTCTTAAGCTTTTTACTCGGCTAAACCAAACGCGTTCGTTATCTATTCTTTTCGTGAGCCACGACTTGCTGGCAATTGCGAGTATGTCACACTCGATGACGGTTCTATATGCCGGTCAGACCGTTGAGTCGGGTAAAATGAAGCATATCAAAAAGCGCCCGTTACATCCTTATACCAAAGCACTGCTGGACAGCGCGCCGAGCTTTAGGAAAGACTTGCCCCCTAAGTCACTGCTACCCACGCTCAGCGGCTCTATCCCAACGCTTCAGCATTTACCAATTGGTTGCCGATTAGGCCCTAGATGTCCGCGAGCCCAGCGTGCCTGTGTGCAAACACCTGCCGTACGCAAAATTCATGATCACAGCTACAGCTGCCACTACCCGCTGCACATGGAGAAGCTGTGATGGATATCATGCAGGTAAAAGATCTCACGTTTATTCACAATGAAAAGAAACGCTGGTTAAAAAGGCCAGAAGTATTTCAACTGGGCCCTGTGAATTTAAATGTAAAGCGCGGCGAAACCATTGCCATTATCGGTGAAAACCGTTCAGGTAAATCACTGCTTGCTAAACTGCTGGTTGGTGCCTTGCCGGCTGACGCGGGCGAAATTGAGATTAATACTCACAAATACTTAGCAAAATACCAATCCAAAGATGGCCAGCAAAAACGTACCCACGATATTAGAATGATTTTGCAGCACAGCGCGGAGTCGATGAATCCGTCTGTTCCCGTGGGTAAAATTTTAGATGAGCCCCTACGTTTAAATACCGGCTTACCTCAAGCAGAACGCAAGCCTATTATTGAGGATATGCTGGTAAAAGTAGGGCTGCTGCGCGAGCATTATTACTTTTACCGGCACATGCTTTCTGATGGTCAACAACAGCGCGTGGCGCTAGCACGAGCCATTGTTTTAAAACCTAAAGTACTCGTAGCTGACGAACCTTTCGCGGCATTAGACCCCTCAATTCGTTCTCAAACCGTAAACCTTATACTTCAGCTTCAACAAGAATTGGGTTTGGCATTCGTCTTTATAAGCCATAATTTAGGTATAGTAAGGCACATTGCAGATAGGGTGATTGTTATGGAAGGTGGAGAAATCGTAGAAGAAGGCAAGACAGAAACCATTTTCAGATGGCCGCAGCATACCCGAACAAAAAAGCTTATCACTGCTTATCAGTCGTTAGTACCGCAAAACACAATTCGTTAAAGCCCACCGTGGGTTTTAACGTTGGGTATTAAAAAGGGGCAAACCCTTTGCCCCTTACCTTATTAACTTACCAATCAATGTATTGGCTCTGAGCGTGGCTAGAGCCTAACTGTGCATCTAGCCGACAAGTGCTAACAAAATGCCTGCGGCTACCGCGCTGCCCAACACTCCGGCGACATTTGGCCCCATAGCATGCATTAATAAGAAGTTATGAGGGTTAGCTTCTAACCCCACTTTGTTTACGACCCTTGCCGCCATAGGTACTGCAGATACCCCTGCTGCACCTATAAGTGGGTTTATGCTTCCGCCCGATAGCCGGCTCATTAGCTTAGCCATCAGTACGCCAGCTGCCGTACCTATGCCAAATGCAATGGCGCCTAGGCCTAAAATCCCTAAAGTCTCGACGGTGAGAAATGCGTCTGCCGATAATTTAGAACCCACCGCTAATCCTAAGAAAATGGTAACGGTATTAATAAGTTCGTTTTGCGCTGTTTTACTGAGGCGATCCACAACCCCGCACTCTTTCATTAAGTTACCGAAGCAGAACATTCCTACCAGTGGTGTGGCTGCCGGTAGAAACAGAATGGTCATAAACAGAACCGCCAATGGAAAAATAATTTTTTCACGTTTGGCCACGGGACGAAGCTGACCCATTTTAATTTCACGCTCGTCTTTTGTGGTTAACGCCTTCATTATTGGGGGCTGAATAATAGGAACTAATGCCATATATGAATAAGCTGCTACAGCGATTGCGCCAAGTAAATCTGGCGCAAGCCGAGAGGCTAGGAAAATTGCCGTGGGGCCGTCAGCGCCCCCTATAATCGCAATCGCACTTGCGTCTTTAAGCGTAAATTCAAAACCAGGGATCAGATTCAATGCGATGGCGCCAAATAGCGTAGCGAAAATACCAAACTGGGCTGCGGCGCCCAGTAGCAGCATTTTCGGATTAGCGATAAGCGCGCTGAAATCTGTCATAGCCCCTACGCCCATAAAAATAAGCAGCGGAAACACGCCTGTATCTATGCCTATTTTATAAATATAGTGAAGCAAACCACCTACCTCAGAAAACCCCGCAATAGGGATATTGGTAAGTAATGCGCCAAACCCTATGGGCAAAAGCAGCAAAGGCTCGAACTTTTTCACAATTGCCAAATACAGAAGACCAAAGCCAACCGCCATCATTATCAGTTGACCCGCTTCAAAATGCGCAAGCGCGGTACTATCCCAAAGTACCATTAACTTATCCATGCCCTACCCCAATAAGATCAATGGTTGGCCACTAGACACGGCATCGCCTTCCCCAACAGTAACTTCCGTTACCGTGCCGGTGAACGCAGCGCGGATCTCCGTTTCCATTTTCATGGCTTCAAGGATCATAACTACATCACCTTCGGCAATACTATCACCGCTTTTAACGAGTATCTTAAATACGTTACCCGCTAACGGTGCATCAATAGACTGGGAAGTGCCTGCAGATGCCTGAGTATTGCTCGCTGGCGCTGGCACCGATGATTGAGCAGCACCTGCTGGTTTTACGCTTGTTAAGGTACCGGATGGTGCGACTTCTACGTGATATACCTTACCATCAACGTTTACATCGTAAGTTTCGCTGCCAGATGAAGACGTATTTGCTGCAGATTTTTCTACTTGAGCTACATCTGCTGATTGCGATGACTGTGCACTAGGTGCAGGTTCAAACGCATCAGGATTACCGCGATTTTCGATAAACTTAAGGCCTATCTGCGGGAACAAGGCGTAAGTAAGCACATCATCAATTTTGTCATCTGATAGCGAAAGCTGCTTTTTCTCTGCGAGTTCATCAAGCTCTTTACTTAGTGCATCAAGTTCGGGGGCAATGTTATCAGCCGGTCGGCACGTCACAGGCTCAGCACCATCAAGCACACGCTCTTGCAGCGCTTTATTTACTGGTGCCGCGGTGGCGCCGTATTCGCCTTTAAGTACGCCAGCGGTTTCTTTCGTGATGCTCTTGTAGCGCTCGCCTGTTAGTACGTTAAGTACCGATTGCGTGCCTACAATTTGAGAGGTTGGCGTAACAAGAGGAATAAACCCGAGATCTTCCCGTACCCGTGGAATTTCTTTTAGTACTTCTTCGAATTTATCTTCAGCGCCCTGTTCTTTTAGCTGGCTTTCCATGTTGGTTAGCATGCCGCCTGGCACTTGCGCTAGCAAAATCCGTGCGTCAACGCCCTTTAAGCTTCCTTCAAACTTGCTGTATTTCTTTCTTACATCTCTGAAGTAGCTGGCAATTTCTTCCAGTTCTGGCAATGCGATGCCGGTGTCACGCTCTGTACCCTCTACAATCGATACCATCGTTTCCGTGGCGGTATGGCCATATGTCATACTCATTGACGAGATAGCGGTGTCGAGCATATCAATGCCCGCGTCTACGGCTTTTTGATAGGTGGCAGTACTTAACCCTGTCGTAGCATGACACTGCATGGCAATAGGTACACTTACCGTTTCCTTCAGCCCTGTTATGAGCGCTTCGCATTCGTAAGGCTTTAAAAGCCCTGCCATATCTTTAATACAAATGGAATGAACGCCTAAGTCCTCAAGCTGTTTGGCCATATCAAGCCAAAGCTTTAGATTGTGCACTGGGCTTACGGTATATGAAATGGTGCCTTGCGCGTGCGCACCGCTGTCTATGGTTGCTTTAATTGCCGTTTTTAAATTTCTGATGTCGTTCATTGCATCAAAAATTCTAAATACATCAACGCCGCTTTCATGGGCGCGCTCTACAAAGCGGGTCACAACATCGTCAGCGTAATGTCGATACCCCAGCAAGTTTTGGCCTCGTAGCAACATTTGCTGCTTGGTATTAGGCATTGCGGCTTTTAGCTTTCTGATACGTTCCCATGGGTCTTCTCCCAAGTATCGAATGCAAGCGTCAAAGGTAGCGCCGCCCCACGACTCTACTGACCAAAAGCCAGCTTTATCTAATTTTTCCGCAATGGGAAGCATATCTTCAATACGCATTCGCGTAGCTAGTAGTGACTGATGGGCATCACGCAGGACCAGCTCGGTAAGGGCCAGAGGCTTAGACATGGTAACTCCTGATTAGACTTATTTTTTTGAATTTTGGCGATGGGTATGAATTGCAGCGGAAATAGCGGCGATAACATTACCGTCTATTCCGGGTTGTACCGTTTGATTGTTTCTTTTTACGTTGACAGCGGGCTCTTCAATATCACCGGGGAAAGCTTCGCAAGAGCGTGCGATTAAGTGTATACCTACGATAAGAAGTCCGAGAAATGAGAAAACAAACACCATTCCTATCAGCATGAGCGAGCCTGCTTCAACGAGCAAGCTAGCGACGGATTCCGAATTCATATTCAATCCTATTGTTATTTTGTACCTGAATAAGTATCACGAGGGTTTTGAAAACACAACAATGCAGCATAAAAAATCACTTAAAATTGAATAGAAGCCATCAAAATGAAACTTAATGCATTATTTTTTAATAAAATTGCAATAAAAGCGTATCGAACTTAATTTAAATCAATCTTATATAAGCGCGCTTGCACGAAAGTGGGAAAACAAATAGAAGAAATAGGGAAGCAGAAATGAAAAAGCCCACCTAAAAAGGTGGGCTCTTCAATGTGGCGCGTGTGGAAGGATTCGAACCTCCGACCGCCTGGTTCGTAGCCAGGTACTCTATCCAGCTGAGCTACACACGCGTTAACTTGTATACTTTCGAATTTTATTTCGAAAGGTGACGCTTTAAAATAAGTGGCGCGTGTGGAAGGATTCGAACCTCCGACCGCCTGGTTCGTAGCCAGGTACTCTATCCAGCTGAGCTACACACGCGCAAAAAACTTGTTGTCGACCGTCACTATCAACGAATAATAATGGCGGAGAGGGAGGGATTCGAACCCTCGATACGCGTAATGCGTATGGTTCCTTAGCAGGGAACTGGTTTCAGCCACTCACCCACCTCTCCTTGACTGCGGGGTGCATTTTACGGATTCATTGGCCTGAGTCAAACCTTTTTTATAAAGAAATTGTTCACTCGCTGCCATTTTAAACGATTCGTGCAAAAAACCAGTAATTTGTTCGCAATACAAGCAATTAAATAAAAAATCTGTTGCCCTTACCGTACGCTTTTTCAACGCGCAAAATCGATCATTAGGCAACATCGTATATTTTTATAAAATGAAAACGGCGTTTTTAGGCCAATTTCCATTTCATTTTGCAAAGTTTCCTCTAGTACCATGCTGCGCGTTATTAATAGGAAGCGTGCACAAAACACGTCCAAACACGGTTATAAGCGGTGGCCCTACTATTTTAAGGTATAGAACAATTAAGCGAATACGCAAAGCCTGTAAACAAACTTTCTAGTGACAGTGGCCGCCTACTCTTTGCCAAACCTTAGTTGGTATTGCAAAAATCCGCGGTTGCAGCCATAAAAGCACGACCGCCATAGCAACGGCGTTCACGTCATAAGTGTTAACACAAACAAAAAAGGCCAGCATAAGCTGACCTTTTCCTGTGAAGCGTATAATGCAATTATTCTGCAGAACCTGGCTGACCGCCTTTTTCTGCCTGAATGCGCATATAAATCTCTTCACGGTGCACAGAAACTTCTTTTGGTGCATTCACACCTATACGTACCTGATTCCCTTTTACACCTAGTACAGTAACGGTTACATCGTCACCTACCATAAGTGTTTCACCAACTCGACGAGTCAAAATAAGCATTCGCTTGCTCCTGTTCCTTAATACTGAACGTAATCCTTTGAATTTTGCTAACCCTTCGGCACGACCCGATGGTAGCGACAGTGGCTCCATGTTTCTGCGTCACTTCAAAAACTCACTGTTATACACAAAAATAATTATAGCTTATCTTGTAACCAAACGTTAACCGAATCTAACGCTTGCCCCAAGTTTTCAGGCTTATCGCCACCCGCTTGAGCCATATCAGGGCGACCGCCGCCTTTACCACCTACTTGTGATGCGACAAAGTTAACTAACTCGCCCGCTTTAACTTTATCAGTGAGATTTTTAGTCACGCCAGCAATGAGGTTCACTTTCGCATTGTTAGCCACACCTAGTACTACGATACCTTCGCCAATTCGGTTTTTAATATCGTCCATCATTGAACGCAATGACTTCGCTTCGACACCTTCCAAATTAGCGATTAGCACTTTAACGCCATTTATCTCTACTGCATTACTAAGCATATCAGCACCTTGCTGACTCGCCAGTTTTTGTTTTGCAGAATTGAGCGCTTTTTCTAGTTCTTTAGTCTGATTTTGTAGAGAAACTACGCGTTCAAGTACATTTTGGCTATCTGTTTTTAATAATGACGACAACGACGACAGCGTCGCTTGTTGCGTTTGCACGACTTCAATTGCTTGCTCGCCAGTGACCGCTTCGATGCGTCGAACACCCGATGCAATGCCCGCTTCACTGGTAATTTTAAACAAACCAATGTCGCCAGTTCGCGCTACGTGAGTACCACCACATAGCTCAACAGAGAATGGCCCCATAGTTACCACGCGAACTTTCTCGTCGTACTTTTCGCCAAACAGCGCCATTGCACCTGAGGCTTTGGCTTCTTCTAGGTCCATTAGTTCAGTAGCCAGTGAATGATTTGCGCGTATTTCTTGATTCACGCGTCGTTCAATCTCTGCAAGCTGTTCTGTAGTAACGGCTTCAAAGTGCGAGAAGTCAAAACGCATACGCGGCGCTTCAACCAATGAACCTTTCTGCGTTACGTGCTCACCTAAAATTTCGCGCAGCGCCGCGTGAAGCAAATGGGTAGCACTGTGATTTTTCTTAATGGCTTCGCGGTTAGCCGAATCTATGGCGGCGGTTGCTGTATCGCCCTTAGAAACAGAGCCTTTCGCTATTCCTTTGTGCGCAAACGCGTTACCCATTTTCTGGGTATCAGTGACAATGAATTCACCGTTGGCAACGCGCAGCACCCCTTTGTCACCTGCCTGACCACCGCTTTCCGCGTAGAACGGCGTGCTGTCTAACACCACTACGCCTTCTTGGCCATCTTCTAATTTTTCAACAAATGCGTTGTCCGCAATTAGCTCAACCACATTCGCCTGGCCTTCCACATCGGTATAGCCCGTAAACGACGTTGTATGGTCGATGGCAAGTTTGCTGTTGTAATCTGCCCCAAAGTTGCTTGCTTGCTGTGCGCGAGCGCGCTGAGCCTGCATTGCCGCTTCAAAACCTTCTTCGTCAATTTTAAGCTCGTGCTCTCGAGCCACGTCGTTAGTAAGGTCTGTTGGAAATCCGTAAGTATCGTACAGTTTAAATACCACATCACCCGGCACAGTATCACCTTCAAGCGAGGCGAGTGTGTCGTTTAGCATTGCCATACCGCGTGCGAGCGTTTTACTAAACTGCTCTTCTTCTACGCGCAGTACTTTTTCAATAACCGGAAGCTGGTCAACTAGCTCTGGATACGCTTCACCCATTTCATTGGCAAGGGAAGCAACCAGTTTATAGAAGAAGATGTCGTTGGCGCCAAGCTGATACCCATGACGTACCGCGCGACGTATAATACGGCGTAACACATAGCCGCGACCTTCGTTAGAAGGCATAACACCGTCACAAATTAAGAAGCTGCACGAACGAATGTGATCGGCGATAACCCGTAGCGATTTATTTTCAAGATCCTCTGTGCCAACGATTGAGGCTGCAGACTTAATTAAATTCTGAAACAAATCGATTTCGTAGTTGCTGTGAACGTTTTGTAAAATAGCTGAAATACGCTCTAGACCCATACCGGTATCGATTGACGGCTTTGGAAGCGGCTCCATGGTACCGTCAGCTTGTTTATTAAACTGCATGAATACCAGGTTCCAGATTTCGATAAAGCGGTCACCGTCTTCTTCAGGTGTTCCTGGAGGACCACCCCAAATGTGCGCGCCGTGATCGTAAAAGATCTCAGAGCAAGGACCACATGGGCCTGTATCGCCCATTGACCAGAAGTTATCTGACGTACTAATACGGATAATTTTCTCTTTAGGCACACCAATGTGGTTTTCCCAAATATCGAACGCTTCATCATCTTCAGAGTAAACGGTTACCAATAGCTTTTCTTTAGGAAGCCCAACTTCACTTGTTAGAAAGTTCCACGCAAATTCAATCGCTTCTTTCTTGAAATAGTCGCCAAAACTGAAGTTACCCATCATTTCGAAGAAGGTATGGTGGCGGGCTGTATAACCTACATTTTCAAGGTCATTGTGTTTGCCCCCTGCACGTACACAACGCTGAGACGATACTGCACGGGTATAGCTGCGCTTTTCGGTACCTAGAAACGTATCTTTAAACTGGTTCATTCCCGCATTGGTGAAAAGAAGTGTGGGATCATCTGCCGGCACCAGTGACGAGCTAGCCACCGCCTGATGGCCATGACTTTTAAAATAATTGATAAACTTGTTACGTAAGTCAGCAGTTGATAATGTCATTGAAAACCTAACTTCCTTTATTCTATTTACGAGACGTGCGATTTGCCTGTTCTAATGAGTTTTATATCGGGGCGTTTTGCCATTACTCAATGTACAATGCCGCATTACAATTCTCGGGATAATTAAAATGCACACAAATTTGCGCAACAATACCACGGATAGCGCAATTTTGTTAAGTGTAACGGCCAAGAGATAGGGCCAAATTTTGCTTAAATTCAACAAAAACAGCCGATCTTCATGCACGTGATTGCAACAGGTGTGTATTATGCAAAATTGTAAGTTACCACTTTAACTTTTAGTTCTCGCAGCTACTCTCGCTGACCGCGTAATCGATATGATCTTGGTAAAAACCGCGATATTGAAGAAACTGTTTCTGCTTTTGCCTTAACGCAAATTCAGTTTCGTAAAACTCGCCAAACTTCTTTACCTTTACGTTTCTCGCGCTTTCAAACCAGTCGGCTTCAATTTCGTTTAACGCCTGCTCTGCCGTTCCCTCATCAACACCGTATTGCTGCAAGTCTAACTTGATAGCGCGAGGACCTTTACCTTTCATATAAAGGGCGCGGGCTCTACTTTCTGCAAAACGCGTATCGCATTGAATTCCTGCATCCTTAAACTCGTCTAAAATAGGCGTAAACGCCTCGCTTGCTATTCCCTTTTGTTGCAGCTTTCGTGCTATTTCATTAACGCTATGCTCTCGTCGTGCCAGCATGCGAGTAATCGCGTCGGTAATGATTTTTCGGTCAAAGTCTGACATTTTTTATGAACTTACTCTTTTGTTTAAAACGTAGAAACAGGGCTATTTTAGCGCTAAATATTACGTAATAGCGATAATCTCTGCGCCAATAAACGATGATTTCTACACGACTGACAAAGCATGACAGCAACTGACTATCAGATAAAAATAATAAATTCCGTTGCGCTGCTGTCCCAAGCGCTCTGGGATAAGCTAGCACAAGATGCAGGCCCATTTCTTTCCTATCACTTTTTACTCGCGCTTGAACAAAGTGAGTGCTGCAACAACGAATCGGGTTGGCAGCCTTGTCATATCGCGATCACTGGCGCGGGAGAGGATACGGTACATGCAATTATTCCCGGCTATTTGAAAACGCATAGCTATGGCGAGTATGTGTTTGACCATGCGTGGGCCGATGCCTATGCGCAACACGGCCTCGACTACTACCCCAAGTGGATATCTGCCATTCCCTTCACTCCTGTCACTGGCCCTCGAATTTTATCCGACGGTAAAATTGAGTTCGGTACGGCCTTTTTTAATGCACTTGAAAACAAGCTTGTAGACTATGTTGCGTCAGTCTATGGCGAGACACTGTCTTCATTACACTGGCTTTTTACCGATAAAATCACGTCTAAGCTATTGACCCAAGAGGAAAACTGTAGCCCGCACGGACACTCAAGCGATAAGACTGAAGATGCAATAAATGAGACGCTTGGTGACGCCTCTGCGCGTGACCCTTATTACTTGACCCGCTATGCGGTTCAGTTTCAGTGGTATAACTACCAGTATAAAAACTTCGATGATTTTTTAGCAGCGTTAACGTCTCGCAAACGCAAAGACATCAAGAAAAGCCGTCGAAAACTACATGAACGAGGAATACGCTTTAGCCATCAAAAAGGCCAAGCCATTACGCCAGACACCCTTCAGTTTTTCACAAAATGTTACAAAGCAACCTATTTAAAGCGAAGTGGTCATGTGGGATATTTAAATGATGCCTTTTTCCAACAACTTGTAGAAAATTTAAGTGACAATATGCTTATTGTCACTGCTATTGAAAATGATGTGCCTGTTGCCAGCGCATTATTCTTTTTTGACGATACGGGTTTATACGGCAGATATTGGGGCGCGTTAAAAGAGATTGACGGGCTTCATTTCGCCTGCTGTTACTTCGAAGGTATTGAATTTGCAATCGCGCACCAGTTAGCGCTATTCAATCCCGGCACACAAGGTGAGCATAAAATTTTACGGGGCTTCGAGCCTACTTATTGTCGCTCACATCACACGTTACGACATACGGCGTTTCACCGTGCTGTAGAAGACTTTTTACACAGAGAAACCTTGCATATCGGCAGCTATTTTAATCAGGCACGGAATGCTTTACCGTTTAACAAGGAATTTGTGCCTACTTTAAAAACGACAAGTGTCACTGCACCTAACGACGACACTTATAATCACAAAGAGAAAAACGATGAAATATAAACTTTTAGCCGTAGCTATTGCGGCTTCGCTAGGGCTTACAGGCTGTGGCCAGCCTGACCAAGCAAACGATCAGGTAAGCGCAGTTGAAGCGCCTGAAGCAAACGGCGAAGCTGAGCTTGGCTCTTTTGGCGTAGACTTATCTGCACGCAACGAAGCAGTAAAACCGGGTGATGACTTCTTCATGTATGCAAGCGGCACATGGTATGACAACTATGAACTGCCTGCAGACAAAACCCGTTATGGTGCATTCACTGGTCTTGCTGAGCGAAGTGAAGAGCAGGTGAAAAACATCATTGATGGTTTAATGGAGAAGTCTTCGCTTAACGCTGAAGAGCAGCTTGTTCACGACTTTTTCGTTGCATACATGGACACAGATACCATTAACGAAAAAGGTATTAAGCCCATTGAAGACGTACTGACGTCAATTAATAGTATTGAAAACACCACCGACCTTACTAAGGCGTTCGGCAATAGCTGGCTTGTTGGTTCAAGCACGCCAATCTACGGCGGAATGTGGTACAACCGCTTAGACCCCAACGAATATCAACTAAGCGTGGGTGTAGGCGGTTTGGGCCTTCCTGATCGCGACTATTACCTTAGCGACAGCGAGCGCTTTGTTAAAATTCGCGAAGCTTATGTAGCTCACATCGAGCAAATGCTTAACTTTGCTGGAGAGGAAAATGCGGCGGAAAAAGCACAAAATATTCTTCAGCTTGAAACACAAATTGCTCAAATACAGTGGCCACGGGAAAAGCGTCGTGATCGCGACCTAACGCTTAACCAAATTGAGCGCAGTAAATTATCTGATGAATACCCGGGTTTTGACTGGGATACTTACTTCGCACAGACAGGTTATAAAGTCCCTGAGCTCAATATCACGCAGCCAGAGCCAGTCAAAGAAGTGATTAAAATTATCAATGAAGCTGACTTAGCGGATTGGAAGTCGTATTTGAAATATCATACGATTTCTAACAACGCAGGCTTCCTTTCAGAAGAAATTTACCTTGCTAACTTTGACTTCTTCGGCCGCACGTTAAGCGGTCAGCAAGAGCCTCGCCCTCGCTGGAAGCGCGCGGTAAGCCAGATGTCTGGTACTGAATCACTCGGTTTTGCTATCGGCAAAATCTACGTGAATGAGTATTTCCCGGAAAGCTCTAAAGAGCAAATGGCGGAACTGGTAGAAAACCTGCGTACTGCACTCGGTGAGCGTATTGAAAACCTTGACTGGATGAGTGAAGAAACCAAGGTTAACGCCAAAGAAAAGTTGATGGCCTTTAACCCAAAAATTGGTTACCCAGATGAATGGCAGCTTTTTGACGGCGTGACTATTAGCGATAAAGACCTAGT